>WNGR01003030.1_pt1 | contig 18384 bp, 15 predicted proteins | sample 5407581 | NCBI WGS metagenome assembly WNGR01 (sample SAMN13153383, study PRJNA577476) | soil metagenome | isolation source: 80 cm soil or saprolite under Garry oak tree replicate 2 | place: USA:California | collected 2016-06-15 | reverse complement strand
TGGGTCAACTTTTACACTACCACCAGACCGCATGAGAGTCTGGGCTATCGCTCGCCTGATCAATATGCCAAGGCACAGCAACTTGGCAGTGTCCCTACTATCACCCTGTTTTAGTGTTCAGTAAACCAGGGACTTGACATCTTAATTCTCATACTCCCTCTGAAAGTCGGCAACTGTTTAGGTGGTCAATCCTACAAGAACGTCGGGCCGTGTCGGGAAACAATTCTTGACGGGTCAATTTCCAACCCTTGAGTGAATTCACCGGTACAATCACATTAAGCGGTGGTGATCTGCTCATTTGAATTCATTTTTCTGTAATTTTTTGAGCTGTCCACCAGATAGTGTGGTTGTACCCATAGGATACCTGCAAGGATCTATCGTGGACTTATGGGTAATCACCGGATATCAACACCCTTGTGAAATAAGTAGAGGTAATGTATGATTACATATGATTCGCACTGACAATGCAAAAATGTTCTTTCAAAAGAAAGAGTAATGATCAGACGATCCCGTATTTTCTCCGGAACGACACATGGACGAGCATTTATTTCTACAGGCCTTGCGCGATCTGAGCCTGGAAGATGGCAAAAGATATTTACAAGCACATATTGCAGAACTTGGCGATAGTGCAGCTATCTCCGTGCTGCTGGAGCGCGAAGCCCTCAATCAGCTCTACACTAATCCATCCGACTCTTTGAAATTCGCGGACCTGCTCCTTTTTTGGAGTGAATGCACGGGGCACAAACCCGCTCACGCGCTTGGCCTTAAGGCGAAAGGCGATGTGCTCAAAGGGATTGGATTGCATCAAGCTGCAATGGATTGCCTGGACGCAGCCGGTGAAGAATTCTTACTGCTGGGCAATGAAGGGGACTGGGGACGGAGCCGGGTGAGCTGGATTGTCTCTTGTGCCTGGCTCGGGCGTGTTGAGGAGGCATTGCAGGAAGCTGTGCGAGCGCGTGAAACCTTCGTGCGTCTTGGCGAAGACTACTGGGCCTGCGTCATCGATCATAATACAGCATTGATTTTAAAACAGGTGGGCCGCTACCAGGAAGCCCTGGACCTGTATAAAAGGATGCTCGCCATTTATCCCGACTTGAGAGACCAGGATGAGGTCTTTATCAACCGCGCGATAGCCATGGCAAAAGTGAGTTATTCAATCACCCTGGCCTGGGTTGGTGAGTTTGAGCAGGCATATCAGCTCGAACAGGAGGCACAGACCGCCTTTCGCCATCTTGCAGAGACGAGCATGGTGATTAACTCGGAGATTAACCTGGCAAACCTCGATTACACGCTGGGGTATTATGGGTCCGCACTCCGGCGCTATTATCAGGCACGAGACAGCATTCTAGAAAACAACCTTGATCCCGGCTTATTGCTCCCGGAAATCAACCTTTGGATGGCGAAGTGCCTGGGAAAACTGAGCAGGAACGAGGAAGCTTCCGAGTTAGCCGGCCGCGCTGTTGAGATGTATAGAAACACGGAGTTCTCCTTGAGCACAGCAGACGCGCTGCAAGAATACGCCAGCACCCTGATTGCCTCTGGACGCTTGAAAGAAGCGATGGCTTCTCTTCAGGAAGCTCGTATCCTGTTCGAGCGTGGGAATTTTGAGCATCATGCTTCTGCTGCACGTCTGCAACAGGCTGACCTCCTGCTGGAACTCCATGAGTTTGATAGAGCCTATGATGAAGCACGGGCAGTAAAACAGTATTTCGAAGCAAAAGGATTGCTGACCCGATCGGTGCGTGCCAGCTTGATACTGGTCAGCGCCCTGGTGGGTATGGTGCAAAAGGATGGTTTCAACCACGAGCAAGAACAGCAAAAAGCCCTGTTGCACGAGGCTTCGGCTCTTTGTAGGCACAATGCTTTACAGGCCCGCCGGGGCCATCTGCAAGAAGAGGTCTATAAAAGTCAACATCTTCTGGGGACCATTGGTCTGCTTCAAGGAAACGTCCTGAAAGCAAGCAAACACTATGAGGCGGCGATTGTGCAAATTGAACGCATGCTCGATAACCTTGTGTATGACCTGTCGCCTTCATTCCTGCGCACCGCCTGGGCCGTTTATGACGATATGATTGCCCTATGCCTGAAGCAATCTCAGTTTGAACATGCTTTTGCCTATCTTGAACGGGCTCGCTCCATCGCATTACAGCAATATTTGCACAAATCACAGGCGGTACAGCAGGAGCCGGAAGCGGAAAGTGACGCTGTTGTCTTAGCAACCAGAGCCTTGCTCGCGCGGACGCAACAGGAATTAGAACGCTGGCAAGGAGAGTATCATCGCTATAGTATGCTGCTGGCAAACGGGGACACCCTGACATCGCCCGAAGTTGATAGTACGGTGATCCAGCAGGAGCTCAAACGCTGTGAAGAGAAAATCAGTGAAGTGTTTGAGCGTCTCCATATGCATCAGATCGAGGTTCCGATGCTCACCTCTTCGAAGAGACGCACACGACAGAGCCGAACCCCGGCTGACATGGCCGAGTTACGCCAGCAACTCGCACCAGGGCAGTTGATGCTCGCTTATTGCCTGTGCAAAAGCACATTGGTCATCTTTACGCTGACGACTGAGGGTTTCACCACCCACGCTATTCCTGACGGGGTGGAGCAACTTGACTATTTGTTAGCGCTGCTTCATGCCCACCTGTTTTCTTCTGCGCAACGCAATCAGCAGCAGGTAGTGCTCCGTCTCCTCCAAAAACTCTATGATCTCCTCATCGCTCCTGTCGCCGACCTCTTGCCCGCGGCACCCGGTTCCCTGACCATTATTCCCCATGGATCACTGCATGAACTTCCATTTCATGCGCTCCACGATGGGTCGCAGTACCTGGTCGAAAAGTTCCAGATCAGCTATTTGCCTGCGAGCAGCATCCTCACGTGGTTCCAGAAGAAGGGAAAAAATGGTGGGGGGAAAGAGGCCATTGGCAAACCCCTCATTCTAGGGTATTCGGGCAAAGATGTGCTGCAACGAGCGTTAGAAGAAGCAGCAATATTAGCTGACATGCTCGGTGGAAATTGTTACCTGGAACAAGAGGCCACGATTGCCAGGCTGATTGAACAGGCGACTGAGAGTCCCCTTATCCACATTGCGACCCATGGGACGATCAGGTGGGATGCCCCAAATTTCTCTTCTGTGCTCCTTGCAGACGGACGGCTCAACGCGATCGACGCTTTCAACCTGGACCTGCAGGCCTCTGAATTGGTCACACTCAGCGGCTGTGAAACCGGGCTGGCGCGGATCAGTGGCGGTGATGAACAGGTAGGTCTGGGGCGCGCCCTTCTCGCTGCTGGAGCCCATTCATTACTGATAAGCCTCTGGCCTGTAGAGGATAACGCGACCAGCGAACTCATGCAACTGTTTTACCGATATCTCTTACAAGGAGAGAGCAAGGCAGAGTCACTGCGTCTCGCGCAATGTGCTCTCATCCGGCAAACACCACCAGGATTTGATCATCCCTATTTCTGGGCCTCATTTCGTCTCGTCGGCGACACCGGCCCGCTGAGATACCACCACATGAGGTCTTCACCTTGATAGCCGTTTAAGAGAGAAATTGAAGCACAAAAAAACTGATTCCTCAACGTCTATGTAGATTATGAACCTGTCAACAAATGTCCCTCATAGAGGGCATGGAGGTGAAAATGGAAGCCAAACAGCCAGATAGAGAAGCGTTCTGGCGGAAGAACCAGGTCGTCATTACTTTTCTTACCTCTGATAAATCAGAGCCAACCCCCGAGAGGAAGCGACAGATCATCAACCGGCTTCCCTTCGCCCAGTTCGATCATTCCCTTCGTGGGCAGCTTCGTATGACGCTGCGCTCCTTTGGGCCGGATGATGTCCCACGAGATAGGAGAGACATGCAACCCGGCGGCCCTCAGAACAGTACCCTCAGCGATCTATACGGAAAGTATATGTTTCCCTCGCCAGATGGTGATGGCAGTGTGCTCATTGCTTGCTTTAACGTCGATTCTCTGGATCCCCCTCCTCCAGAAGGAGAAAAGCCTGAGTCGGATCGCTCCATCGCTGCAGTCAATCACATTAACAACATGCGTGGTCAATTCATTGACCAGGGCGTACGGGATCTGAGCGCCATGCCGAACTGGTTTGGGGCCTGCACCGGTGACGTAAGCCATGGTTGCCCAATTACTCCCCCTGTTCCGTTTGTGGGATCTGACAGGTGCACAGAAGATTCTGGTCGCTGGCCTATCACTGTACCGCAGCTTTCTGAAGAACTGCAGAATGAGAATGGTGATGGGGTGACTGTCTTTGTATTAGATACATTCCCGAAACCGGAAGCGATCGGCGCTTCAGTCACGAAGGTTCTTCCATCAGAGGCTAACAAGCTGCTGGTGGATATGGCGCAGAACATGGTAGAAGTGAACTCGCAATTTACCCCCATATTGGCGGCGGGTATGGCGCAACCACCGGCTATCAACTTCTATTATGCTGATTTGCCAGATGACCATATTGCCATAAAGGATCAGCCGAAAACGGGCAAGGATATTGATGGCCATCTAGTTGGTTATCCAATAGCGGATCATGGGCTCTTCGTAGCAGGCATCATCCGCACGATTGCTCGTGCCGCGTCCATTGTCTGTGTGCGCATCCTCAATGACTTCGGTGTGGGCGATATCAGCACGCTTGGCCATGCGTTAGAAAGTATCGCGACGTATGTGCAACAGGAGCAACAAAACAACAAGGCTAACCTGGATTATCACCCGCGTTTCGTCGTCAATATGAGTATGGTGGTGACACCTTATGACGAGCAATTGCAGTGCCTCGGGCTGACCGGAGACATATCTTCCACCGCGCGAGAGGGTTTGCGAGTACCACTGCAATTACTAGCGAACCTGGGCGTTAGCATAGTTGCTGCCGCGGGAAATGACTCAAGCTCAGTTGATCCAATGGGCTGTATGGACGGTATGGCTGAAATGAATCTTGGCCCACGCTATCCCGCGGCTTTTGCAGAGAGTATTGCACAAGTCATTCCGGTTGGCGCGGTAGTTGGAAAGGAGCAGGCGGCTCCCTACAGCGACTACCCCGGTACAAATGGTGTAGCAACCTACGGAGGAGGGTTTCTGAAGCGCGGTGAGTCTATCGATTCCTTACTCGGTGTCTACACAACATCGTTCTACCCCGCCCTTTCGCAGAACGATAACACCAAGGCAGCAACAGCGCCTGCAGATCTTACATACCCAACAATAGATGTTCCATCCAATAACGATGCCTGGGCATACTGGTCGGGGACGTCATTTGCTACGCCCATCATCGCCGGGCTGGCAGCGCGTATTCTGCAAGCAAAAGCCTCCCCTGGCCTCAATGTACGGCAAGAGGTCATTGCTCTTGCCGGCACAAACACCGTACCCTGGCCCGACCATGACCCTGTACGTGTGATTGATGCCCGGCAGTGTAAGCCAGCAAATCCGGTGATTCTTGTGCATCCCTAAGAGGTAAAGATCAGAATTAAGGCACGAGCAGGATTCGGCATCCCGACCGATTGCGGCGAGCCTAAATACAATCAAGCAACTTTTTTGGGATTGCCTGTGCCTGCCGAGCAGGTTTTATCCCGCGTTTGTTGCTTGATTGTACTTAGTGCATGCTCACGCGACTCTTTCGGGACTAGAGAGAGGCGTTTCATTCAAAGGAACATCCAAAGTAGTCACAGATGTGTTCAGCAAGCTTCTGAACTGTGAGCAATCCATTGTGCTCAACTGTGGTGCGCTTAGCATGCACCCATTTGGGCTGAGTGGCTGACAAATATAAGCTCGCCCTTTCTTGAGACCGTGAGGGAACGGAAGAGAGATGGTGACTTTCTTCCTCAAAGAGAGGTGCTCTCATGAACGAAGCGAAAGAAATGCATCGTGATTTGATGAATGCATTGCTGCCTATCTTGCCTCGCAAAGTCTACAGAGATAGACACCGCGTGGTCAATTTGGTCTGGGCCATTGCCTGGCGGGTCAAGCTGACAGGCGAGGGGATCCGGTGTATGCGCTTGCCAGGTGCACACCCACGGGCCGCAACGTCTGTTTCAGTGTTCGCGTCCTGCTTGTCCAGAGTCACACTCTTCGTCGTGTTGGGCTACACCTTGGGACTGTGATGTATAATAGGCTGTGTAGCAATCAGATCCATAACGCACTGCTGCTACTTAGCGCATGCAGAGGTCTGGACGGACCCGACAGGAGACTCAGGAATGAAGAAGATCATTGTCCTGGCCACTGCTGGCGCTGGTGGCGATCTGCAGCCCTTGCTGGCCGTTGCGTTTGGCTTACGCGAACGCGGTCATCACCTCGTCTTCTTCGGCGACACGACGGTGGCGGCGGCTTTGAGAGGCATGGGCATCGAAACGCTCGGCGCCTCGCCTGAGCACGAGTTAGTCCGCGTCTGATCGCCCTTCGCAAGGAGCGTCAAGGTCTTCCCTTCGCCGCACAAGCTGAACTGACCCAACGGCACTTGACGATGTGGTCGCAAGAACTGGTGCCTGCCGTGGAGGGCCTGCTGCACGAACAGAAAGCCGACCTCCTCGTCACCTCCCTGTTTGGTGCGGGGGTGGCGCAGCTCGTATCTACACAGACTGGCATTCCATGGTGCGTCATCAACTCGACCTTCTATGTTGGCCCCCATCCTCCGCGCCCTCTCGAGCTCGATTTCCATGCGCGTACGCTCCTGCTCTTTCGCAGTTACTTCATTCCCCTGCTGGATCAAGCCCCGCTGATCCTGCATGCCACCGACCCCGTCTTTGACTACAACCACACGGTGCTTCCTGCCAGGCACCACTACGTTGGCCCGTTGCTCTGGGAGGCCCCTGCACCAATCCCCGCCTATCTGGCTGAACCGGTAGCTCCTTGGGCGCTGGTCACCCTCAGCTCGATGGTCCAAGATGATCTTCCGCTCGCCCGCGCGGCCCTCACTGCCCTGGCTGCGCATCCGCTACGAGTCGTTGTGACCATTGGCAATGGCTATCAACCAGCGCAGCTGCACCCGGTCCCGCCCAATGCACGCGTGGAACCCTATGTGCCGCACTCGGCGGTCCTTGAGCACGGCAGGCTGCTGCTCAGTCACGGGGGTCATGGCTCGGTCATGAAGGCGCTCTGGTATGGAGTTCCCTTGGTGCTCGTGCCCTGGGACCGCGATCAGCCGGGGGTGGCAGCCCGCGCCGAACAGCTTGGTGTCGCCAACGTAGTGGCACGCGATCAACTGACCGACACCCTCCTCACAGAGGCGATTACAGGCGTGCTCTCGGATCCGCGCTATCACCAGAAGGCACAGGCTATCTCGCGCCGTCTCCAGGCAGAAGCGCCCATCCCCATCGCATGCGGGTTGATCGAACAGATGTAGTAGACAAGACAGCACCATCTGAGGCGAAATGCCCACGGTGCTCCGAAACGGGCGACACTCAGCAACCAGTAAGCTTTGCCAGAGGCAAGCAACAAGACGTAGCCAATGGGAGACAATGAAATGGAGTGCTTCATGCAGCGATCAGTCAGTCAGACCCTGGTCGTTTTGGGGCAGATTTTAGCAGCTGATCCAGCTAACACCGAAGGGAAACCGTCCAGTGCCGTTTCGGTCGGTCAGCAGATCGGCGTGAGGGGATGGCTGGTATGCAGTCCGGTGTCGGATCGAGCCGAAATGAAGTAAACACGCGTCAGCCACGTCGATAGCATTGTCGTAACCAGCGCCAGCCGATCTTGAGATAGCTCAGACCACGATCCCAATGTGTATCAACCATCCGGCGCACCTTCGTCTGGCTCCTGATGCGGACGGACGAGGAGCAGAAGCGATGACTCATGCGCGTCTTTGCAGGTAGAAAGTTCGATGAAAGAGCTTCTTTCCTTGTCTCACTGTTCTTTCCTGCAAAGAACGCCTCGGCCAGAGTTCGAGATGAGTCGCAATTCGTCTCAAATAAGATCTCAAGAGAAGAGGGGGAACCCGTAAGGGCTCAACCGGCCTCAACTCTTGAAGGAGTTAACGAGTAGAAAACGTCACCACAACGCGTAAGCGAGGAGCGAAAAGTACAGCAAGCTCAACTACAAAGTAATAGCCGTCAGGACACCACCGAGGAGCGCTGCACTCCACTCAACCACACACATCCGCGTAGGGCGAAGAGGGCATGTGAGCGCGTCCCACTGCCAGGACATCATGGGTGCAGGAGGAGCATTTCCACACTTCGGAAGAAGTGGATAGACACACCCCATGCACCGGGATGGTGCAACATGCGAGTGGGGCGCATCCCCACTCAACAGAGGAAAGGGTGGCAAGTGGGCGCGTCCCACCTGCCAGGACTGGGTTGAGAGCGCGCAGAGCGCGTTCCCCCTCTCTGCAGCGGTTAGTAGAGGTGGGTGATGAGAAAGTAGGCCAGCAAAAAAAGCAGCGGAACCGACACGGCCATGATCAGAACAACCGTGAGTCGGGACCTTCCGCGTCTCCAGTTGGCGCGATCTACCGCCTCCTCCACTAACACGTATTGACGCTCCTCCGTACCGGCCAGCATGCCAGCCACGTTGGATTGCACAGTCGCCGCAAATGTGTACATGTGCTGCACCCCCCGCTGCGCCTGTTCAACGCCGCTCAGGGCAACATCCGACCACTGCTGAGCGACCTGGTGACCCGTCTGCCACGCAGTCCGCTGCTGGTGCCCCCCTGAGCCATTCATTGAGCAGTTCGGTCGCCAGGTAGACGACCTGGTGCTCAATTGCTCGCTGGATGTCGTTGTACGTATCCGGGTCGGAGGGATCCAGATAGCTACACCTGGCATCGGCTTCGATCAGGTCTGAGAGCACCCTGTACAGGCCCCATTCCTTCACGGTGAAAGCGAGCTGGACGCTTGCCCCCTGGACGTGGTCTGCAAAGGCCAATTTCTGGGACGCATCCCAGTAATTGTCCAGGTTGCTCTGGCTCTGCTGCTTCAAACGTTCGAGCCAGTCGACGGGCTGTCCGCCGTTTTGCTGCATACGCGCCAGCGTGTCCAGGTAGAGGACCCGGGCTTCGTCGCAGGCCGTGTTCACGTCGAGCGTGAGAAACGGATTGTGGATGGTCGCGTTCATGGTTGTTCCTTTCTATGTGGAAACACCCAGAAACGAGGACAGCTCTGTGCGATGACCCGCACAGGAGACGATCCTCAAGGGGGTTTCCTGTGCGGGTAGTAAACATGTCAACTACAAGGGACGACGTACACAACTTCTCGCTCAGACTGATCGCGGAGGGCTGAAATTTCCGTGTGCAGTGTACGCATGTCGGCGAACAACTGCGCGGCTGGACAGATGACCACCATCAGCCAGGGCATCTTACAGGTACAGGTTCCAGATGAATGTTTTCACCATGCGCCGGGAGCACTCCTCCAGGTACTCACCCGGGCAGGCGGGTCTAGTGACAACAAACAAAGGTTCGTATCCTCATGAGGACACTATCACTGTAACAGGGCGCGGGGGAAACGGTTCTGGCGCTCTACGGATGAGGAAAGGATGGGACGCGGACCGCACATGGGAAACAGGCGGGGAACAAGCAATAAAAGTGATGAAAATACAAGAGTGCCAGATTTACGGAGTGCCGCTCATCACGCCTCTGGCGGTGCTAGATACACACTTGCCTGGAATATTTTCTGCACAGTCATTCTCGGAACGATCTCGCGCCCCATAGATGACGGCCTCCTTGCGAATGATCCTACTTCGCAAGTGGGGTTCGGAGCACAATATAACTTAACTGGTGGCTTTGCAGGCCAGTGAGACCATAGTTTTGCAAAAACTGTACCTGGATGAGGTTGAACGGAGAGAGGGTGAGCTATAATCTCCCGCTCCCATGTTATCAATGATCTTGTTGGAATGCATAGTTTTCCGGGAATTTCTCGCTTTGGAGTTCTTGTGTTAAGAAAGAAGTCGCGGAGAAGCGTATAAATCCAGACAATAATTGAGAACTCCAGGGTAAAATTCAGATAGTTTCTAGACCTCTATCAAGAGAAATATCTTGCAGAAGAAGACGTACTAGATGGTGCGTAAACGCCTAAGGAACAAGCGAAGATTGTTCATGTAAGGTTCTCCCTTGACAATTACTTGCATCAACGCTAATATTTTGTTAACACAAAAGTTGTAAATACGAGAAAGTTGTAACTATGCAACAAATTACTCACGAGGAACGTGAAATTCTTGCCCAGAGCATGAGCCAGTTTCGGCGTGCCATCATACGTGAATTTGTTGCTGGCATCGTGCGTGCCTTCGGCAACTTTGACTTTTCGCTGCCCCAGATGGCTACCCTGCTCCTGTTGGACGAGGAGGGTGAGCTGACGATCAAGCAGGTAGCCGAAGACCTCGGCCGTTCGGTCTCGGCTACCAGCCGTTTGCTTGATCAACTGGTAGAGCGCGGCATGGTCAGCCGGCGCGAGGATGAGCGTGATCGGCGTGTCAAGCGTGTAGCGATTACTGAGCGTGGTCGCACACTCATCACCACTCTGGAACGAGAGCGTGCGGAAGCGCAAATGGTTGTCATGGAATATCTCTCGGCTGAGGAGCGAGCAGAGGTTATCCGCGCTATGACCCTGCTCGCCGAAGTCGGTCTGAGGAGGAAGCGTCATGAGCATCTCAAGCCAGGAACAACAGGACAGTGAGCACGAACTGAGCGAGGTAGCACTCGTCCTGCCCTTTACGGACATTGATCGTATCGCCCTGCCCATTGTCGGTGGCAAAGCCGCGAATCTGGGCGAAATGACCCGTACCGGATTACCTGTCCCACCCGGCTTCTGTGTGACCACAGCTGCTTACGCACTTGTAGCCGCGAGTGCTGGCATCACGTCTATGCTGGCCGAGCTTGCCACTACTACCGCCTCTGATACTGCCCGTCTCGCGGAGTTGGCCTCAGTTGTACGAGCTAAACTGCTTGCAGCACCCATGCCGACCGGTGTTGCGGATGCAATCATCAAGGCATATCAGACGTTGGGAGATGGGAACGCCATTCCCGTCGCCGTGCGTTCCTCCGCCACTGCCGAAGATTTGCCCTTCGCTAGCTTTGCAGGTCAGCAGGATACCTATCTCAATATCATGGGTATTGAGGCACTACTCGATGGAGTGCGTCGCTGCTGGGCCTCCCTCTGGACTGATCGTGCCGTGAGTTACCGGGCCAGCAACAACATTGACCACCGCTCAGTCCGCCTTGCTGTCGCCATCCAGCGCATGATCGAGTCCACCGTGTCAGGAGTTCTCTTCACAGCGAATCCACTGACCGGCAAACGTCGCCAGGCCGTCATCGATGCCAGCCCCGGTCTGGCTGAGGCCGTCGTCTCCGGTGCTGTCAACCCAGACCATTTCGTGATCAATACCTCTACTGGTGAGATCGTTGAGCGTCATCTTGGAGATAAACGTTTGCTTATTCAAGCTCACCCTGATGGTGGCACGCAGCGCATCGAATTGGCTGATGGGCGTAATGAAGCCTGCCTCTCAAATGAGCAGATACGCCCTCTCGCCTCGCTGGGAGCGCAGGTTGAGGCCCATTATGGAGTACCACAGGATACGGAATGGGCCATTGATCCCTCCGGTCGTCTCTGGCTTGTGCAGGCACGCCCGATCACGACCTTGTTCCCTCTGCCTGCCAGCGCACCTCAGACCGACGATGTCCTCCGTGTCTACTTTTCGATCAATGTGGTTCAGGGTGTTTACCGGCCATTCACACCGATGGGTGTGCAGGCGTTTCGGCTGATAGCTTCCGCGGTAGCCACCTTCATCGGTTTTCCACCTCGCGACCCTCTGATCGGCCCTACCGCTTTCATTGAGGCGGGTCAGCGTCTCTTCGTCGATGTGACGCCCGTCCTACGCAGTTCCTTCGGACGTCGGCTCTTGGGACGGATATTGGGAGCTATGGAGGCTCGTACCGACGCTATCTTCCACCAGCTTGTCAGTGATCCGCGCCTCTTGCTTGTTCCGACACCTCGCTGGCGGCTCTTCCGTACCCTCCTCCCGCTGGTGATCCGTGCACGTACCCCTTTCTACGTGCTCCAGGCATTGGTCAGTCCGGTAGCCACACGAGCACGGACAAAGCGGGTAGAAGTACAATTCCGTAAGCTGAGCGAGATATCGGCGAGTGCCAGTGCCGCCGATCGCTTGAATGAGGTTGAGCATTTCATTCTTGAGAAAATGCCCCGTCTTTTTTTCAGCCTCGTTTCCATCGTAGGAGTTGGGCTGGGAGCCAATGCCCTGGCCGGTAAACTCCTGCAAGGGCTTGCTACCGATGATGAACGACAGACTGTTTTGCGCGGCATTCCTTACAACCCGACTACTGAAATGGATCTTGCACTCTGGGCGCTTGCCGGACGCATCTCTGCCGAACCGACTACCGCGCAAACACTACGCGCAACATCCCTGCAACGGCTCGCCCAGGACTACCATGACAACCTGCTTCCCCCAATGTTGCAGCAGGATCTAGCAGATTTCCTGCGTACCTACGGCCACCGTGCGGTCGCCGAGATCGATCTTGGTCTGCCACGTTGGAGCGAAGACCCTCCCCATATCCTGGGAGTCCTCATCAACTATCTCCAGCTTCAGAACCTCGAACTGGCTCCAGACGTGCAGTTCCGCAGAGGAGCCGAGGCCGCCGAAGCGATGGTCGCTGAACTAACCCGGCGTGCCACCCGCAAGGGACGCCTGCGAGGCATGCTGGTCGGGTTTCTCCTGAACCGTACACGGGCTTTGGTGGGTTTACGAGAGGTGCCGAAGTTTTGTGCTATCCTGCTCTTCGCACAGATTCGCAAACTCCTCTGGCCCGTTGGCGAAGAACTCGTGCAAGCTGGACGGCTAGAGACGGCTGAGGACATCTTCTTTATTACCCTGTCCGAAGCGCGAGCAGCCCTGGTTGGCACAGACCTACGCTCTGTGGTTCAAGAGCGTCATGCCAGCTATGAGCATGAGCTTGCCCGTCGGCATATTCCGCGTGTGCTGCTCTCTGATGGCACCACACCGACCGGTGAAACGCTCTTGACAGGGGAAGCCCAGAGGATGCTTCAGGGAACACCAGCCTCAGCAGGGGTAGTGACCGCTACAGCTCGCGTGATCCTTGATCCGGTGGGTGCATATCTGGAACCAGGTGAAATCCTGGTAGCTCCCTCAACCGACCCCGGTTGGACACCTCTCTTCCTTACGGCGAGCGGTCTGGTCATGGAAATGGGAGGTGCTGTATCCCACGGTGCCGTCGTTGCCCGTGAATACGGCATCCCGGCAGTTGTCGGGGTGCCGGGTGCGACAGAACGCATCACTACAGGGCAATGTATTACGGTCGATGGCTCTGCGGGGATGGTCTTTCTGGAGCGGAAGGTTGATACATAAAGCGGAGACCTCTGCTTTTTCTCAAATGCGCTACCCATAGAGTTCGCCTCTCAACGCCAGTCCTGCAACTGTCCAGTGACACCCATGCTGAGCCTCATTTCCGCCTTTTTCCGTCAGTTTCCCAGGTAGTATCCGTCTTGCCACCGTCCCTTGCCAACTGCCAGTCCGCTCGCCGGCCAAGCGCCCCTGCTACGCTGCTCTCATGTTGTGCGCGTGACGACGTGCATGCAATTTGAGTAGCAGCGTGAAAGTGAGCGTGAGATGGATCCCATTAGTCAATTGATTGTCAATCTGTTGAACAATATCCTGGGAGGGCTCAGCGGCCCTATTCAGCCCCTGATTAACCTCATGGGGTTTACACCCCTTGATGTGAGCACGGCCAACCCCATCGTGGATGCGGGCTGGCACCTCATGGTGGGAGCCGCCGATGCGTTCCTGGGCCTCATTGTCATCGTGGGAGCCATTCAGGTCATGTACGGGCAGAGCACGGGTACGCTCTACATGCCGGTCGGCCAGTTCCTCTCCAAGGCGGTCCTCACGGTCGTCCTGATCCATGTCAGTTTCATCATGGGTCAGGACCTGATCATCCTGAACAACGAACTGTGCGGGCTCTTCCATGTCCAGGTGCAGGATTTCATTCGGCAGGTCAATGGTGGCCGGCCATTCAATGCAGGGCAAACCTTAAATCTCTCGGCGGTGCTGGCGATCGTCTTTTCGGTCAGCCTCGTGCGGGTTGCCTTCCAGGCGGTGAAGCGCGTCATCTTCTTCAATGTCCTCTTCGTGCTCTCCGGCCCGGCCTTTCTCCTGTCGTTTCTCCCGCAAACCTCGGCCTGGTTCGCCTACTGGGGTCGCACCTATGTCGTCACCGCCTTCACCCAGTTTGTGCAGTTTACGACTCTCAGCCTCGGCCTGGAATTTCTCATCGCGTCGAAGCAGACCGGCACAACGGGGTTTCTGCTTGCCATCGCCATGCTCAATCTCACGGCGGAAATCCCGGGGCTCCTCTCGCGCTTCGCCGCCTCGGCAGGGGCCTCTGTGTCGGGAGCCGGGTCGTTAGTCCGCTCCGCGATTACTGCGGCAGCGCTATTCGTGTAAGCTATTCCGCGCTCGCTCGCTAGGGCGCGGGAGACACCAGAAAGGATACCTGAAATCATGGGAGCACTCGATAAACTCAACCAGGTCGTGGCCGCCCTGCAGCAGCATGCCGCCACGATCGGCATCACGACCGCCGGGCTCATGGTGGCCGTCTACGCCATCTGGATCATGATGGACAACGACCAATCGCCCATGCACCGCACGGAGCGCTGGGCCAAGCTCAGAAAGGTCTTCATCTGCGCAGTCATCATTGCAGCTACGGGGGCCTTCGTCCAGTTTGCCCAGAGCATCGGGGGCATGCTGTAGGAGAGCGAGCCGTCCCACAAGCAGCGTGAGGAGTAGTCCCTTTTCCATGCGAAAGGAGAGAAGTGGCGACGCTTCCTGAAAAGAGCCTGATGGTCCCGTTGGCCACGCACGGACCACGAGAAGCTCGCTTCTTCATAGAAAACCATGCACGAGCACGAAGAACACCCACTTGTCAAAGAAGTGCCGGGTCATCTCTTTCAATTTGAGGAGAAGATCTTCGGCATGTCCCTCATCCAGCTCCTCAGCGACATTGGAGCGGGTGTCGTCATTCTGTCGATCACGGCAGGACTCCCGCTGGTGACCCGTATCTTGGTCTCGGCGCTGCTGGCCATTCCGGTGCTCATCCTGGTGCATGGGAAATTGCAGGAGCAAACGCTGCTCCACTGGCTCTACCTCTACGGGCGGCAGCTCTTCGTCCCGAAGCGCACCACCTGGCAATTGCTCGACGAACTGGCAGCGGCACGCAAACGGAAAGGCCGCGTGCCAGCTGTGCAGACGACGTGGATTGCGCTGGACTCCCTTGAGGGCGGGATCGCGGGCGAAAGCTCGCCGGGGGGCAAAGGCGGCGTTCGGGGTCGCTACTGGGTGGTGCTGGAATGCGAGGGGTGCAACATCCGCTACCTGCCGGAAGCCGACCAGGTGCGGGCGTTCGGGCGGTTCGAGTCGTTCCTCACCGGCCTGGAGTTCCAACTGCAGTTCATTTCACACACGGAACAGGTCCACGTCGCTAACTACAAGCCATTGCACTTACAGAAGCAGGCGCTCTCCAGGCTCACACAGACACCCCGGCTGGCCTCTCTTCAGCAGGAGAGCATCGCGTACCAGGAGCGCCACCTGCACCACTGCACCATCACGCGGCATTTTGTGGTGCTCTCAGCCTCGGCGCGAGAAGAAGCCGCACGGCAAGCTATTGGATCAGCGCCTGCTGGTGTGCTCTCGTTCCTCTAGAAGATGATCGCCAAGCCAAAGCGGATGGAGGTCTCGCGCGAGCAGGTGTTCGACCAGCTGCGTATTCGCATCTCCGTGGTCAAAAAGATCCTGCAGCAACTCGAAGTGCGGGCGTGGCTGCTCGACGATGCTGACCTCCTCAAGCAGTTCGCCTCCTGCCTCGCTCTCGGCACCGAGATTCCGTCGTTTGCACCTGAGCGTATTGGCGATCCTTCCGATGCGGTGCTCGCCCTGGCAGGCCATGCAGAAACATCCCTGCCAGTGCCACACGAGGCAGCGGAGCAGCCCCAGGCGCAGCCTCGACCGTCGGCCCAACGACGCCAACCCACTGTCAAAGCCGGCCACCGTACCTACAAGAAGCGTCTCCGGGGCCTGCACGGCACCTTCGTGTACACGAGCAGGCATGAGCAGGCCCGTTTCGAGGCCGGAGTGGTGCGCCTGGCCGATCTGGTGGCCCCATCCAGGATCGAGGTCCTGCCCGACGTCCTGGAAGTCGAAGTACGTGGCAAGACGCGCTACCAGCGCTACTTTCACATCACCGGCTACGGGCACCAGCTCCTGTGCGGGTGGGTCGGAGACCTCTCCGAACTCGGACTCCCTATGGTGTCGGCCCTCGCCTTCACCCCGATCGACTCGGATGTGATGATCAAAAAGCTGGAGCTGCAACTGGTCAAACTTGAAAGCCGACGCCTGGCCGACCAGAAAACGCTGCGCATCTCCAAAGCCAGCCAGAACATCGAGGCCGAGCAGGTGCGCAGGGTGGTCCACGCTCTCGCCGGCCGGCACATGAAGGTCTTTACGGTGCAGATAACCATTGGCATCCATGCGGGCAGTCGCGAGCGCCTGGAGCAGCGCACCCACTACCTGCTCTCGCACCTGCGACAAAAGCAGCTCATGGTGCGTGCCGCCACTCGCCGCCAGGAGGCTGCCTGGCAGGCCACTCTTCCCACCTGCCCGCAACAAAGAGAGCTGGACCTGCTGGTCAACCTGCCCTCGGATGTGCTCTCCACCTTCCTGCACTGCAGCTCCGGTGTCATCGGCACGCCCACCGGCGTGTTCCTCGGGTTCACCGGCTCGGGGGCAAGCCGCCGTCCGGTGTTCTTCAACCCCTGGTCGGAAGACAAAAAAATCCCGAACCCGCACGTGGTCATCGTCGGCGAAACCGGCATGGGCAAAAGCTTCACCGGCAAAGTGTTCGTGACCGGCCTCATGGGCATGGGAATCGCGGATGTGGTGGTCCTGGACCGCGACGACGACTACCTCCCGCTCCACGAGTTCTTGCGCAACGAAAGTCAGCGGGTCGTCCTGGCCCTTGGCTGCCCGATCAACTTCTTCGATACTCCTTTCGGCCCAAAGGACGTGGATCCGGACGATCCCTCGGACCTGCTGGCCGAATACATCGACAACCAGCTGCTCGTAGGACTCACCCTGCTGATCTGCGACGCGGACACGCGGCTCTCCAAAATCGAAGAGGCCTACCTGATGCATGTCGCGAGAGCCGCCTACGCTGCGAAGCGGATCACCAGCGAAGCCATCAGGCACGACCCAGGGACGCTCCTCTGCCTGATGCCGACCCTCGCAGATTTCATCGAGATGACGCGTGCCACGCCGGCGTCAAGCGCAGCCATGCAGGCCTCCCTGATCGAGCGCCTGGAGAAAGCGTCGTACCTGTTCAGCGGACAGACGAGCATCAGCCTCGAGAAGCCGCTGACCGTCTTCTCGATCCGGGAATTGGACGAAAAGTGGTACCCGCTCATGACCTTCACCGTCCAAAACTTCCTGATGCGGCACAGGGCCTTGCGGCAGGATGAGCGCTACCTGGCCTACGTCGTCGAAGAGGCCTCGTATATGCTCAAGCACCCTGCAGGGCGGAAATATCTGGAGAGTGGCTCACGCGGCTTCAGGAAGCTCGGCATCGCCCAGTTCACCCTCTCGCAGCACCCGCGCGAGTTCTTACAGGAAGGCGCGGTCATTCTCAACAACGCCGGGACCGCCTTCTACCTGGGCATGCAGCGCAATGCGGCGCAGGAGCTGCGCCTCTCGCCGGAATTGGAGCGCGCGCTCACCGAAGCGGTGCCTGGGCAGGTGGTCATGCGCTGCGGCAACGAGTACGCGGCGGTGACGATTGCCACCAGTTCCAGACACCGCGCCATCTTTACGACGGACCCACAGGAACGCAGGAAGCTGCGCGAGCGGGTGCGGGAACGAAAGATCGAGCGCGTCCAGTCGCTCCTCTAGCCAAAGAAGAAAGGAAGACAGATCTTGATCAAGATGCAGCAACCACTGCTCGCCCTGTTCGAGCACATACACAAGCCAATCGTGCAGCGCCTCATCACCCTGCTTGTTTCGGGGCTGATCGCGCTGCTTCTGGGCGGCGCCCTCTTACTCGCCGGGCACGGCGCCTTTGTTACCCACCTGACACAGGGGCCAGTCTCGACCGCCATACGCATAGTGGCGCAGTCCACAACTCAATAGCAGCGAACAACATGAGCGTCTGGTAAGCGAAAAGGAGTAGCACGGGATCATGGTGCAGGCGACAATAACAACCACAACGTACGATCTTTCCTCGGCCCCGACCATCCCCCTCACAACACAGGAGATGACTGATACCAACCTGCACTCTAAGAGGCCATTCTAAAATGGGGAAAATAGGTCATGGAGTGAAGAAGCTTCGAATTGTTCTCAAGTCGTTGCAATTGGTCACAAAGGGTATCAATCACGGCATCAAGGGAGGCAAAGATA
>WNGR01003029.1_pt1 | contig 18386 bp, 23 predicted proteins | sample 5407581 | NCBI WGS metagenome assembly WNGR01 (sample SAMN13153383, study PRJNA577476) | soil metagenome | isolation source: 80 cm soil or saprolite under Garry oak tree replicate 2 | place: USA:California | collected 2016-06-15 | reverse complement strand
CGGTGACCGCCCGATGGCCTGGCCGACCGGGCCTGGCATGCTCGCCCACGGATTCTCGCGCAGACCACGGACGCCGATGAGCATCAAAGACCACACCTGACCAGCGAGAACCTCACAGATGGCGGCTGATGGTAGCAGCCTTACCGGTAGGCCAACTCCTGGGCGGCCTGGTCCTCATGGCCGCCGGCATAGCCGTTGCCAGCGGGATCTTCTAACACATCCCATTAGCCTTTCCCCATGACTGACAGCGCGGGCCCGGAACCTGCCGCCCAGCCCGAGGCCAGACCCCCGCGCCGCATGATCGTGCGGGCTGTGCTGCGGGCGGCGGGATCCACCATCGCGCTGGTGGCCATCTACTACCTGCTGCCCCTGGACCGCTCCTCAACCTGGGCCGCCGTCACGATGCTGGCAATCGGACTGGTGATACTCAGCGGACTGGTCGCCTTTCAGGCCCGCTCGATTGTCGCCTCACCGTTCCCGGGCCTGCGGGCGGTCGAAGCCCTCGCCACCAGCATTCCGCTGTTCCTGCTGCTGTTCGCCAGCACCTATGTCGTCATGGCCACGATTTCCGCCAGCAACTTCAGCGAGCCGCTGACGCGCACCGACGCGCTGTACTTCGTCGTCACCGTGTTCGCGACGGTCGGGTTCGGCGATATCACCGCCAAAACCGAGGCGGCGCGGCTGGTGGTCACCGGCCAGATGATCGCCGATCTCGTCGTCATCGGCCTCGGGCTTAAGGTCATCGTGGGCGCGGTCAGCCGTGGTCGGCAGCGGCGGCCGACTGGCGCGGGCGCCGCACCGCCCAGCGAGTAGGCCCACCCCGCACGCTGCCTGCCGTGTGTGGCGCATCGCAGGTCAAAGGCGCCTTTTCATGCGAACGATCACGCCCGGGCCGGGCCCATGCGAAAAGCCCGAGGCTAGAGGATGTTGATCGCGCGGGCGATCACGAGCGCGGCCAGGGCGAGCGACGCTGCCGCTTCGACCATCATGAGGGCCTTGGCCCATGGCTTGATCGCTGACGTCTCGGCAGGACTGAAGGCGGTAGAGGTCCAGAACGACAGGGACAGGTAGTCGAGGAACCGCGGCACCCAGCCGGGGGTCACGTACTCCGCGTGCTGTATCTCCGGGAAGACAAACGCCGGTTGCGGTCCGGGTGGTGCGCCCGGGCGGCGGCGCCACCGCGATCCAGGTCCTAGTACCACAACCCGAACGCGATCACGTTCGTAGCCCAGATCACGCCGCCCGCGGCCAGCTCCCCGGCGGGGTTAGTCGCGTAAAGCTTGTTGTTGGTCAAGATGTCCACCACAAGCCGGCCGGCGGCCAGCAGGTTCGCCACAGTGATGACCGCGATGACGATGCCCATGAGGACCCGCAGCCAGGTTTTCTGCCGGTCGATGCGGCCCGGGTCCCCGGCGATCAGCACTGCCAGCAGCGCGAGCAGCACGACCGGAATCACCCATACGGGCTGGACCCGGTACCGCGCAGGCAGGGCCACATGCAGGCCGACCACCGCGATGATCGCCACCGCGACCGGCCACCAGTGCTCACCCCGCTCGGCAGCCGGTGCCAGCTCGATCACGGGCCCGCGGGGCGGCTTCCGCTCGGCAGGCATACTCCATGATGACCCCGGCATAGACCTCACCGGCCCCGACAGGGAAACACGCCGAGGTCTCCGCCCTGTCGCTTCACCTGATCCAGGCGGCCCTCGCCTACGTCAACACGATCATGATCCAGATCGTCCTCCGGGACCCCGCCTGGCGGGACCGGCTTACCGACGAGGACCGGCGCGGCCTGTCCGCGCTGTTCTGGAACCACGTCAACCTTTATCTGGACAAGTTGCAGAACTGTTATGGGGCCTGGACCAGCGGTTTCCCGGGCCGACCCGGTCCCGAAGGCTGCTGGCGGTCATCGGAACCTGCCAGCCGATGGCGATCAGGAACTGCCCGGAGACGGGCAACTCGGTCACGGATTGTTACTGAATACCGGTCCCGGCCGCTCCTGATCCGCCGCCATGTGCGCCAGCGGCTGTTCGGTGTTGGGTCACAGGCCGGTGAGGAGGTCATGCAGGTCGGCGGCCAGCCGGTGCACGGTGTGGCCGTGCGCGGGCTTGCCGGATTGGCCGTGGCCGCGCTGATCGTAGGCGATGACCCGGAACTGGCCGGCCAGGCCGTCGACCTGATGCTGCCAGCCTGCCGCGGACTGGCACCAGCCCTGCACCAGGACGAGCGGCTGCCCGTGGCCGGCCTGGGTGTAGCGCAGTTCTGTGCCGTCGCTGGCGCGGGCCGACCCGTTCACCGAGACCCGTCCGGTGCGCTGACGGCTTGCCCGAGACGTACGGCGATGCCCTCGATCAGGCACTGCAGGCCGGATTCGAAGCTGTCCTCGCTAGCCAGGCGCATCCGCGTCTCGATGTCGCGGGCCAGTTCCGGGTCCTCGCGCCGGGCCTGGGCGAGGTAGCGTTCCAGGCGATCCGCCCAGTCCTGCTCGGTGAACCCTGCCCGGCGCCGCAGCTGCTCCCAGGCGGTCTGCCGGTGGGCGAACCCGAACACGTAGTTGTTCACCATCGCCAGCACGCCCACCGCGTGTTCCCGGCCAATGCCCAGGCCAGCCAGGGCGGCGATGCCGAACTCGCCATAACGGCGGGTGTTCGGCCCGATCCCCGGCTGGATGCCGAGCAGCACCAGCCACCGATGCCGCCCGAACAGGGCGTGCGCGAGCCGGGCCAGGGTGCGCAGGTCCGCGCGCCATTCCCCGGATGGCTGCTCCGGCAGCTCCAGCTCACCCATCGCGGCGTCGAACATCAGCTCGTACAGGTCATCCTTGCTCGGCACATGCCAGTACATCGAGGTCGCGCCCGCGCCGAGCCGGGCGGCGATCCGGCGGGTGGACATGCCCTCCAGGCCGCGCTCGTCGGCGAGCTCGATCGCCGCCTGGACGACCTGCTCGCGCGACAGTGCCGGCCGTTTTTCGCGCGCCCCCCGCGCCTGGCGGACCCAGATCAGGTCGAATCCGGGCTCTGCTTTCGGGCCCCCTGTCTGCGGCTCGGGTCCTGGCCCTGCCGTCCCCGCCATAGGACCTCCCCTTCTCGAGCACTGCTCTTGACAGTAGAGCAGTGTCCGACGCATAGTACAAATGAAGTTATCGAGCACTGCTTGATGTTCTTTAGCAGTGCTCTGGCGATCATTGTGCAGGGTGCGGATCAGGCCCTCGGTCAGCCGCGGAGGAGAACCCACATGGCAAGCGGAGACGGCCCGGTGCTGGTGATCGGCGCCACCGGGCAGCAGGGCGGCGCGACCGCGCGCGAACTGCTCCAGCGCGGCTGGGCGGTCCACGCCCTGGTGCGCGACGCCGGCAAGCCAGCCGCCACGTTGCTGCGCGAAGCTGGGGCCAGGCTGGTCACCTGTGACCTCGATGACACGGCGTCTGTCCGGGCGGCGATGAGCGGCGTCCACGGCGTTTTCCTGGTGCTGACCATGATGACCGGCCCGCGGGTCACCCTGGACGGGGTGGCGGCCGAAGAGCGGCGAGGCAAGGCGATGGCCGATGTCGCCGGCCAAACCGGCATCAGGCACCTGGTGTACAGCTCGATCAGCGGCGCGGATCTTCACACCGGCATCCCGCATCTGGAAAGCAAGCGCCGGATCGAGGAGCACATCCAGGCGCTCGCGCTGCCTGCGACGATCCTGCGGCCCGTTTCCTTCATGGACAATTTCACGACCTACAACCGCCCGGTCCTGGCCGACGGTGGGCTCGTGGTCAGCCTCGCGCTGCGGCCCGAGACGCGGCTGCCGATGATCGCCACCCGGGACATCGGCGCTTTCGCCGCGATCGCGTTCGGCCAGCCCCGGCGGTTCCTCGGCCAGCGCATCGAGATCGCCGGGGATGATCTCACCGGCCCGCAGATCGCCGAGACCTTCGGCCGGGCCTGCGGCCTGCCAGCGCGCTACCAGCAGGTGCCCACCGAACAGCTGCGCGCCTTCGACGAGGAAGTGGCCAAAATGTTCGAGTGGCTCGATGGGCGCGGCGCCGGAGGGCCGGACCTCGCCGCGCTGCGCGCCCTTCACCCCGGCCTGATGACGCTGCAGACCTGGCTGCGCGAGACCGGCTGGAATCCGGGTTCACCGAGCGGGGATCCGAGCTCAGCGCGCACTGCTACGGCGCGCCCGGCCGGGGCCCGGTCCTGATGGCCCGCCCGGCGGCCAGGGCGCAGGCGTCAGGCCAGGACAAGGAGGAAACATGACTGACGGACTGGTGCTGCCCCCCGGCTCAGGCCACGAGATCCGTTCCGCGGGCATGACCCTCAAGGTCGGCGCCGAGCGGTCCGGGCACTGGTCGATGTTCGAAGCCGCTATCCCGGCCGGATTCGACGTCGGGGCGCACCTGCACGGCGAAGCCGAGGAGCTGTTCTACATCCTCGAGGGCGAGCTTGACCTACTCGCCTTCGAACCGCGCCTCAGGACCGCCGACGGCTGGCGCGCCTGGGAAGCGAAGACCGGCGCCCAGGTGGCCCGCGGTGGTCCGGGAAGCGTCATGTTCGTGCCGCCCCGGTGCCCGCACGCCTTCGCGAACCCCGGGCCCGCCCCAGCCCGAATGCTTTTCCTTGTCGCGCCGGCCGGCCACGAGCATTACCTCAACGAGCTCGCCGCGCTGCTCGCCCGCCAGGGACCACCGGACCAGGCCGCGATCGCGCAGCTACGGGCCCGCCACGACATCCGCCAGCTCACTCCCATGATCCCAGGCCGCCGCCTGCGAGAGGAGAGCAGGCCGGCATGGCCATCGCCAGCGTGACCCGGGTCACCCACTCCACCGTCCTGGCCGATTTCGACGGGACGAAGGTACTCACCGATCCGTGGTTCTCAGAGCGCCCGACCTACCGGCGGGGCGAGCCACTGGCGTTTAACGTCGCGGACCTTCCGCGGCTCGACGCGGTCCTGGTCAGCCATGGCCACTACGACCACTTCGACCTCAAGGCCTTCGCCGGCTACCCCGACAAGGCCGTGGCACTGGTGGTCAAGCGAGGCCTGGCGGACAAAGCCCGCGCGGCCGGGTTCACCAGCATCACCGAGGTCGACCCCTGGGAACAGGTCGAGCTCGGCCCCCTGACGGTCACCGCCGCCCCCGCCAAGCACGGCGTGCCTGAGGTCACCTACATCCTTCAGGCCGCGGGCCGCACGGTGTTCTTCGGCGCGGACAGCCTGCGGATCCCCGAACTGGACGAGGTTGCCAGCCGGTACCCCGATATCGACCTCGCACTGTTGCCGGTCAACGGGCTCAAGATCCGCACGATGCTCAACAAGCAGGTGGTCATGAACGCCATGGAGGCAGCCGACCTGACCAAGACCTTGCACCCTCGCCTGGCCGTTCCGACCCACTACGCCTTCACCGCCGGCCCCGTCGGCGACCGGCTGCTGCTCAAACTCGACCGGAACCCCAACCTTTACCGAGACGCGGTGGGCGACCTCGCACCAGACACCGACGTTCATGTGCTCGAGCCCGGCCAACTCCTGCACATCTAACTGGCCCCCGGGCTTTCGTGCGCCCGCATAGGGTCATGCCTCCCTGGCAGCCGGATATCCGGGCGATGAGGGCGGGCTGCAGGTGACCGCGAGCAGCGCGGCGCCGGCTGCACCGGCGAAGCGCTGAACGGTGCTCATCGCCGATGCACCGACCCCGTCCGCACGCCAGGATCCACGTCACCGGAGAGGCCACGTGGTCGTCCGTCGGGCCGCTCCGATCTATTCGATCTGTGTTCCCTGCTCGCTATAGCCGCAAGCACGGCGAGGCGCGCAGAGTCGGCAGGTAGCGAGCCTGCGAGGTGCCGCAACGTAGATCTGCTCACTTTCTGCGATGGCTGGCGGGCCATCGTCGTGACCACCAACGGGCAGATCCTGATAATCACCGGCAGAAGGCGGCGTCGGTCAGGGTCCGGGTGTGTCCGGTGCAGCGGACACACCGAGTTCCGTGAGGAGTTCGCAGATCCGGCCGGAGATCGCGGTGTGTCGTCCGGCCTCGCGGCGCCAGCCGCGTTCGGCCGCGTCCTGGGCGAGCTCGTGTTCGCGGACCAGCCTATCCTGTAGCCGCGGGACGTACTCGCTGGTGGTGAGGAACTTCGAGCACCGCAGGTAGAGGTCACATTCGCATGGCCCTTCGGCGGGCATGCGCAGGCAGTGGCCCAGCTCGAGCTCGGTCTTGAAGAAGTTGGTCTTCAGCCAGTCCAGGGTGTCTTGCCCCAGCTGGTTCGTCAGCAAAGTCTCGGCAGCTGGGCCGGCCACCCGGCCGCCGGCCGCGATTACCTTCTCGTAGTGCTCCTTGAGCACCGGATCGCTGATGTGGGAGTACGTCGCCGACATCGTCGCGCTGCGATGTCCGAGGATCGCCATGATGGTCTGGATCTGCGCGCCGCCCTCGGCGAGCTGGGTGCCGACGGTGTGCCGGAAGCGGTGTGCGGATATGGTGGGGCGCCCGCCGGCGTCGATGAGCCCGGCCTGGCGGCAGGCGATCTCGAGGGGCTCGTCGAACAGGTAGTGCTTGCCTAGCGGCTGGCCGCGGTGCATGAATACCCATCGGACGCTCTGGTGCGCCCAGGTGTCGTAGCGGGCTGCCGCGCCGACCGTTCTGGCGTGGCCGATCAGGTCACGCAGCGCGTCGGCGGCCTGCGGGTGCAGCGGGATCATGCGTTCGGTGTAGGTCTTGCCGACCGGGATCCGCAGCCGCGGGTAGCCGTCGGGGTAGGCGTCCAGGCAGTCGACGGTGAGCCGGCTGATCTCGCCGCGGCGAGCTCCGCTCCAGCGCACCAGCAGCAGCGCCGCCCGCTGGTAGGGGTCCTGCAGTTCCTCGATGGCCTTCATCAGGCGGTCGAGTTCCTGCCGGGGGATGAACCGCGGGAGGCGTGAGGGAACTTTCGGCAGGTCGGACCGGCTCAGCAGCGGGCGTGAGGGAACATCGTCCCAGCCCCACTGGCTGGTCTCCCGGGAGAACTGCAGCAGCGGGCTGATGTAGACGTGGCGGCTGCGGGCATGGGTGTGCCGCAAGGCGTGCGGAGTCGTCTCCGGGGTCCGTCGTCCGAGACCGTCCATGTGGCGGGCGAACAGCCTGACCAGGGCGTCGTAACTGAGCGGATCGCACCGCCGCCTGCCCCTGCCGACCAGGAACACGAACGGGCTGGCCGCCTCCCGCGGCCGCTCTTGCATCACGTACCGGCTGACCGCCTCCAGCGTCCGTGGCTCGTGCAGGTCGACGACCCGCTCAGTACGCGACTTGCCCCGCACCCCATGTGGGTGGTCATCACGCTTGCGGATCGTGACCCGCCGCCGTCCGTAGGAGATGTCCTCCAGATGCAGCGACAGCACCTCGCCCGGACGGAGCCCGCCATCCAGCATGAGCAGGAACATCGCCAGGTCCCGCAGCCGCTTCAGCCCCGATAGCAGTGCCTCCAGGTCCGGCTCGCTCATCGGCCGGGGCAGCCTGCGTCGCCGCTTGACCTTGACCACCCGGCGGACCGGCTGCTGCCGGCTGGCCCGCCCCATGAACAGCTGGTGACGGCCGGGCACCCGGGCCAGCGCCGGGTCAGGGCGCATCTGGATCGGCGAGGTGTCGTGCTCATACTCCTCGGCGACGATCGCCCAGTCATAGAAGCTGGCCACCGCAGCCAGGATCCGGTCCACCGTCGCCGGTGACAGCAACATTCCCGGACCCTGCCGCGCATCGGCGACCACTGCCAGACCGAGCCGCTGAGCAGGCCTGCGGCTCGGGACCCGCCGCAAGAACGCCAGCAGCTGCAGCGCGTGCGGCGGCCGGAACTCCTGCCAGTCCAGGCCCTCCCGCTGCAGGAACGTGAACAGGTACTTCAGGTCATAGCCATACGCGCACAGCGTGTTCGGCGAGAAGTTCCGATCCCCCAGATGCGCCAAGAACCGGCAAACCGAGCCGATCGGCTCACCCTCCCCGTCGACCAGCCGTACCCTGCGGACGACCCCGCCATCTCGTTCCTTGACAACCCGCACCCAGTCTCCTCACCTCGTACGCCGCGGCAACACGCGTCAACGTAAGGGGCGTAAGACCACCAACGAGGCGTTTCACCCAAGGTCACCATGAGGGAATGTCCAGATAAGAAGATCTACGGCCGGTTCGAGCTCGATATGGACAACCACCTCGATCTCGGCCTGGACGCCGACCGCGCGGCGAGTCCCGGCACCGGTTTCCGAGAATAACTGCTTCCCGGAAGTAGACTCCGGGAGTGGCTTCCGGGAACGCGCAGAATCGGGCAACGGAGCCTCCGCAAGCGGGTTTCCGAGAACAGGACACCTGGCCGCCGCGGCGCGACGCCCACCCCTCTCCCGGCGGAATACGACGAGATCCTCGGCGGCTACGCGGCCGCCCTGGAAGCGGCACCGCTGTCGGCAGACACCTGCCGCACGTACGTCTCCCGGGTCCGCCAGTACCTGGCCTGGCTGCATCGCGACACCGGCGAGCGCCGGTTCAGGGGGGACCCGCTGACCCTCCCGGGGGCGCGGGACTGGGCGGTCCGCGACTACCGCCGGTACCTGCTGCGCGAGGCTGACCCGAAACGCTCGGTCCGCTACTGCAACAACACCCTCGCCGCCCTCGACGACTTCTACGTGCGGCTCGGGCCAGGCTGGACCATCACCATCGCGATCACCTTGATCAGCGCCGCCTGCTTCTACCAGCTGCTCACCGGCTCATAGCCGCGTCGCACCGCCCGCAGGCTGCCCCGCGAGTCCCTGCCATCCGCCGGCTGACACGCCCGGGCTCGCGCCCTCACCGGAGATGAGAAATGCCCGATGCCCGCCGAGGGAATGGGTTGCTGACAGCTACCTTGCCCCTGGTGACACGGACCCGAGTGGAGGGCCTACCAGCGGACTCCGACCCCTCCGCGGCCCCCGATGACCCGTTCAGGATCCTGTTCCGATCCTCGTCACAGGCCTAGTCACCCCGTCATGTCCGCGATCGCCGGCACCTTCGCCTCGGACTTCCGGAACGGCAAGCACTGGTCCTCGACGTAAGGTTCTGGCTATGACCGTCAACCTGGTTCGCTCCGGCAGCCTGTACACGGGCGTTCCCTACGCGTACGCCTCGGTCGCCCCGCGCGGTTCGCTGATCTTCACCGCCGGGGCCTGCCCGCTTGACGACCGGGGTGAGGTGGTCGGCGCCGGTGACGTCCGGGCTCAGGCCAGCCTGGCCGTGGCGAACCTCGCCACCGCCCTGGCCGAATCCGGCGCCACGCTGGCCGACGTGCTCAAGACCACCGTGTTCGTCGCCTCGGCCGAGCGGGCCGACCTGGTCGCGGCCTGGGATGTCGTCAGCGCGGCCTTCGGGGAGCACGACGCGCCCAGCACCCTGCTCGGCGTGACCGTGCTCGGCTACCCGGACCAGCTGGTCGAGATCGAGGCCGTCGCCGTCGCCCCGGGGTAACCGCGGATCAGACGGCGAAGGAGCAGCCGTCCCAGTAGGCCTCGACCCGGGGATGGCGCCGCCCGCGCACCGCGATCTCCAGGACGTCGGGCATCCGCCCGGCGGAGGCGCGGAACCAGACCTCCAGGCCGTCCACGTGAGCCGGGCTGAAACCGGACAGCTCCACCGGCGGCACGGTGGCCGCGTGCATGTACGCGGGGGTCCCCCAGCAGCACACCCGCGGATGAGCCGCCCAGACCCACAGCCTGCCGCCGCGCTCGCGAACGAACTCCCCCGCCTCGGCGCTCACATCCACCCGCACGACACCCTCCAGGTCAGCCCCAGACCTGCACATATCCTTCCACGACCCGGTCGCGGTGTCACTGCGAGGGCGCCGCCATGCCGTGCTGGTAGGCGTACCTGACGGCCTGGGCCCGGTCGCGGGCACCCGTCTTGGCGAAGATCCGGTTGATATGCGTCTTGACCGTGGCGTTGCTGAGGAACAGGCAGCCGGCGATCTCGGCGTTGCTCAGGCCCGACGCGAGCAGCCTGAGCACCTCGGCCTCGCGAGCGGTGAGCCCGTCGGGAAGTTTGCGCTCCGTGCCGGGACCTGGCGCGGCGCCCGCGGGCTGGCTGATCACCGCGGCCACCAGCCGTTCCTGGACGGCGGGATCCAGGTAAGTCTGCCCGGCGTGCACGGCGTGGATCGCGGCCTCGATCTGCTCGGCGCTGGCATCCTTGGTCAGGTACCCCCGGGCCCCCGCCCGGAGCGCGGGCAGGATCGCGTCCTCGTCGGCGTAGGTGGTCAGCACCAGCACCCGGGTAGCCGGCAGCCGCTCACGCAGGTCCGCCGTGGCGGAGATGCCGTCGGTGCCCGGCATACGCAGGTCCATCATGACCACGTCGGGCCGGTACGCCGCGGCAAGCTGTACCGCCTCGGCCCCGTCGCTGGCCGTGCCGACGACCTCGACCCCATCGATGAGTGCCACCAGCATGCTCAGGCCGTCCCGGACGACCCGCTGGTCGTCGGCGATCAGGACCCGGATCGCCTCGGTCGTCACGTCGGCACCTCAAGCTCGACTCGCCATCCGTCGTCGGTCGGTCCGGCCCGGACCGCGCCGCCGGCCCGGGCCGTTCGCTCGCGCATCGCCGTGAGCCCGTGTCCGCCGCCCGCGTCGGCGAGGATTGTGGTCTGCGGCCGGCTGACGTGGTCTTCGATGGTGACTACGGTTCGGTCAGCCTGATAGGTCACGGTGACCGCCGTGATGGCGCCGGGCGCATAGCGGGCGATGTTAGTGAGCGCCTCCTGCGCGCCGCGGAACAGCGCCAGGCTGGCCTCGGCCGGCAGAGGGCGGCTTTCCCCGTCGACTCGAAGGGTGGCGTCGGCTCCGGTGTCGCGGCGGAAATCCTCGACGAGGGACGCCAGCTGGTCCACGCTAGGGAGCCGCTCGCCGCGCAAGGCCCCGACAGCCTGCCGCGCGTCGGCCAGCCCGGATTTGGTCAGCTCGGCCGAGCGCTCGATCGCGGTCCGCAGGCCCTCGCTGACCGTTTCCCGGGCGGCGAGCTTACGGGCGCCCTGAAGCTGAATCGCCAGGCCGGACAGCGAGTGCGCGAGAACGTCGTGCAACTCCCCGGCGATGCGGCTCCGCTCAGCCAGCGCAGCGGCCGCGGCCTCGCCCTCCCGCGCGTCCTGGAGCTGCGCCAGCAGCAGTTCGGTGTGATCCTGGCTCTCCCGGCCGCGCCGGATGAACTGGCCGGTCACCGCCAGCAGGAGGCACAGCAGGGTGGCGGTGATGGCCGACTGGGCGGCGGGATGGGCGGTCAGGCCGACCGCCGTCGCGAGCCCGATGGTGATAGCCCCGGCGGCGGCCGCGGCCGGGATCGGCGGCAGCCTGACCGCCGCGATCCAGACCCCCATGCTCGCCGCTATCTCGACCGGTCCCGTCGGCTGCAGGACGGCCAGTGCCACGCCGCAGCCGCCGATCAGCAGGCTCACCGCGGCCTGTGCCGCCGGGCCGCGGCGTGCCCAGCCCACGCTGATCGCGGTCACCACCGCCGCGGCGTACACCGCGAGCGCGACGAGCACTCCAAGGCCGGCGCCGCGCAGGCCGGGCGCGGGATGAGCCTGGGCGCTGGCCGTCACCACTACCGCGATGAACAGCACGCCCAGCGGCCGCAGCGCCTGCCGTTGGGCATCACGCCGCTCGCGGGCGCGATTTCGCGCCTCGGCCACCCGGGCAGATCCGGGCTCGTCCTGCGCGGCGTCGTGCGTCAGGCCCGCCGCGCCCGGCCGTGCCTGCATGGACCCAGTGTGGCCCTCGGCGAGCGGCGGCGCCAGATCAGGCATGGATGCCTGCCGGGGTACGGACCGCGGTGGCCGCCAGGCCGGCCGGTCGCCGGCCACGCAGGTAGATGATTACCAGCCGGGTGAGCACGTCGGCCAGCGCCATCATGATCAGTGCCGCCACCCACGCCGCCGAGCCGGTGATGTGGTGCGCGATGCTGAACCTGGCGATGGCCGGCCCTGCGCCGTTGCTCGCCGCCACGGCGAATGCCAGCCGCGCGCCGACGCCGCCGACCCACATGCCGGCCGCCAGCCAGCCCGCCCGGCCGAGCGGCCGGCCGTCGGCCCCGAGGCGCAGCCTGGTGGCCAGGCCGCCGATCGCGCCCATGACCGCGCCAGCGAGCACGCAGCTGAGCTCTAGCACGATGTCGTTGCCCCCGGCGGGGACCGAGTGCAGGAACAGGACCGCGGCGCAGCCTACGGCGAGCACCGGGACGGCCAGCGGCCGCAGGTCGAGCGGGTGCTCGCGGACCTGGCGGATGACCATGAGGATGAGGATGGCGTTGATCACGTACATGTTGATGTTCATGACGTGAGCGTGCCTCCAGGCACCCCCGCGTAGCGTCGGCCCGTGGATGGGAGTCCGGGTTGATGCGCCGCTCAACCCGCGGGTTGAGCGGCACGCGGCAGCGGCCATTGCAGCCGCAGCATCCCGCCCGCGGGCAGGCGGGCCCAGGCCGTGCTCAGGTCCCTGGTGCCGCTGATGGCCAGGGCGATGGTTTCGTCGTCGAGGCGGCCGAGCAGGTCGCCGACCCGCCGCCGGTAGTCCGCGTCCGCCGCGGCGTCCGGGCTGAGGCGGGCCCGCACGCCGTCCGGGGTGTCCGGCCCGTCCTGCCACCGGTTCATCACGGCGTTCGTCGCCGCCTTCGCGACGATGTGCCCGCGCCAGTTGCGGGCTCCGAGGTCGTCGAGGGGCACGTCGGTGACCAGCCGGGCCCGCCGGCCGCGGCTGCGGGTTCGGGCCTGGTTGGCCGCGGCGAACCCGCCCCGGGCCAGCACTCCCCACAGCCCGTCCTCGATGCCGAACAGCGACTCCACGACCAGGTGCGGAAGGTCGTGGACCGCGTGCACGGCGACCTGCCGGGTGGAGCCGTCCGGCATGCTCATCCAGCTCCGGTCGAGCGCGGAGGTCTCGCCCTTGACGAGGGTGATCTCAGCCACTCCCTCAGTCTGGCACCGGGATCGAGCCGGACGGCGCGAGCACGGGCACGGAGGCCGGCACGGTGTCCGGGTAGATCAGCCCGGTGCCGGTGTTGAGCACGACGACCTCGTCCTGCTCGGACAGCCAGCCAGACTCGCGCAGCTGCCTGACGGCGGTGACGCAGGCGGCGCCTTCCGGGCAGATAAAGCTGCCCTCCAGCCGGGCCACCGTGCGCTGGTCGGCGAGCAGCGCCTCGTCCGTCACGGCCACGGCCGTCCCGCCGGTGGCGTAGAGCGCGTCGAGGATGAGGAAATCGCCCAGCGCGTTCGGCACCGTGATCCCGAACGCCACCGTCTTCGCGTCCGGCCACGGCTCGCTCACCGTGGCGCCGGCCTGGAATGCCCGGACGATCGGCGCACAGCCGGCGGCCTGGACCGAAACCAGCCGCGGCAGGTCGCCGCGCACCCAGCCGAGCTCGAGCAGTTCGCGCAGGGCCTTGTGGATGCCGATGATGCCCACTCCCCCGCCGGTCGGGTACACGATCACGCCGGGCAGCCGCCAGCCGAGCTGCTCCGCGATCTCCAGGCCCATCGTCTTCTTGCCCTCGATCCGGTACGGCTCCCGCAGCGTCGAGGTGTCCTGGTAGCCGGGCCGGCTGGCCACGGCGCCCGCGACCAGCTTCCCGGCGTCCGCGATCAGGCCGTCGACCAGGTACAGCTCGGCTCCGGCGGCAGCGCATTCGGTCCGGGTGATCGCCGGGGCGGCCTTGGGCATGACGACCAGGCTCCGCATCCCGGCCCGGGCCGCGTACATCGACCAGGCCGCCCCGGCGTTGCCGTTGGTCGGCATGGCGATCGCGGAAACCCCGAGCTCGGCGGCCCGGGAGACGCCCACCGCGGCGCCGCGTGCCTTGAACGTCCCGGTCGGGATCAGGCCCTCGTCCTTCATCAGCAGGTTCGGCACGCCGAGCGCCCGGCCAAGCCGCGGCAGCGGGATCAGCGGCGTCATCCCCTCGCCGAGGCTCACCACCCGGCCGGGCGCGCGGACCGGCAGCAGCTCGTGGTAGCGCCACAGGTCCGGCGGCCGGCCCGCGATGTCGCGCGGGGCTACCGCGACCTGGTCCAGGTCGTACCGGGCCAGCAGCGGGGATCCGCAGGAGCAGGTGCCCTGCACCAGGTCGGCGTCGTGACGGGCACCGCAGCGCGGGCATTCCAGGTGGGACAGGGCGGAGTACGGCACCCCGGCAGCCTATGCGGCCACGGTCCGCGTCACTCCCGGCTGGCGAAGGCGAGCAACTCGTCCGGGGACCAGGTCAATTGGCCCGAACGGAGCTGGCTAATCGTCTCAGTCACCCACCGGGCCTCGGCGGCGAGCACGGCCCGCTGGTACTCGTTCTCCAGCATCGCGATCCTGGGCAGCCCGCGGCCGGCTTCGGCGGCCGTGTTCGCGTCCAGCGTGGCCAGCATCCCGGCCAGCCGCCGGGCGCGCCGCTCCAGCACCTCGATGAGCTCGGCAGGCTCCAGCATGAGCACGTGGGACAAGGCGGCGGGAAACTCCGGGTACTCCTGCTTGGGCTCGGCGAGCATCTCCTCCAGCCAGCGCCGCGCCGTGTGCCGCCCGGCCTCGGTGACCTCGTACACCGTCCGCTCCGGATAGCGCGGATCGCGGCCGGTCTCGCGCACGGCGATCAGGCCCGCGGCGAGAAGCCGCTCGATGGTCCGGTACAGGCTGGTGCGCTGCTCCACGTTGACGACCTGGTCCTTGCCCCACTGCTTGATCAGCCGCTGGATGCCGTAGGGATGCAGCGGCTGGTAGTGCAGCAAGGCCAGCACGGTCAGGGCAAGCGGTGAGCTGCGCGGCGTAGCGGCGGCCGCGGGTGGGTGAGCCATGACCCGATACTACTCCCAACGATTCTAGTTGACTTGCTACTAGTTGCTATGTAACTATCGATGTCGACGGCAATCACCGCCACTAACCGAGAAGGAGCCCACCACCATGAACAGCACTGTGACCTCCCAGGCCGCTTCCGAACGGGAAGCCGAGCGCGTGCACGTTGACCATGGCGTCACCAAGCGCCTGGGCCGCTGGACCAGCGCGAGCCAGTTCGACGTCCGCGTCCGTTCCGGCGTCCTCGTCCTCGATCTCCGCTCGCCGGAGGTCACGGGTGATGTCGAGGTCCGCCTCGGCCTGCACCGGTCCACGGTCAAGCTCCTGCTGGCCGAGGACGACCAGGTGGATCACTGGGAGCTTGACTGGACCGGCCGCGGCCAGGTCAAGGACGACCAGCGGCCCGCCGGGCCGGGTGGCCGCCGGATCCGCCTGTCCGGGCACGCGGAGAACAGCGAGGTGCGGGTGCACCGTGGTGGCATGGCCGCCCTGTCGGCCATGTTCTCCCGCGCGTATGTCCAGGACCTGCGCCGGGCCCGCAAGAACGGCGGCTACCCGACCGTGGACGACCCCACGCGGGCAGCTCGCTAGCAGTGCGCTTGCTAGCGGCAGCGCGCCGGGCCCGCGGTGGATCCCTGACCGCCGCGGGCCCCTGGCGCGACCGAGCGTAGTCTCGGAGCATGCTAGGAACCGTGACCGTTTTGCGGCGGTATCCGGTCAAGTCCATGCTCGGCGAGGACCTGGACGCGGCCGACGTGAGCCGCAGCGGCCTGGCCAGGGACCGGCGCCTGGCCGTGGTCAGCCGGCGGACCGGCAAGGTGGCGAGCGCGAAGTACCCGCGGCTGTGGCGGGACATGCTCACCCTGTCCGCCGAGGCCCTGGACGACGCGACCGCGCGGATCACCCTGCCCGACGGGAAGACCGTGTCCAGCACCGACCCCGGCGTCGACGAGGTCCTGTCCGGGCTGCTCGGCCAGCCGGTCACCCTGACCGGCACCCCGCCGGACGGCGCCACGCTGGACCGGGCGGTGCCCGAGGCCGTGCTCCGCGACGGGATAAAGGCCGAGGTCCCGGCCACGCTGATCGAGCTCGGCGCGGCCGCCCCGCCGGGCACCTTCGTCGACTTCGCGCCGCTGCACCTGCTCACCACCGCGACGCTGGATCGCATCGCCGAGCTCAGCCCGTACCGGCGCGCCCGCCTGGAGCGGTACCGGCCCAACGTGGTCATCCGCACCGACGCCGACGGCTTCACCGAGAACGACTGGCTCGGCCGGGACCTGCGCGTCGGCGAGGACCTCGTGCTGCGGGTGATCGCCAGGACCCCGCGGTGCGCCATCCCGACCCTGGCCCACGGCGACTTGCCCCGCGACACCGAGGCCCTCCGCGTCGTGGCCCGGCACAACCGGATCAGGCCGCTGCCCGATGCCGACCCCGAGCCGTGTGCCGGCGTCTACGCCCAGGTGCTGCACCCAGGCCGGATCGCGGCCGGCGATCCGGTCCGCCCCGTCCTTTGAGGCTGGGCCTCGTGACGGGCGGCGTTAGCTGTGCAGTTCGGCCCAGACGACCTTGCCGGGCCAGCCGGGGACGGACTGCCAGCTCCAGCGGTCGCACTGCGACGCGACGAGCATCAGGCCGCGGCCGCTCTCGTCGTCGGGCCCGGGATGCGCGGCGGCCGGCGCACCGGGGATGACGTCCCACACCTCGATCAGCAGCCTGAAGCGGTCGCTGGCCAGCCGTAGGACCACGACCGGCATCCCGGCCCCGTCGTACCGCGGGTGACCGTCCGGTGCGGTCGAGGCCCGGACGGCGTTGGTGACCAGCTCGCTGACGATGAGCTCGGCCGCCTCGGCCAGGTCGGCCAGGCCCCATTCGGTCAGCACGGCGCGGGCGTGCAGGCGGGCGCACGGGGTGGCGCCGGGCAGGGCTCCTAGCGGCAGAGACATCGACAATGGCCAAGAATCCGACATACCGGGCGGATCCGTGATGGGGTCCGCCCAGGTCACGACGCTGCCCTCGCCCATGGTCCGGGGTATCCCCCTTTCACGTTCCAGTGTGCCTGCTCGTTGTCTTGCCGGGTGAGAGAATCGTTGGTTACGTCGCTCTTACGATTGCCGCAGTGGCGATATTCAGGCAAAACGACACGCCGATGAGCGCGGAAATACCCGCCTCCGCGCGGCATTAGTTGCGGAAGCGGCGGTGCAGCTCGCGGACCTGCTCGTCCAGTTCCGGCACCGGGCCCTGCACCGTCAGGCCGGGAGCGACGTCGCGGATCGGCAGCGCGCGCACGGGGGACGACGGCGGCACGCCCAGTTCGGCTAGCCACGCCGTCAGCTGCTCGGACGAGCTCACGTACACGATGCGGCCGAGCCCGACCCAGGCGTGTGCGGCCGCGCACATCGGGCAGTGCTCCCCCGAGGTGAACACGGTGGCGCCGGCCCGGTCGGCCGTGGTCATGTTGGCCGCGGCCCAGCGGGCCAGCTCGAACTCCGGGTGCCTGGTCGCGTCCCCCACGGTGTTCTCGCGGTTGCGGTCCTCGGCCAGGACCCGGCCGTCGGCCGCGACGAGTACCGAGCCGAACGGGTGGTCCCCGGCGTCCACGGCCTCGGCCGCCAGCTCCACGCAGCGGCGCAGGTGCGGCAGGTCTTCCGGGGCGATCCCGCCGGGGTTGCCGTCAGCGTGCGAAGGATGCGTCACCCTCAGCTCCGTTCGGTATCGATATCGTGTGATCGCGTGCGCTCGGCTACGGTCGCCAGCGTCCGCCACGCCGTTTCCGGCTGGGCCGTCTCCCGGGGGTCGCCGTTGAACGGGTCGAGCACCACGGTGTCCGCGCCGAGCGCGCGCAGCTGGCCGAGGTCCGCGATGATCTGGTCGATGGTCCCGTGGCCGGCCAGCCGGCCGCCGTCGGTGACCGGTGCCTCGGTCAGCCGCAGCGCGATCCGCGGCATCAGTGCGGGCCCCGGCCGGCCCTGCTCGGCGGCGCAGGCCGTCAGCCGCCCGGCCGCCTCGCCCATCCAGCCGGGGGTGAACCGCAGCGGGTGCCAGGCGTCGCCGAGCCGCACGGCCCGGCGCAGCGCCGCGTCGCTGTTGCCGCCGATCCAGAGCGGGATGTGCCCGCTGCGGTAGTCCGTCTCGTCCTGCCACGCGGCCCGGATCGCGAGCAGGTGCTCGTCGGTCAGCCGGCCGCGATCCCGGAACGGGACACCGAGCGCGCTGAACTCCTCCCGGGCCCAGCCAACGCCCACGCCGAGGACCAGCCGGCCGCCACTGATGTCGTTGAGGTTGGCGGCCATCCGGGCGATTAGCAACGGGTGCCGGTAGGGCACGATCAGCACGGTGGTGCCGAGCCGGATCTCGCGGGTGAGGCCGGCCAGCCAGGACAGCGTGGTGAACGGCTCGTAGAACGGCGCCGGATACTGCTCCGCGACGTCCGGCGTCACCGCGATGTGGTCGGACACCATCAGCAGGTCGAAACCGAGGCCCTCCACGGTCAGCGCCCAGCGCCGCAGCACGTCCGGGTTGGTGCCCGGGCCGAAGTTCGGGACGTTCACGCCTAGCCGCACCGGCCCAACCTATCGATTGACCGCGCAGGCGCCCGGACCGGGG
>WNGR01004747.1_pt1 | contig 18390 bp, 13 predicted proteins | sample 5407581 | NCBI WGS metagenome assembly WNGR01 (sample SAMN13153383, study PRJNA577476) | soil metagenome | isolation source: 80 cm soil or saprolite under Garry oak tree replicate 2 | place: USA:California | collected 2016-06-15 | reverse complement strand
TGGTGGCCTGAGCGGCCTTGAGCTCGATGCAGGCCTTGAGGTCGGGATGGTCGTAGATGAACTTGCGCCCGACCCCGGCCTGCCGGGCGATGCTGGCGATGCTCGGGTGCCGGCCCGCTTCGAGCTGGGCGTCGGCGGCGGCGAGAACGAGCGCGCGCTTGTGCTCGCTGTCCAGCCGGCGCGCCTGTCGCAGGGGCTCAGCCGGGTCAGTTCGCATCGTGGCCTCTCCGGTCGCGCTCGACGCCGGGGAACAGCCGCGGCGATGGCTGGGTGATGACGCCCCGAAGCCGGACAGGTACCGAGGTGTCGAGCTGCGCGCGGGCGCGCCGGAGCACGGTGACCGCCTCCTCGACGGCTGCCCGCTCGTCGCCTGCGAGCTCTTCGACGAGTTCCTCGCAGCGGTCGATGATCCGCCGGAGCGAGGCGATCTCCTCCGCCGAGGGGACCGCGGTCTTGCGTGCCCAGTCCTCGAGTTCGGGCACCGCGGCGCGGAGCCGCTCCTTGTCGGCGAGCAGGCGGGTCAGGTAGGCCCGCAGCTCGGGCAGGTAGCTCGGGTCGCTGCGGAAGTGGGTGCACCCGAAGCACTGGTGGCGGAATGGGCATGCCTGCCCGTGCGCCTTGACGTTGACCGGCTCGGTGCAGATGCCGAAGGGCACGGCGACCTGTCCGATTGCCTCGCGGGTCGCCTCTGCGTCGAGGAGCCGCTCGACCAGCGGGCGGCTGCGTGTGCCGCCGCGGTCCACCTGGAGCGCGGCGAGCAGATCGACGGCCTTGCGCTTGCGCTTGGCCGAGACCCGGTAATACGCCTGCGTGCTGGTCAGGCGCGTGTGGCCCATCAGCTCTGCCAGTACCTCGATGGGCGTGCCGGAGTCCGCATGGCGCTGGGCAAAGCTGTGCCGGAACGAGTAGATGACGACATCGGAGCGGTCGTAGGGCTCACCCCCTGGGCCATGGAGCTCGGCCAGGCTGTCTACCCAGGCACGGAAGTGCGCCTCGAACGTCGTGACGTTGCAGGCCCTTGTGCCCCGGGGGTTCATCATGACGCCGGGAAACAGGGCGAGGGCCGAGGTGGGGGCGCCGGGATAGCGCGCGGCGACCCGTGCTTGCTGGGCCCGGATGATCTCGGCCGTCTCGTCATCGACGGGCAGCCGGTAGCCGCGCACGCCCACCTTGGGCATGTCGTGGATGAGCACGGGCGCGGCACGGAGCTGGCCGGCTTCGCCGAGGATCTCCTCGAAGGCCAGGCACCCGAAACCCAGACCGCATAGCTCGCCGGTGCGCCGGCCGACGCGGGCCTGGAGCTCGACCATCGCCCGCCGGTCGGCGCCGAAGCTTTCTTCCAGCCCATCGAGAGCGGCAGGTTCGAGGAGCTGGTCGAGGACTACCTGGGGCAGCGCCCGGCCCCGGTCCTCCGACGACACGCTGCGGACCTGGTCACCGCGGCGGAACACCACATCTTCGGGGAGGCCGCACATCGGCCCGCCGGGGCGGCTGAGTCCTATCGCCCGGGCTTCCCGCAGGAACCGGCCCAGCTCGTTCACCCACGCCCGGCGGGTATTGTGCGCGATGTCGCCGCGGGCTTCGAGGTGCGCGAGGTCGCTGGCGAAGGCCGCGAGGTCAGAGCGGGACACCAGGTGCGGGCTGGCGCCGTCGCCGGGGCGGTGCCGGCGCAAGGACTCCGAGAAGGCCCGCACCGCCCGCAGGGTCGCCTGCAAGACCCGGGGGGTCTGCACCGTATCGATGCGCTCGGCGGCCCAGGCTTTGGCCGTCTCCTTCAGCCAGCCCTGGCTGATCGGGCTGAAGCGCAGCAACCCCGGAATGTGGCCGAACACCCGCTGATCCCAGTCGTCCCGGGCCGCCTCGCCGGCCCGTGTTGAAAGCGCGAGTGTCACCTGGTCGGCCGCGAAGGTCAGGAACAGGCGCGGCGCGCCGCGCTTAACGCCCTCCATCGACAGCCCGGAGATCGAGGAAACCCCCTGGGCACGCACGATGTTCACCGCACCCTGGATGACCCCGGGCCTCGTCCGCCGCCCGGTCTCGGCTGCCCGCTGAAGGGCGTAGAGAACCTCGAGCTGCACACGCTCGGCCAGGCCGCGCAGCACCACGACCCGCGGCCCGCCGTCGAGGCAGCGCTGGCGGGCGCTCCACTCCCCGAACGAGCTTCCCCCCGGTCGGCCGGCCGCGAGCCAGGTCTCATCGTGTGCCTCGCACAAAGCCGGCCGGCTGCGCCATGCCCAGCGGTCGCACACGGTCACCAGGCACCTGCCGAAGGCAGGGCGAGGGGCTGCCGCCTCGTATTCCGCGTCGCCGTTGACGTATTCATCTGGGCTCTGGCCCCGGTTGGCCATCGTCTTCGAGCACATCGTGCACAGGCCGTGGGAGCGCACCGGCCGCTCATGTCCGGGAGTCCGGCAGACCCGGCACAGCGCGCCGCCCCGGTTATGCCGGGTCCGGCCGGGCACCGTAGCGCAAAAAACCTCGAAGTCGGCTCCCTGCCCTGCCTTCTGCCATAGCTGTCCGCATCGCCAGCACAGTCCCAGGCTCCCGCTGTGCACTACCTGATCGCACGAAGCGGCCCGGCACACGGCGAACCCGAATACCGGGTCCTCCGCGCCGGGAGCGAACAGCGCCACGTCGGGGGTGAAGCCCAGCCGGCCAAGCGCTGCCCAGTCGATCACCGAGCGAAGCTCATCTTCGAGCACGAGCGCTTCGGAAGGACGGCTTGCCCGTTCAGCCCTGCCACCGTTCACCGGGGACCGCCTTCCTGCCGTCGTATGCGGCGCTGCGAGGTGACTTTCTCGACCGCCTCGACGGCGCTGCGCATCCGAGCCCGGCTCGGGTGCACATAGTGCTGCGCGGAGGTGATCGACCCGGACAGGACCCGCATAACCTGCCGGACCGCCGAGGCGGTCATCGGCGCACCGAGCGGGGCATGGAACAAGTTGACGAACACGAAATCGCAGCCATCGGCCGCCGGGCAGGCCAGGCGCTCCGCCGTATAGCGGTCGTAGTAGGCGAGCACCCAGGCGACCACCGGCACCGTGCGCTCGTTGCGCGACTTGGCCGACGCGCCATTGGGATTGCCGTCGCGGTGCACCACGTGCAGGTGGGGACCACGCACCTGGCAGCCGAGCGAGGTCGACGAGCCAGTGAAGTGCAGGTCGGCGCGCCGCAGGCCGAGGGTCTCGCCGATCCGCAGGCCGCAGAACCACAAGAGCACCAGCAGGAAGCGCTCCCGCCACGAGGTCGCAGCCTCCAGCAGTGCCTCCCACTCGGCCTGCGACGCCGCCTCCGGCGAAGCGGCCCGCCCGGTCCGCAACCGGTGCCGAGGCCGTGCCCGGTAACGAAGCCCCCCGCCCTCGGCGCGCAGTTCGGCCGGGAGGAACCGGTCATCTCCGACCTCGTAGAGGGCACCGAGCACCGAGGCGTCCACCGCCTTGTCCGCGACCGCGTGCTTGAAGAACTCGCGCACCACGGCCAGCACGTGGTTGATCCTCGCTGCCCCTGGCGGGCGCCCCTGACCCGCACCGGCGCGCTCGGCTGGCGTGGTGCGCAACACAAGCACGAAGCGGCTCAGATGCTGGGCGCCGTCCTCCAGGCTCCGTCCCGTTCTCCCGCACCAGGTGAGGAACCTGGCCAGCTCACCGGCATAGACTCTCGTGGTCGACTCCGCCCGATCCCGGCCGAAGCGGAGATCGAAGAGGAACTGATCGGCGACTGCGACCCTGACGTACTCCTCGCCCGGCCGTCTGGCAGCTCCACCCGGAACGCCCGGCCGCTCGCAACCACGGGACACTCGGACACGTGGGAGACGGTATGACGCCGAGCTGCATCCCGCACGGACTGTCTGGCGTATCGGGGGACACAAGTCCACATGACGGGGACTGCTGAAAACCATCCGGTCGGCGACCAGGTGGCGGCAGGCGCCTTCGATGACGCCGGTGGCGATCGGCCAGCCGGCGGCCAGGGCCCGCGGGTAGTCCATCCAGGGCTGCTTGGCGTCGAGGTAGTGCAGGGTCTTGCGGATGATCTTGGCGTGCTCGCTGCCGGGCTGGGGCGGGTGCTCTGCGGCGAGCCGTCCGATCCGCTCGATGACGTCACGGACCCGGCCGTGCAGGATGTCCAGCGCCTGGGCGGTTACCCAGTCTTCCATGGCCGGGTCGCGGGGCGGGTGGAAGCACCAGGCGGCCTTCCACAGGTATTCCAGCACGTGGATGAAGTCGATCACGACGGCCAGGGTGATGCCGCGGGCGGCGGCGGCGGCCTGGAACAGGCCGAGCTGGTAGTTGTCCCCGTCCACCAGGGCGATCCAGGTCCGGGCATGACCGGGGTCGCGGCGGCCGGCCTGGTCGAAGATCTTGCCGATGGTGACGTCGCGGCCGGCCGTGATGTCGCAGGCGTACCAGCGGTTCGCCGCGCGCGGCGCGGTCTTCGGGCCGCCGGGGGCCATGACCTGCTCCGGGGTCCGCGGCTGGTCCGGCGGCAGGACGTCGAAGACGCAGCCGGTCTCGGCCATCCGCTTATGGCCTTTCTTCTCCCCGGTCCCGGGCCGCTTCTTAAAGTTCCGCACCCGCTGGCCGGGGGCCCTGGTGCGGCGGCGGCGCGCCCCGGGGAGCATCGCCACGCCCTTGCCGTCCGCCGAGATCGCCAGCGGCGGCAGATCCTGCTCACCGGGCCCGGCCGCGGGCACGGCCTGATCCCCGGCCCGGCCCGGGTCCTGGCAGAACCGCTCCGCGTCCGCGGCGGCCCGGGCGGTGATCTGCTGCAGCTGCCGCTTGCCGATGCCCGCCCCGGTCGCGGCCCGGACGAACCCGCGCGCCTGCTCATAGGAGCCGGCCTGGCAGAACATCTCCGCCAGCCGCTGCAGCGGCCAGGAGTACCGGCACGGCGGCAGGTTCAGCACCGCATCGCGCGGGAACAGCGACCGCACCCCCCTGACCCCGGACCGGTAGGCGATCCGCCGCACCCGCACCGCACCCAGCGTCGTGACCACCGTCCGGGCATGCCCGCGCTCCGCGCGGGGCCGCGGCATTCCGTCCGTGCCGGTCACCCGCGGCACCCGGACCTCAGCCGCGGCCTGCCCGTCCAGGCACAGCTGCAGCAGCCCGCGCAGCAGCTCCCGGCCCCGCCCCGCCACCATCAGCTCCATCGCCTCCAGCGTCACCGCCCGGCCCGCCCCGGCGGCCAGCCGGGCCAGCCCCGTCGCCAGCGGCCCCAGCCCCGGCACCACCGCATCCGCGCTAGCGGCCAGCTCATCCAGCCCGTACTGTTCCATCAGAGGCTTCCCTTCCACGATCCCGATTTCGCATGTCAGGACCATCGGAACGGAAGCCTCACCCGCGCGCAACCACCGCCAGTCACTCCAAAAGAGCCACACCCACGCGGCATCCACGCCTTACGGTCCGGTGCTGCCACGGCATCTACGCCTCATGACCCGGTGCTCACGGGGCGAGTGGGGCGGATGTCCGTTTCCGCCGGGCGCCGCGGCCGGCGGCGAGACGCGAACCCGGCCGCGATCAACTCAAGCTAAGCGGCAGAGCTGCATGAACGAGGCAACCACGCCGTATGAACTGGCGGGTCGGGGCAGCGGGCGGGATATCAGGAGTCACGGGAGCGAGCTGCGGACGCACAGGCACCAGGGCACAGTTGGTTTCGGCGGGCGGAGCCGGGGCAGGCGCTCGCTCACTGCGCCTCGCCCACGGGCGGCGGCGGGATACAACCGGAAGGTAAGACCCTTCTTACCTTCCGGTTGTAATGGGAGCAACTGTCGGTCAGGATGTGATTACCGAAGACCGCAGCGGTCCGCTGAGCCGGAGGGTGAGATAACTAGACACGCGGTGGCCCGGGGGGGTGCACCCGAGCAGGCCGCGACGACGTTCCGCGACGTGTTCGCGGTGGCGGAGTTCCGGGCTCTGTGGGCGGCTCAGCTCCTGTCGGTTATCGGTGATCAACTCGCCCGCGTCGCGCTGACCGTGCTTGTCTACGACCGCACCCGTTCGGCCCTGCTCGCGGCGATCACCTTCGTAGCCAGCATCGTGCCGACATTCGTCGGCGGAGTGATGCTGGCCTGGCTCGCCGACAGGTACCCGCGCCGCCGCGTGATGATCGCCTCTGACCTCGTCCGGTGCGGTCTCGTCCTGGTCATGGCCATGCCCGGCGTGCCGCTGGCCGGACTGGTCGTACTGCTCTTCCTGGTCACCCTGGCCGGGGCACCGTTCACCTCGGCGCGCGCGGCCATCTATCCCGACGTGCTGACCGGCGACCGGTACGTGATGGGGACCGCGGTCACCACCACCACCTACCAGTTCGCGCAGGTCCTCGGCTTCGCGGCGGGAGGCGCCGCCGTCGGTTTTCTCGGCACGCGCCTGTCCTTGTTCATCGATGCGGCCACGTTCGCCGCGTCGGCGCTCATCGTCCGGGCCCGGGTACGCTCGCGGCCGGCCCCGGCGGGCGATTGGCATGAGCGGTCCCGGCTGGCCGGTATCGTCGCCGGCGCCCGGCTCGTCTTCGTCCGTCCGGCCCTGCGCATGCCGATGTACTTTGGCTGGCTGGCGGCGTTCTACCAGGCGCCGGAAGGCGTGGTCACGCCGCTCGCCCAGGATCTGCATGGCGGCGCGGCAGCCGTGGGAGTGATCCTGGCGGCCGAGGCTCTGGGGGAGACCACGGGCGCGATCGTGGTCAGCCGTTTCCTCGCTCCGCCGACACGGCTGCGGGTCATGGGCCCGCTGGCCATCGCGGCCTGCGGGGTTCTCGCCCTGTTCTTTCTGCGGCCGGGCCTGCCCGGATCGCTGCTCATCTTGTTCGCGTCGGGCCTGGGCGCGGGCTACCAGATCGCGGCGAACGCCGCCTTCGTGAGCGCGGCGCCGCATGAACAGCGCAGCCAAGCCTTTGGCCTGGCGCAGGGTGGTATGAGCCTAGGCCAGGGAGTCGTCATGATCCTGGCGGGAGCCGTCGCGGATCACTACTCCCCGGCATGGGTCATTGCGGTAGCTGGCACTGTCGGCGCCATGGTCGCGTCGGCGATCGCGATCAGCTGGGCCCGTGAGCGCAGGCGGATGTCGAACGGGCACCTTCAGCGCTAAAAATCAGCCCCAGTGGCCGTCGCGCATGGCGTGTTCCTTCCGTGCGGGGTGGATCGGTGCGGGTGGCGGGGTTCAGCCCCAGTGGCCGTCGCGCATGGCGTGTTCCTTCCGAAAAGTGTTTGTGTGGATTCTCTGAGTAACTAACCTCAACGTCCGGGCGACCGCCCTGGTTCAACTTCTGGCGTGCACGCGCACTCCCTCCCGCGCGGGCCCTTGCACAACGCCTGAGGTCGCGGGTACCCCATTGTTGCCCGCAATCGAAGTGGGGGGGCGCTTTGTGGCTAATGCCGGAAATAATCCAACTTAGCGGTCACTTTATGCAACCGCTCTGATACAGTAATGGAACCCTGTTGCGTACGAAGACCAGCGGGAAGGTATTCTTCTACCGTTAAGTAGCCGGGTTTTCACGTTTTGCACTCTCCCGGGCTTGTGATGCGGGAGAATAGTCGGACGAGCTCCGAAGTGGGTGGCGAGGCGACAGCCGTATGACAAAGGCACCGATCCGCGCAGCTTCACGCTTCCTGCGGCAATCGATTGCTGTGCGGAGCTGGCCGCTCTGGTCTGTGCAGCCCCGCTGGCTCATCGCCTTCGTCCTCGCCGTCATCGCGGCGGACCTGACCGCACTCGGCGTCGCGGCGTCATCCACCGCGATCACCCGGGGCAACCTCGCCCTGTTCTGCCTCCTGCTCGGCTGCACCGCGGCTTCCATGGAGCTGACCAGGAAGTCGGGGGAGCAGGGCGGCATGATCAAGGACGTCCACGGCGTGTGGGAACTGCCGACCGCCATCCTGCTGCCCCCCCTGTACGCGCTGATCATTCCGGTCATCCGGATAGCGCTCCTGCAGTGGCGGATCCGGCGTGCCCCGGTCTACCGCCGGGTCTTCAGCGGGGCCATGCTGAGCCTCTCCTACGGGGCCGCGTCAGTGACCTTCCACGGCCTGTCCGGTCTGATACCGCAGGCTGCGGGGGGCACGCTCAGCCGTGGCACGGTATGGACCCTGGTGATGGTGGTCAGCGTCCTGGCGAAGGAAACCGTTAACAAGACCATGCTTCTGACGGTGGTCAAGGCCAGCGATCCCGGTGCGACGTGGCGGACCGAGGTTTTCAGCCGGGAGCCGCTGTACAACGACGGCGCCGAGATCTGCACCGGCGTCCTGGTGACGTACGGGGTGGCCGGCAACCCGTGGCTCGCGCTGGCCGCGCTGCCCGTGGTCACCCTGCTCCAGCGGTCGCTGCGGCACGTCCAGCTACTCAACGACTCGCGGGCCGATTCGAAGACCGGCCTGCTGAACGCGGCGACCTGGGAGCGCGAGGCGACCGCGGAGGTAACCAGGGCGGTGCGGACCAGAACCCCGCTCGCGGTTGCGCTGCTCGACATCGACCGGTTCAAGGTGATCAACGACACCTACGGCCACCTGGCCGGCGATCAGGTGCTCAAGGAGCTAGCCCGCTCGCTCGACAGCGTGCTGCGGGACTACGACCGCGCCGGGCGGTTCGGCGGGGAGGAGTTCTCACTGCTGCTGCCGCAGACGCGGGCGGTGGACGCCTTCCGGATCGCCGAGCGCGTGCGCGCGAGCATCGCCGACCTGTCCATCATCGTCCCCGGTGCGACCGGTGGGGAGCGGGTGCACGTCACGGTGTCGATCGGGGTGGCTGCGCTGGACAGCGGGTGCAAGCGCGAGTACTCCGAACTAATGGCTGCGGCCGATGCCGCCTTGTACCGGGCGAAGTCCGGCGGGCGCGACCAGGTGCAGATGATCAGCACGACCCGGGGCCTGAGCGCCATCAGCGGCGCTGACGACTCGGACAGCACCGACAGCGGCGCCAGGGGCAACCGCACGGATGCGCCGAGCGTGTTCCGCCGTGCGCGGATCTCCTTATCCGGGCCCCCCGACTGGCCCGGCTCGGACGTTGGCTAACGCCTTTATTCGGCGTCAGTTATTTAAAACGTGGTCCGCCGCTTTGCCTAAGCAGCCGTTGGCGGCGGGCGGACGTCTGGGATGTCAGGTCCAGCTGCCGGTGCGCATGATGTCGCTTCTCCTCTCCAGGGCGGCGGGCGTTGTAGCCGGGCGGGAATTGGGGTGTCAGGTCCAGCTGCCGGTGCGCATGATGTCGCCCCTCCTCTCCTGATTGGGCATGGTGAAGTCAGGAGTCAAGCCGCGCAGCATAGTCGATGACGAAGGCCAGAGCTCGTAATTCCGAAATATCGGACAGCCCTGGCGGCACGTCCGGCAGCGAGCCGCGCAGAGTAGCCAAGGGAGCGCAGTGCGCTACCGAGATGGGCTATTTATCTCGCTCAGTAGCAGAATTTTGACGTTCAGCAGTCCTCATCGCCGCAATCCGGGACACTAGGGATACGTTCCGTTCTCGACAGAGGTTCAACGCGCTCGTGGCTGCCAAAGAGACACTGGTGGATGCCGTCCGCTCGATCCGCGGGCGGAACCCGGTGCGCGAACGACCCCAGACGCGCGGCCGGAAGCTCGTGCGCGGCCGGATCCCGGCCCCCCGGGACTGGGCGATCTGGGAACTGCCCCGGTGGGTGGCCTGCTTCGTCATCCTGGTCGTGCTGACCGACGCCGTCGTGCTGGCGATCGAGGCCAGCAAGGTCAGCATCCACCTCCATGACCTCGCGTTGTTCGCCGGCCTGCTGATATGCAGCGCGGCCACGGTCGAGCTGACCAGGCGGGTGGGCGAGAACCTCGGTTTCGTCAAGGACGTCTACGCGGTCTGGGAACTGCCGGTCGCGATGCTGCTGCCGCTCGCCTACGTGCCTGTCCTCCCGCTGATCCGCTTCGCACTGACCCAGTGGCGGATACTGCGCGCCCCGGTGTACCGGCGCGTGTTCAGTGCGGCGGCCATCGGGCTGAGCTACGTCACCGCCGCCCTCGTCTTCCGGCTCCTCGTCCACGTGGTGCCCGGCGCCGGCGCGAACCCGGCCGGGCACGCGCTGGCCTGGATGCCGATCGTGGCCGTCTGCGCGGCCGTGCAGTGGGTCGTCAACCAGACCCTGGTCCTGACCGCGATCAAGGGCTCGAACCCGGACGTCCGGCTGCGCGACGAGCAGTTCGCCAGGGAACCGATGTACAACGACGTCAGCGAGCTGTGCGTGGCGGTCCTGGTCACGTTCTGCGTGGCCTACAGCTGGATTGCCCTCGTCTTCGCGTTCCCCTTCATTACCCTGCTGCAGCGGTCCGTACGGCACGCCCGCCTGCTGGAGGACGCGCGCGCCGACTCCAAGACGGGTCTGCTGAACGCGGCGACCTGGGAGCGCGGCGCGACGGCGGAGGTGATCCGGGCGGTGCGGACCAGGACCCAGCTCGCGATCGCGCTCCTCGACATCGACCGGTTCAAGGTCATCAACGACACCTACGGTCACCTGACCGGGGACGAAGTGCTCAAGGAGATCGCGCACACGCTGAAGACGATGCTGCGCGAATACGACCTGGCCGGCCGGTTCGGCGGCGAGGAGTTCACGCTGCTGCTGCCGCAGACCCGGGCGGTCGACGCCTTCCGGATCGCCGAACGGATCCGCTCCGCCATCTCCGGCCTCTGCATCATCGCGCCCGGCGCGACCGGGGGGGAGCGGGTGCACGTGACGGTGTCGATCGGGGTCGCCGCGCTGGACAGCGGCAGCAAGCGCGAGTACGCCGAACTCATGGCCGCCGCCGACGCCGCCTTGTACCGGGCGAAGTCCGGCGGCCGCGACCAGGTGCAGATGATCAGTACCACCCGGGGCCTGCACGCGGTGAGCAGCCTGCCCCGCGCCGTCGGCGGCGAGGACCACCGGCCGAGCCTGTTCCGCCGGGCGGCGAGTTCCTAAGCGGCGGTCTTCGTCGGGTCCGGCACGGCCAGGACGGCCAGGATGGCGTTGCCCCCGCTGCGGCACTGCGACGCGTTCCCCGTCTTCAGCACCTCCGGGGTGTCGTATCCCTGGCACGTCCAGCCGCTCACCACGACCGGCGCGCCGCCCCCGTTCCCCGGCACCTGCCCGTCCCTGATCCTGGCCGCGTACTCGTTCTCGACCCTGATGGCGGTCTTGCAGTTCACCGACCCCTTGGCCACCTTGATGACGACCGGCACGCCCACCGCGGTGTGCGTGCTGCCGCAGTTCGCTCCCGTCGTCGCCTGCCCAGACGAGCACCCCGTCACCAGGCAGGCGCCGAGACCGCAGAGGACCGCGAGCACCCACGCCGTCTTCCCCGCTCGCACCGTCCTACCGTAGTCCCCGCGACCCCGGCACGGCGGGCGCGACACTGTGCATATTCATGCGTTATGATGAATACTCTTCCATTGCATCGGACGTGAGGGACATATGGGTGCCAGGGTTGCGGTCGCAGGGGCCAGCGGCTACGCGGGCGGTGAACTGCTCCGGCTGCTGACCGGTCACCCTGACCTCGAGATCGGCCCACTCGCCGCGAACAGCAGCGCCGGCCTGCCGGTGACCGCGGTGCACCCGCAGCTGACCGGGTATCCGGGCCTCGACGACGCCGTCTTCGCCGGCCCGGACCCGGACGTCCTGGCCGACGCCGACTTGCTCTTCACCGCGCTCCCGCACGGCGAGTCCGCGCAGCTGGCCGCGCGTCTCCCGGACCACCTCAGGGTCATCGACCTGGGCGCCGACTTCCGGCTCGCCGATCCCCATGCCTGGGAAAGCTACTACCCGACGCCGTACGCCGGCCAGTGGACCTACGGCCTGCCCGAGCTGCCCGGCGCCCGGGACGCGATCAGGGTGGCGCCGAGGGTGGCCGCACCCGGCTGCTACGCCACCGCGTCGATCCTCGCGCTGGCCCCTCTCCTGGCCGCCGGCCTGGCCGACCCGGCCGACATCGTGATCGTGGCCGCTTCCGGCACGTCCGGCGCGGGCCGCTCGGCGCGGCCCGACCTGCTGGCCACCGAGGTCATGGGGTCGATGTCCGCCTACCAGGTCGGCGGCACGCACCGGCATACCCCAGAGATAGAACAGAACATTGATCCCGAACGGGCCGGGTTGCCCGCCTCCGCACCGGTGTCAGTGTCCTTCACCCCGACGCTCGCCCCGATGCCGCGCGGCATCCTGGCCACCTGTACCGCCCGGCTCATGGAGCCGTCCGCCGCCGGCTCCGGTTCCGGCCCGCTGCGCGCCGCCCTCTGCTCCGCCTACGACGCCGAACCCTTCGTGCACGTCCTGCCCGAGGGCCGGTGGCCGGCCACCGGCGCCACCCTCGGCTCCAACGCCGCCCACCTGCAGGTGGCGGCCGACCCGCACGCCGGCCGCGCCGTCGTCATCTGCGCCCTGGACAATCTGGTCAAGGGCGCGGCCGGCCAAGCCATCCAGATCGCCAACCTCATGCTCGGCCTGCCGGAAACGGCCGGCCTGACCGCACACGGAGTTTCCCCATGAGCGTGACTGCCCCGCTCGGCTTCCGGGCCGCCGGCGTGACGGCCGGACTGAAGCCGTCCGGCCAGCCCGACGTGGCCGTGGTCCTGAACGACGGGCCGTCGCGGGCCGCCGCCGCCGTCTTTACCACCAACCGGGTGCAGGCCGCCCCGGTGACGTGGACCCGCCAAGTGGTCAAGGGCGGCCGGGTCAAGGCCGTGGTGCTCAACTCCGGCGGGGCCAACGCCTGCACCGGGCCGGCCGGTTTCCAGGACACGCACGCCACCGCCGAGCATCTGGCCGCCGCCATCGAAGACTCGGCCGGCGAGATCGCGGTCTGCTCGACCGGACTGATCGGTGAGCGGCTGCCGATGGACAAACTGCTCCCCGGCGTCAGCGCCGCCGTGGCCGAAGCCTCCCGGGCCGGCGGCTTGGCCGCCGCCGACGCGATCAGGACCACCGACACCGTGGTGAAGATCGCCTTCCGCCGCCCCGACGGGTACTCCATCGGCGGCATGGCCAAGGGGGCCGCGATGCTGGCTCCCGGCCTGGCCACCATGCTCTGCGTGCTCACCACCGACGCCGACCTGGATCCGGCCCAGCTGGACGCCGCGCTCCGGACGGCTACCGCGACGACCTTCGACCGGCTCGACACCGACGGCTGCATGTCCACCAACGACACCGTGCTGCTGATGGCCAGCGGGGCATCCGGGGTGGTGCCGGACAAGACCGAGTTCACCCTGGCCCTGACCGAGGTGTGCGCGGACCTGGCCCGGCAGATGCAGCTGGACGCCGAGGGCGCGAACAAGATGATCACCATCGAGGTGGTCGGGGCGGCCTCGGAGGCCGACGCGGTGACCGTCGGCCGCTCGGTGGCCCGCAACAACCTGCTCAAGTGCGCCCTCGGCGGCGAGGACCCCAACTGGGGCCGGGTGCTCAGCGCGGTCGGCACCACCAACGCGGTCTTCCAGCCTGACCGGCTGAACGTCGCGATCAACGGGATCTGGGTCTGCCGGCACGGCGCTCCGGGCGACGAGCGCTCGAAGGTCGACCTGAGGCCGAAGGACGTGACGATCACCGTGGACCTGTCCGCGGGCCCGCACTCCGCCATCATCTTGACCACCGACCTGACCGCCGCCTACGTGCACGAGAATTCGGCGTACTCCACATGACGGTGACCGATAGCAGGATCACCGACGCGTCGGCCAAGGCAGCCACCCTGATCGAGGCGCTGCCCTGGCTGAACCGGTTCCACGGCCAGACCGTGGTGATCAAGTACGGCGGGCACGCGATGGCCGACGAGGAGCTCCGCCTGGCCTTCGCGCAGGACCTGGTGTTCCTGCGCTACGCCGGGCTGCGTCCCGTCGTGGTGCACGGCGGCGGCCCGCAGATCAGCGCGCAGCTCAACCGGCTCGGGGTGGAGTCCTCGTTCACCGCGGGGCTGCGGGTTACCACCCCGGAGGCCATGGAGGTCGTCCGGATGGTCCTGTCCGGCACGGTGAACAAGGACATCGTCGGCCTGATCAACCGGCACGGCCCGTTCGCGGTGGGCCTGTCCGGGGAGGACGCGGGCACGTTCACCGCGGTCCGCAAGATGGCGGTCGTGGACGGCGAGCCGGTAGACATCGGCCTGGTCGGCGACATCGTCGCCACCGACCCGGGCGCGATCGGGGTGCTGCTGGCCGACGGCCGGATCCCGGTCGTCTCCAGCGTGGCCGCGGGCCGGGACGGCGAGGTCTACAACGTGAACGCGGACACCGCGGCGGCCGCGCTCGCGGTGGCCCTGGACGCGGCCAAGCTGGTCGTGCTCACCGACGTGGCCGGCCTGTACCGGGACTGGCCGTCATCGGCCGACGTGATCAGCGAGCTCACCGCGGCCGAACTCGAGCGGCTGCTGCCTGGCCTGTCCGCCGGGATGCTCCCCAAGATGGAGGCGTGCCTGACCGCGGTGCGCGGCGGCGTCCCGCGGGCGCACGTCCTGGATGGCCGCCTCAGCCACGCCGTCCTGCTCGAGATCTTCACCGACTCCGGCATCGGCACGATGGTCCTTCCAGGAGATGACTCATGAATGAGACCGAAGCCCTTCAGAAACGATTCGCGGCGGCGTTCATGCCGAACTACGGCGTGCCCCCGCTGGCTATCAGCCGCGGGCAGGGCTGCCGGGTCTGGGATGCCGACGGGCGGGAATACCTGGACCTGATCGCCGGGATCGCGGTGAGCGCGCTTGGGCACGCCCACCCGGCCATCGTCGAGGCGGTCAGCCACCAGGTGGCCGAGGTGGCGCACACCTCTAACCTGTTCCTGCACGAACGCGAGATCGAGCTGGCCGAGCGCATCCTTTCCCTGCTGGATGCCGACGGCCGCGTCTTCTTCGCCAACTCGGGCGCCGAGGCCAACGAGGCCGCGGTCAAGCTGGTGCGGCGCATCGCCGGACCGGGACGCCCGGTGATCGTGGCCGCCGAGCGCAGCTTCCACGGCCGGACGATGGGCGCGCTCGCGCTGACGGGCAAGGAGTCGATCCGCGCCCCGTTCGGCCCGTTCGGCCTGACCGTCCGGTTCGTTCCCTACGGCGACGCGGCGGCGCTGCGCGCGGCGGTGGGCCCCGACGTGGCAGCCGTGTTCCTCGAGCCCGGCCTGGGCGAGAGCGGCGTGGTGCCTGCCCCCGAGGGCTACCTGCTCGCCGCGCGGGAGGCCTGCGACGCGGCCGGGGCCCTGCTCGTGCTGGACGAGATCCAGAGCGCTATCGGCCGGACCGGAGTGTGGTTCGCGCACCAGGCCGCCGGGGTGCGCCCGGACGTGCTGACGCTGGCCAAGGGCCTGGGCGGCGGGCTGCCGATCGGGATGTGCGTCGGGTTCGGCGCGGCCGGCGCCGGCTTCGCCAAGGGCGACCACGGCTCCACGTTCGGCGGCAACCCGGTCGCCTGTGCCGCGGCCCTGGCCGTCCTCGACACCATCGAGCGCGATGGGCTGCTGGCCCACGTCACGTCGGTCGGCGAGCACCTGGCAGCCGGCCTGCGGGCGGTGGACCATCCGCTCGTGGCGGGCGTGCGCGGCGCCGGGCTGTGGCGGGCGGTCGTGCTGACCGCCGACGTCGCACCGGATGTCGATGCGGCCGCCCGGCGGGCCGGGTTCCTGGTCAACGCGGTGCAGCCGGACGCCATCCGGCTGGCACCGCCGCTGATACTGTCGGCTGCCGAGGCGGACGAGTTCACCGCCGCCCTGCCCCGCATCCTCGACGAGGTGAATGCATGACCAGGCACTTCCTCCGCGACGACGACTTGTCGCCGGCCGAGCAGGGCGCGGTACTCGACCTGGCCGCGCAGATGAAGAAGGACAGGTTCGGGTGGCAGCCGCTGACCGGGCCGCGGGCGGTCGCGGTGCTGTTCGACAAGCCGTCGCTGCGGACCCGGGTGTCCTTCACGGTGGGCATCGCCGAGCTCGGTGGCCTCCCGCTGGTGATCGACACCCAGACAACGCACATCGGCCGGGGCGAGACCGTCGAGGACGTGGCCCGGGTGCTGACCCGGCAGGTAGCGGCGATCGCTTGGCGGACCGCCGGGCAGGAGCGCATCGACGCGATGGCCTCGGCCGCGACCGTGCCGGTGGTCAACGCGCTCACCGACCAGTTCCACCCGTGCCAGATCCTGGCCGACCTGCAGACCGTCCAGGCGCACTACGGCTCGCTGGCCGGCCGCACGCTGACCTTCCTGGGCGACGGCTCCAGCAACATGACGCACTCCTATCTGCTGGGCGGTGCCACCGCCGGGATGCATGTGCGCATCGGCGCGCCGGAGGCATACCACCCGGATCCGGCGGTGCTGGCCGCCGCCGCTCGGATCGCCGCCGGAACCGGCGGTTCGGTGGACGTGCTCACGGATGCCCGGGCGGCGTGTCTGGAGGCCGACGTCATCGCCACCGACGTATGGACGTCCATGGGCCAGGACAGCGAGCGGGCGCAGCGGCTGGCGATCCTCGGCTCGGGCGACTCCTATCAGCTGGACGGGGCCAAGCTGGCTCTGGGCCGGCCAGGCTGCCTGGTGCTGCACTGCCTGCCCGCGCACCGCGGCGAGGAGATCACCGCCGAGGTGATCGACGGGCCGAACAGCGTGGTCTGGGAGCAGGCGGAGAACCGGCTGCACGCGCAGAAGGCCCTCATGACATGGTTGCTGGAACAGCCGTGACCACCCCGCTGACCAAGACGGCCAGGCATGCCAGGATCGCCGACATCCTGGCCCGCGAGCAGGTCCGCTCCCAGGAGGAGCTGGCCGACCTGCTGGAGCGGTACGCCGGGGTGCACGTGACCCAGGCGACCCTGTCCCGCGACCTGGACGAACTCGGCATCGTCCGGCTGCGCTCGGGCGGCGCGCTGATCTACTCCCTGCCGGAAGAGCCGGGCGGCCCGGGTTCGCACCCTGGCGGCCCGGGCTCGCAGTCCAGCGGCCCTGGCGCCAGGGCCGCCGGGGTCTCCGGGTCCAAGTCGCCGCACGACGCGCGGCTGGCCCGCTACCTGAGCGAGCTGATGACCTCGGCCGAGGCGAGTGCCAACCTGGTCGTGCTGCGGACTCCGGCCGGGGCCGCCCAGTTCCTTGCCTCGGTCATCGACCACGCGGCCCTGCCCGCGGTGCTCGGTACCGTGGCCGGCGACGACACGGTGCTGCTGATCGCGCGAGACCCGGCCGGCGGCGACGCCCTGGCCGCCGACTTCCTGCGCCACGCCAACCGCCGCCGATTACCGCCCGCCGCCGTCGGCGGTTCTGGGTCGATGGCACATTGGGCCGGCTAGAACGTGCCCAACGGCGCATCGACCCCGTCGGGGGCATGCCGCGTGCGACAAAACTGAGGCGTTCGTGCGATAGAAAGAGGGACTGTGACAGCGGGACAGGGTGAAGGTGCGGAAGACGGGGCAACGCGACTGTGGGGCGGGCGGTTCGCCGCTGGCCCGGCCGACGCGCTGGCCCGGCTGTCCGTCAGCGTCCAGTTCGACTGGCGTCTGGCACGGTACGACCTGCGGGCCTCCCGGGCGCATGCCCGGATGCTGCACCGGGCCGGCCTGCTGACCGACGCCGAGCTGAGCTCGATGCTCAATGCCCTCGAAGACCTGGACCGGGCCTGCGCCAACGGGTCGTTCCGGCCCGCGGTCGCCGACGAGGATGTGCATACCGCGCTCGAACGCGGGCTGCTCGAGCGGCTCGGCGCGCTGGGAGGCAAGCTGCGGGCCGGACGCAGCCGCAACGACCAGGTGGCGACCGACCTGCGGCTCTACCTGCGGGACAACGTCCGGCTGATCGCGAGCAGGCTGTCCGAGCTGGAGACCGCGCTGATCGACCAGGCCGCGGCCTGCGGCGACCTGCCCGCGCCCGGCATGACCCACCTGCAGCACGCGCAGCCGGTGCTGTTCGGCCACCAGTTGCTCGCGCACGTGCAGGCGTTCGCCCGCGACGTCGGGAGGTTGCGCGACTGGGACAAGCGCGCCGCGGTCAGCCCGCTCGGATCCGGCGCGCTGGCCGGGTCGTCGCTCGCGGTCGACCCGCAGGTACTTGCGGCCGAGCTCGGCTTCGACGAGGCGGCCCCGAACTCCATGGACGCGGTGGCCGACCGGGACTTCGCGGCCGAGTTCTGCTTCGCCGCGGCGCTCGTCGGAGTGCACCTGTCCCGCCTCGGCGAGGAGGTCGTGCTCTGGTCCTCGCAGGAGTTCGGCTGGGTGGAGATCGACGACGCCTACGCGACCGGATCCTAGATCATGCCGCAGAAGAAGAACCCGGACGTCGCCGAGCTGGCCCGGGGAAAGGCGGGCCGCCTGATCGGCGGGCTGACCGGACTGCTCACCACGCTCAAGGGCCTGCCGCTGACGTACAACAGGGATCTGCAGGAAGACAAGGAACCGGTCTTCGACGCGGTCGACACCCTGCTCCTGGTGCTGCCCGCCATGGCCGGGCTGATCGCGACGCTGCG
>WNGR01004045.1_pt1 | contig 18398 bp, 16 predicted proteins | sample 5407581 | NCBI WGS metagenome assembly WNGR01 (sample SAMN13153383, study PRJNA577476) | soil metagenome | isolation source: 80 cm soil or saprolite under Garry oak tree replicate 2 | place: USA:California | collected 2016-06-15 | reverse complement strand
CCCTTCAGAAGCGCCGAGCAGGTTGCAGCCGTGATGGTGTCAGACATGTTCACCGACATATCGAAGCGGACGCCGTTTGAGAAGTCCATGGTGTAGCGCGAACTCTTCATGCGGTTCTTCACGGTGTCATAGTCAGCAATCTGCGAGGCCTCGCCGAGCACGCTCTTCATCATCGTCTGCGTTCCCTTGGCGTCCAGCAGGCTCCAGACCGCGTGGCTGTCGACCGAGGCCATGTCATTCACCAGGTCGCTGTCGGTAAGGAAGTTCGGGGCAAACCCGTCGCGCGCATCGATCGCCGCCTTGATCGCGTCCTTGTCTCCGAAGACCATCGTCGTCTGATTCATGAACACAACGTTCAGGCCGCTCGCGCCCATTGGGTACACGCTGTTGTTGCGGACGACGATCGGCTTGGTCTTCGACTTCGCCAGGCTGGCCAGGATATCGCGGGTATGGAACTGGCCCTGCGCGATGCCGACGATGCGTTCCACTTCAGGCCCCTTGCCCTCGGGATTCGGTGCGCGAAACGCAACGAACGCGAGCGTATCGGCGTCAGTGCCAACCTTCAGTCCGGAACTGATCAGCGCGGCCTCAAGGCGCTTGAGTTCGGGCGGCATCACGCGGTCTTTCAGGCTCATCGCCGCGGATGAATTCTGCATCGCGCGATAGTCGACCACGATAATCTGCTGAACGTCATGCGGGATGGCGGACTTGGCGTCGCTGGAAAGCGCCGCAGCCTGCGCGACAGGCGCGGAAATCGTCAACGCGGCCATAAGCGCTGCAATCATTGCAAAACCCAACATGCCCTGTCGGGTGGAACGAAACTTGGATATGGATACGAAGGTGCGCAAAGTGAACTCCCATGCAACGATTGAATCGCGGGTGCTTGAAACTCCGGATGCGGTTTTATCCCGCAATCCCGAACATCCCATTGTTTCCTGAAACAACGCCTGAGGCAAGCAAGAACCTGTGGTTTGGACGGATCAGAGACGCTAAGGTTTGGACGAATCAACGGGGATTTCGACCGTAACTCAAACCAACGGCCACGGTATCGGATGCTGCAGCCTGCGTTCCAGCACCTTGGCCTCGGCATCGAAGCTGGGGATCTCGCGCACCCATTCCGCGTCGGGATCGAACGCATCCTGCGGAATCAGGCCGATGATCTCTCCCTGCGCCACGACCACGCCGTGGTTGCGTGCAAGTTCGCGCACAGCAGCATGAATCTTGCCCATTGGAGTGGTGCGAAAGTCGGTGACGTTCATGCTGATCTGGGCGCGGCCGTTCACGCTGACGCCAATGGCCTTCACCCCGTGCAGGCCGCCCGCCGATGCCCGGATCGCCCGGGCGATCGCGCGTGCCGCAGCAATGTCCGCCTGTGCAGTCTGCGGCAGACCGCTTTCCGGGGTCGCCGTCTTCGCAGACTCCAGATAGACGTTGTAGGCAATCAGGAACCGCCGCGCTCCCACCGCGCTCGCGCCGGCGGTGGCATGAATCTCCGGGCCGCCCACATCGGGACGGCGCGCCACGTCGCGATGAGCCGTCTCGCGCAGGCCCTCGAACTGGCCACGCCGCACGTCCTCGAGATTCACGCGGTCCGGCCGCATCGCCGCAGCCTCGTAAAAATAAACCGGCACGCCGAAGCGCCGCCAGATCTCCAGACCCGCCTGGCGCGCCAGCATCGAGCACTCCGCCAGCGAGACGCCGCTGACCGGCACAAACGGGACTACGTCCGCCGCACCAATCCGCGGATGAACTCCACTCTGCCGGGTCAGGTCGATCAACTGCGACGCGCGCCCAACTCCACGCACCGCCGACTCCACCACCGCCGCTGCCGGACCCGCAATCGTCACTACCGACCGGTTGTGCGCCTTATCCAGCGACCAGTCCAGCAGGCGTACCTCGTCCATCTTCATCGCCGCGACAATCTGTGCGACCTTGGCGGCGTCCGTCCCTTCGGAGAAATTGGGCACGCATTCAATCACCGCATCGGGATTCATATGGGACGACATGGACTCACTTCCACCAACTGTATCCGACCGTGAATTGTACGCTCGCGTTCACTCCGGGATTCTTGTCGCCAAGGGACGCGCTGGAGACGTGAATCGCATTCGCGCCAATATCGATCGATCGGTGTGCCCGGAGGAAGTAGTGCGCACCAACCCCAAACTGGGGGGTGAAGTTCCACACGCTGGCGTTATTATTGGCCCCGTTGTTGCCGATGGACGAATTCGTAATCCCGCCGGTGCTCACCGGAGGCCCGCCGACCGCCGGATACTTGTGGTTGGTCCAGATCACTCCGCCCGCCCCCTGAATCCAGGGAGAGATGTGGCGCGATCCCGCAAAGTTCCAGCGCAGAATGGCAGGCGTCACGCTGACGCCGGTAAATGTGCCGCCAACCGTATACGGCACCGAACAAGAGGCCTGCTGCACACCGAGCGGGCCAGTGATGGAGGTGCAGGTCTGGCGCTGGAACGTGGGAGTGTACGACCGCCAGAACGGAAACGCCTCCACGGCATCAAGCCAACGCCGCCCTGTACCAGCGCACCAACTTCAAACGGCTTCACTTCCTGATGAACCGGATTGACGACGGGGGCGCCGCCCGCGACAGGGCCGGCAGAAGCGAAAAAACTGGAGCTCGACTGAGCCACGACTGCGGCCGGCAGCACAAGCAACACAAATCCGAGGGCGAGCTTTAAGAAATCGTTCCTACGACCCAAAGATGGCTCCATTCCTTGCTTGCGGTTGAAATGCGCACAGAAGAAAGCCGCCGGATTTCGGCGGCCTCTCACTAACTCCCACCACTCGACGACTGCGAAACAGGCATATGTCTCAATCCGTTCTCATCCGTGGTGGTCCCTATCCTGCATGGGCGGCGATTGCAGCCTCATCCATATCGAAGTTGGTATACACGTTCTGCGTGTCGTCCAGGTCTTCCAGCGTCTCCAGCAATCGCATCATCGCGGTCGCCTGCGTGCCTTCCAGCTTCTGGTAAGTCGACGCAACCATCGTCACCTCGGCGTGATCGGGCGTAATTCCTGCCGCCTTGATCGCCTCCAGCACCGCGTCGTACTCCTTCGGCCCAGTGATCACCTCCCAGGTGTCTCCCTCGTCCGAAAGATCGTCCGCGCCAGCCTCCAGGGCAATCTCCGTCAGTTTGTCTTCGTTCACCTTCGCCTTGTCGACGATGATCAGTCCCTTCTTCGAGAACAAATAACTCACCGAGCCCGACTCGCCAAGGTTGCCATTGTTCTTCGTAAAGGCGTGGCGAATCTCGCTCACGGCTCGATTCTTGTTGTCCGTCAGAACCTGCACCATGATGGCGACGCCACCCGGCCCATATCCCTCGTACATAATCTCTTCATACGACAGGCCTTCCAACTCGCCCGTGCCGCGCTGGATCGCCCGCTTGATGTTCTCCGCCGGCATGTTCTCTGCCTTGGCCGCGAGGATCGCCGTCCGCAGACGCGGGTTGCCATCGGGATCGCCCCCGCCGCCCTTCGCCGCAATGGTAATTTCCTTGATCAGACGCGTGAAAATTCTGCCACGCTTGGCGTCGGTCGCGCCCTTCTTGTGCTTGATAGTTGCCCACTTCGAATGGCCGGACATGTGTTCCCTCTGAACCTTGAATTAGTAAACTTGGCTGTCTGAGTGAGCCGATTTCTGCGCCAAACGCAAAGCGCCGCAAGCCCCACGCAACGTACGATTTTAGCACGGACGGTGAGCCCGGATCGCTTCCTTACCCGCGCTTGTAGCGACCTGTAACGGCCACAGCGCCTCACCCTAAATCCTTCGGCCCCTCACCCACCTCTGGCGCCACATCTTCACGGTCATCGGCCGCTGCCAGGAGCCCTTCCAGATCCAGCGCGCGCGTAACCATCGCAATCCCGCCATCCGGCGTACGCGGCCACAAGTCTTGCGGCCGGTCCCAATAAAGTTCCACGCCATTCCGGTCCGGATCGCGCAGGTACAGAGCTTCGCTAACGCCATGATCGGCGGCCCCGTCAAGCTGCACCCCAGCCTCGATCAGCCCCTTGAGCGCCGAGCCCAGGTCGGCGCGAGTCGGATACAGAATCGCCAGATGATACAGGCCGGTCGTGCCCGAAGCCGGCGGGCGCCCGCCCTTGCTCTCCCAGGTGTTAAGCCCGATGTGGTGATGGTATCCGCCTGCAGAGATAAACGCGGCTGACGGCCCGAACCGCTGCATCAGCTCAAATCCGAGCACTCCGCAATAGAACTTCAGTGCGCGATCGATATCCGCCACCTTCAAATGCACGTGCCCAATTCGCGTTCCAGCAGGTATCGCCATACCGCTTGGATGATCGATATATCGGGAAGGATTTTGTTTTCAACCACGGGTGCGGTCGCGTTGGGCAAACACACGTGACCGCTATCACCGAATTGGACCCTCGTCTGCGACTATTTTTTGACATCTGGAGCCAGTGGAAAATCCGGCCTGAAGCCTGTGCGCCGCATTCAGCCGAGAGCGGCAGACTCTCTCGACCTCCAACGCAACCCTGGCTTCCGTGCAACCTTGAAAGGAGAACCCATGATTTCTCCGAGAACAGCGGATCTACGCCAGCCGAATCCGCTTCCGCCCATCTACTACTGCCTGAATTGCGGCCGCCGACACGATTGCCCCTGCCAAAAACCATCCGGCATACCCTGCTGCGGCGCATCGCCCGAACACGTGGATTGCTGCTTCCATTGCCCGTGTGTCTGCGGAACGAGCAATTAGCCGCACAACGCGGACTATAGAATCTCCGGCGCGAACAGATCCCTGAACGTCTCGCGCCGCCGGATCACCTTCGCCACTGTGCCGTCCACCAGCACCTCCGCCGGACGAGGCCGCGTGTTGTAGTTGGAAGCTTGTACCATCCCGTATGCGCCTGCGTCCAGCAGCACGACCAGGTCGCCCGGCTTGACCTTCGGCAGTTCCCGGTCGCGCGCGAAGAAGTCGCCCGACTCGCACACCGGCCCCACCACATCCACCACGCTGCCCGTCGAACCAGCCTTAGCCACCGGCAGAATCTCGTGGTGCGCCTGGTAGAGCGCCGGGCGGATCAGGTCGTTCATCGCAGCATCGGTAATCACGAACGTCTTTGCCCCATTCTTCTTCACCACCAGCACCCGCGTCAGCAGTGCGCCAGCCTGCGCCACCAGGAATCGCCCCGGCTCCAGCAGCAGGTGAGCGTCGAGCGCGACCTTCCCCAGCGCCGCCGCATACTCCCTGACCTTTCGCGCAGGATCGAACTTCGGCTCCGCCGGCGAGTCGCTGTAGTCGATCCCCAGCCCGCCACCCGCATCGACATAGCGAATATCGTGCCCATCATTGCGCAGATCGCCCACCAGCCCCGCAACCCGCGCCAGCGCTGCCGCGAACGGCTCTACTGCACGAATCTGCGAGCCGATGTGCACGCTCACTGCCGCCGCGTCGAGCCACTTCGACTTCAGCGCCTTGCGATAGATCCCACGCGCCAGCCCGATGTCGATGCCGAACTTATGTTCGCGCAGCCCGGTCGAGATGTACGGATGCGTGTCGGCGAAAACATCCGGGTTCACCCGCAGCGCAAACCGCGCACGGATTCCCAAGGCCTCGGCCCGCTCGGCCAGCAGTCCTAGCTCTGCTTCCGACTCGACGTTGAACAGCAGAATCCCGGCCTTCAGCGCCGCATCGATCTCCCAAACCTGCTTGCCGACGCCCGAGAAGACGACCCGCTTCAGCGCGGCCTTGTTCGCCCGCCGAACCCGCTCCAGTTCGCCGCCTGAGACGATATCGAACCCCGCACCAAGTTCCGCAAGCATGCGCAGAATGGCCAGCGCCGAGCTCGCCTTGACCGCATAACAGATCGTCGCCGGACGCCCCGCAAAGGCCTGCTGAAACAGCGACAGTCGATGGCGAATCTGGCTGCCAGAATAGACGTACAGCGGCGTTCCATGCTGCCCGGCAAGCTCATCCAGCGGCACGTCATCGCAGCAAAGCACTCGCCCGTGGTAGCGGAAAGGCCGCGAAGCCGGCTCCAGCCCCGGAGTCTTTTTCCCAACAGCCGTACCCTTACGAGCGCTCAAATGCTGGCGCCGGTACTGCCTGCGTTCGTGCGCTCAGGCAATGTGTACGGAGCTTCAGGAATGATGATCCACGCCGCGAGATAGGCGAACAAGCCGACACCGGTCAGGACGATCAGCAGCGCGCAGACTACGCGCACCAGCGACAAATCCCAGCCGTAGTGCAACGCGAACCCGGCGCAGACTCCGCCAATCATGCGCGGATAGCGCGGCCGGGTCAGTTGCCCCGGGAACGGCGCTCGGCCAACCACAACAGGCTGGGACACCGCGCCGCACGCGGAGCAGAATCGAGCTGACGGATCCATCGGTTTTCCGCATTGAGAACAATACATCGAAGCCTCCGGGAAGTTCTTATTTTGCCACATTCCCAGACTCCGGTACGCAAACCACGCACCCGGAGTTCCAGGCTACTTGCCCGTGTAGGGCGATTTCATTAACCGCCGGGCGTTGTCCGCCTGCGACTGATCTCCGCCGCCAGCAGAAGCCAGTTCATACAGCTTCATCGCCTTGTCGCGTTCGTGCAGCAGGTCGAACATCTCGCCCGCGTTCAGTTGCGCGCGCTTGCGCAGCCAGTCGCTGCACTTCGGCTGATCCGCCGCCTTCTCATAGTTCTCCGCGGCGTCGGCAATGTCGTTCTGCCCCCGCTCGGTGTCCGCCAGCCCAAACCAGGCCATCTGCACGCGCGGATCGACAAAATAGCCGGGCCTTTCCGCGTCGGCCAGCACTACTTTATAGAGCGCAATCGCCGCCGGCCCGTTGCCCTCGTCCTTGGTCAGATTGGCCTCCTCCAGTCGAAAGAGGTAGTTGCGAGGAAATTGCTCTGCCAGCCCGTGCTGCACTTCCAGCGCCTCGTGATACCGCGCGTCGTGGCGCAGAAAGAGCGACAGCACGGTGCGCGATTCGACCGCCGCCACGACTCCATGGGCAGCGGCCTGGTGCAGCATGTCCAGCCCCTTCTGCTTGTTTCCGCCCACCCCCACAATGCCGACGAGCATGCGGACCCAACGCGGCAGGCTGGCCACCGCGAACTGCTGGATGCCAATGGCCATCTTCGCGTCGGCGTACTCGGGATCGATCTTCAACACCTGCTCGGAGTCGCCCCGCGCCGCGTATCCCTGGCGCGCCGCAGCTACAAAGCTGTGGTCCACCAGCGTGATGTAAGCCGCATGAATGCCGCGAATGTACCCGCGGGCGAAGTAGGCATTCTTGTCGTCGGGGTCGGCCTTGATGCGGTCGTCGCAGAGCTTGATGCCCGCGTCGGTGAGGCTCTCAATGCGCTGCCGCGTGGCGGCGGGCACAGGCACATTCCGCTTTGACGTCAGGAACGAGTCATGCGCGTAGTACGTCGTATCGAGCAGGTCCTGGTGGTAGAGTTCGCGGAATACCGTCGCCATCTGGACATACCCGTAGGCCATCGGGTCCTGCGGATGCTCCTTGAGCACCGACTCGAACCGGCTCAACGCGCCCTCGAAGTCGAGGATGTAGAAGCGGTCGTAGCCCTCGCGGACCGCGGGGTCGAGGTTCAGCGGATCGGTGTGCTGGGACGACTCGCTCTGCTTGGGCTGCGTTGGAGCGGGGGGTTGGGTGGCGGATGCCGGAAGACCGTTGGCAAGCAGGCCCAGCGCGACGATGCCGGCGCCGAAGCAGCACACCAGGCGCCCGGTACGGGCGTTGGGCGCGGGCCGAATCTCCCCCGTGCGAATCCTGTTCAACTGTTGTCCGTGCAACCGTCTCAACTTACGAAACCCACACAATCTACTTTACCCCGGACAATGGACGAGGTGGGAGTTCGAAAGTTCCCGGCAGCCGCAAATGAATGGAGGCAGCCACACCTGTCCCGCCGTTCCGCGCGGGCGGAGATTCGTCGGCAGAAAAGTGCGACCCGGGAAAAGCTCGGCGGTATCTCAGCTACTGGTCAAACTTCTGCGGAACCGGAAAAAGCGATGCTCGCAAACATTGCAGCGCAACGGCACCATGCCGATGCTTCTCAGAAAAAAGTCCAGCAGTCTGCGATGCGATCTCCGGATGTTGGGTTCACGGCACTTCGGACACTTAATAGCCATGGCCAGCAATCTCCTAAGAACCTAAGGCTCTGTGAGGTAGGTATTCAATGGCGGCTTTCGCCGCTTCAGACCGGCAATATCGTGCAATCCCAAGGTCTCCGTGCGGCCCGGGGGATACCAGTATGATGCTCCCGCCACAACGATTTCGCAATTTGGGCCGATAATTTTAGATAGATTTGCAATGTGTGCTCGCACACAGTCCTTCGCACGGAAAAGGACGTATCCTCTTGCGCAGGAAACCGGCCGGCTTATGACACGGATAGAACTGCTGCACCTGCTCGTCGCACAGGCCCGCGCCAACGGCTTCGAGTTCCGCAAGTGGTATATCGGAAAACTTGGACTGCCCTGGGAGACGACCCGCCAGGCAGTGGAGACATTGTGCGCCGAGCGGCGCTATTACTCGCTCCTGTTTTCGCACGAGTTTGCATCCAGCTTCTGGAAAGCCGGCGAACGAATCACCTTCCAGGTACCCACTCAATCCTTCACCCGCCGCAAAAAAGATGGCACCATCGGCACCGTTAACCGCAAGGCATACACCCGGCGCAGCACCCGGGACGATGCCTGGCGATACCATCTGCGTGAACTCGCCGTCGCCGAAGAACCCCTGCGTTACATGCGCAGGTATCTGCGCGTCGACGAAGAACTCGACCTGGATGAGGACGAGTCGGAATCCACGGATTCGACCGGCACAACTATTCCCCAGACACCCTTCGGGGCGAGAGAAGCTCCGGGAATTTCGATCGTGCGCACTCGTCTGACCTGAATATCAGCCTGAAGGCAATCTGGTTTAAGGCTTGAGCCGCGCCAACGCCTTGCGCGAGTTCCTGGCCTGCCTCTCGTCCGGATCGAGTTTCAGGCAGGCGGCGTATTCGGCGATCGCCTCGTCCTTCTTATTCAGCTTCATCGCGGCTTCAGCCAGCGCAAAATGAGCGGCAGGATCGTCGGGCATCGTCTTCACCGCATCCTGACTGCGCAGATAAGCGCCCTGCAGGTCGCCAGTCTGGGTGTAGAAGTGGGCGATGTCAAGATCCTCGGCTTCCCGCTCGTCAGCCGTCTGAAGTTTCGTGCCAACCGGATTCACCCGGTGCAGAATGTGTCTTCCGGGCTGAGTCTGGGTTCCGTCGCTGCCCTTGTCCTTCAGCGCCGGACTGCCGTCGGTCTTGGTGTCGGGATTCGCGCCGGGATCGCCGGGGAGCGGATCGTCACCGGAATTGCTGCTGGAACTGCCGCTGCTCGAACTGCCATTCGCGTCGGGCTTGCTGTCGTCCCCGGGAAACGGGAAATCCTTCTTGCCTGCCGCCGGGGCCGGCTTCGAGGGCGTTTCAGGCGCGTCTGGAACGCCGCTGAGACTAGGCGAAGGAGCATTCGGCGCGGGGGCATTCGATGCCCCGCCGGTGCCCGGGAACGGGAACTTCTCCGTCGCGCTCGGCTTGGCCGGCGTAGTTCCGCACGGCTCAGGCTGCGGCGCAACCGTGCATGGCGCTGGATCGGCCGGCTTATTCTGCGCGTCGCAAGGGAGCGCAAGACTAGCCGCCCAAACGCCCGCAGCCAGAACCGCACCGAGATGGATTCGCATCGCCATTGCCTCCTCTCCCAGTTTAGACGTTTTGGCGCCCGGTTGCGTCGCGGGCAAATCTCCCCCATCAAAATCCACATTGCGCGTTTGTTATAGTCAGCCCATCATGATGCTTCCCGGTCTCGTTATCCGTTCTTCGTCCATTCACGCCGCTGGATGCTACACCATGCGGCCCATCAAGAAGGGCGTCCGCATCTGCGAGTACGACGGGCCGCGCATGTCGAAAGCCGCCGCGGATGAGCGCTATGAGGGCCGCTTCGTCACCTACCTCTTTGCCTGCACCGGCGACGAGGTCATCGACGGATTCGGCACTGCGATGTTCCTGAACCACTGCTGCGACCCGAACTGCGAAACGGAGCAGGACGAAAACGGCCGCGTCTTCATCTGCGCGATCCGCGACATCGCCGCCGGCGAGGAACTCACCTACGAGTACAACCTCCACGATTCGGACGAGGACGACCAGGATTGCTACTGTGGTACCCATGTCTGCCGCGGGACGATGTTCTCCGACACGGAACTCAAGCGCCGCGCGCGGCGCGCCAAACGCAAGGGTGCCGGCGACTGAAGGCCGACGCCTGCTTCTCACGAGCCGAAATCGCGCCACCCATCCGCTTCTGTAATTGTTTAGGTGTGGACCTGGGTCTGGACAGGTCTGGTCGCAACTGCGGTCTGGAATTGATGCCGACATGGTGTACCCCCCGGTATCGATTTCTGCATAATCTTCCAAACAAACCACTTACCGGCCATTGATTTTGCAGGATCTTGAAAACAAAGGAGATAATTTTCAAAATCTTCAAAACAATGGAGTTATGGTTTATTTGGAGCTTTGGGAGACAACAAGCCTGAGGCTGGTGGATTCTGTCTCACCCTGAGTTTATAGGTTATCGGGCGTCGATGATGTGATTTGGATCACAGGTGTGGTATCGGATTCGTGAATGGGCAGCTAACTTGTCGATGACTCATTCGAGGGCGGCGGAGATGCCATGGAGGAGCAGGAGTCGTTGTAGCAGAGTTCGGATTTGTCTTTCGAGAGCTTCATGTGATCGACGTAGGCCTAAATAGACCCTGCATCTTGGGCTTCTTGGAAAGCCACCCCACATATCTAGTTGTGTTTTAGCAACTGCTAATAATCATCTGTGGTTCATGCCCTTTTCGTGTGGTCTCACTTGCACCAAAGGTGGTGCATACTGGCCCTCCGTGTCAATAGGAGGGAACGCTGAGTATCTCAAAGCGGAGTTTGAAGAAGTACTCGCCTGCCACTGTTCAGGTTGCGGAAGACATTCCGGCCCCAATGCGGGGCTTGTTGGCATATTTAACCCAACCCCAAGAGAAAGCAAACGAAGATCTGGCAATCGCGTATTTTCGCAATCTGTATGGCGATAAATTCACCCGGCAAAAGGAAGCCAATCATGCCGATGGATATGTCCCTGGTTCCTTCGTTTTGGAACTGAAGGGGCGGACCATTGATTGGCTCAGTGGGTTCTTTCAGGCTCTAGCCTACAGAAATACCGGTCTGGATTTTAGCCAGATCGTTGTTGGTGCGAAAGATTTCCTGGCATTGTGGCATGTAGATCACATAGCCCAAGAAATTCGAGATGAGGTGCTGGCCACACGCGGCGCTCCTAACGCTATCGGAAGTCAACTGGCCAAGAAATATATGGGGAGGCGAAACGAACTCCTAAAGCTCGCCGTTTGGAACGGGGCTGAACTCTCTGGTAGCCTCTTCCTGTCGAATCCCGCCGATGTTATCGGGAGGATCACAACCTTCGAGGATTCTCTCCTGCTAGGCCGCAGGGTTCGTCTGAAGATTACGCCGTCTAATTTCGTATCGACCCTAAGAGAGATGAAGGAGTTCTTTGACCCTGAGTATCCGGTCAAGACTGTCCGTGCCTTTTACAGCATGGTCTATTCCTGGAATGAAAACTCGACAGTCACATTGAGTGAAAGGACTAACGATCAAGCTGCCCTCGGTGGCGAGATAATCACCAATTTGGTCGCTGCTAAACGAAACCTCTTCAAAGACTTCGTGGAAAATCGCACAATTCACCTAAATTCCGACGAGAACGTTGATGACTTTTTCGCTAGGTACGATGAAGCGTTAGATGCAGTCGATAGAGGGTTTCGTGTGAAGCATGGCATGTTCTTTACCGATCCCTATCTCTCAAAATTCGCCATGTGGTTCGTTAGGGAGCAAAGGCAAATTCCTGACGTGGGCAAGAACTACTTGGTAATTGACCCGGCCTGCGGTAGCGGTAATCTCGTTACTAACTGGCGTTCGCCGCTCGAGATTCGCCACAAGGTTGTCAGTGAGATTGAACCGGAACTTCTCTTCGCAGTAGAGCGGCGTATGCGAGGCGATCAGTGGCACCACGGCAAGTTCACCGTGGTGCCGAAAGTATCGGAAAACATCGGCCTCAACTTCCTTGATCGAAGTGCAAGAGACTATCTACGAGAGATCACAAAATACCTTAAGGAAAAGGGCCACAAACCTGATAAACCGATAGCCTTCCTATGTAACCCTCCGTATCGGAGTGATGATGACCAATCGGCCGCCGCAATTGCTTATGCGATTCACGATTCAATCACAGAAGTCACCGGCAATGATGCGGGCAGTGAACGCTATTGCTGCTTCTTGGCCCAGATGAAGCTAATCTGTGAGGCTGCCGATTCAAGTGGGCTTCCGGGTGACTCCTTGTTGTTGCTGTTCACGAAGTCGGCTTGGCTTACGAAAAGATCGATCTTTTCAAAGATCAGATCAGAAATGCTTGGGAGTTTTGAGGACGTAGGTGGGATGCTTGTAAACGGGCGTGAGTTCTTTGACATCAAAGGCGCATGGCCAGTGGCGTTTACGATGTGGAAATACAAGGGTAAGGATGCCACCTTAGATAGAGAACGAGACATTCCTTTGCAGGACTTTACATGGCTCACTAAGAAGCAGTTAGCTGCGATTCCGTGGAGTGATCCACTTGAGGTAGAAAGGGCCTGCAAAGACATATCGGCTCATACGCTGACGAAACAGGTGCAGCTAGGACAGGAGCGGATTAGCATCCGTGAATGGACCGGCGAAACAATGCTAGATTTCAAACGTAGTCGCCGCAAAAGTGAGTTGGATAAAAACTGCGTGGGCGGCCTACCCCAGGGAGATCGACGCCAAGAGAACAAAAAGGCATATGGCGAAGCTGACGGTGGGTTTATTGGCTTCATGGATGATCTCACGCCATGCCGGGTGAAGCGTTCGATACCGGATAGACCATGGTTTCGTTTGAACTGCCAGTTTATGGATGTGAAGAAGAATCGTTGCTTTTCAGGTCCCCCCGACAACAGAGGATTTTGCGCGAAGGATTTAGAGTCTGCCAAGAAGCTGTTTTTTTGGTATTCGCTTGCAAGAACTTTTCTTCAGCATCCCTACCCAATGTGGATAGACTCGGATGACCTCTGGCAACCTCGGATTCCCACGAGCAATGAAGCGCGTCTGTTCCAAGCAGCATTTGCAATCGGATACGCTGAAAACGAGTGTGTGGAGACCACATTCCCATCCGGTAATCCAGTATCTGGGGCACCTGAATTAGTTGTAAGAAATCCCTTGACGCCGCTCGATTCACAATCGTTCTGGTCGGAAGCCATGAAGCCCTATTGCGCCTCTGCGTCATCATCGGGCGTGGTTGGTCTAATTAAAGCTGTGGACCAACTATTTGCGGAATGGAAAGCTATTTTTAGAAATCGTGCCGAAGTGCCAATATCGAAGAAACCGTACTTCATATGTGCGGACGGGCTAACTGTGGGTGCGGGAATTACCCAGATAAGGGACTACGCACGGGAGACGAACAATGTGGCTCTTCAACGAAGGTTCGCTGAAGTGCAGGCAAAGCTGAAGTTGGTGAAGAGTGAGCTTTTTGATCTGATTACATCGGGTGAAGGGCTGGACTACTTCGGATCGCTGAAGAAAGGGCCAGCTTCCGTTCGTATGGCACCTTCCCGTGCCAGGACAGTTGCGAGATCGCAGCAGTAGTTTTTGACCGGGGCGTGCGTGGGTTTCAGCGGGAAGAGGCTTGGCATGTGGGGTTGATTGTACGTGTCGCCTCCCCGCAGGCGATACAATCAATCTCGTCGATGGCCTACCAGGTACTAGCCCGCAAATACCGTCCCCAACGTTTCGCCGATGTCGTCGGGCAGGATCACGTCACCGTGACCCTGATGAACGCGCTCACCCAGAACCGCATCGCGCACGGCTACATCTTCAGCGGCCACCGCGGCATCGGCAAGACCACCATCGCGCGCATCCTGGCCATGGCGCTCAACTGCCGCAACGCCATCGGATCGCCCGCGCGCCCAACCGCCGAGCCCTGCGAGGTCTGCGAGTCCTGCACCGAGATCCGCGCCGGCAACGCCGTCGATGTCATTGAGATCGACGCAGCCACCAACCGCGGCATCGACGAGATCCGCGAGCTGCGCGATGCCGCACGCTACCGCCCGGCGCGCGACAAGTACAAGATCTACATCCTCGACGAGGCGCACCAGATCACCGACGCCGCCTTCAATGCGCTGCTGAAGACGCTCGAAGAGCCGCCCGACCACATCGTCTTCATGATGGCCACCACGCAGCCCGAGGACCTTCCGCAGACCATCCGCTCGCGCTGCCAGCACTTCTCTTTCCACGCCGTAAAGCTCGTCGATATCCTCGGCCAGCTCCGCAGCATTGCCGCCGCCGAAGGCGTCGCCGCCGATGAGGGCGCCCTCGCACTGCTCGCCGAGGCGGGCGACGGCTCCATGCGCGACGCGCTCTCCATCATGGATCAGGCCATCGCCTCCGCTCCGATAGAAGATGGCCATTCGCGCCTTGATGCCGAGCAGATTCGCGAGCTGATGGGCACCGTCCCCAACGCCGTCTTCGAACGCATGATGGAGGCTGTCGACGGGAATCGTTCCGCCGAAGTGATGACGGTGGCCAACCAGCTCCTCGACGCCGGCAACTCCCCCGCGCAGCTTGCCCGCCAGTGCGTGCGCTACCTGCGCAATGCGCTCATCGCCAAGGTGGCCGGACTCTCGCCCGAAGGCGAATCGGCAGATGGTATCGGCAACGAACTCCTGCAAATCTCCGCGGACGAGCAGCGCCGCGCCGCCCGCACCGCGGAACGCTTCAGCGAAGAAGAGCTGACGCGCTTTCTGCAGGTCATGCTCCGAACCTTCGACGAGTTGGGGTACAGACAAGAGCAGCGCTTCCACTTCGAGCTCGGCCTGCTCAAACTCGTCCACCTGCGCCGCCTGCTGCCGATCGAAGAGGCGCTCAGTCAGGTCGGCGGAGGCAGCAACACCAGCCGCCCCACGACATCCACGACAACTCCACGCACAGCCGCGCCGCCGGGCAGGCCGACTCCCGCTGCACAATCCGCCGCGGCCCCCGCGCGTCCTGCGTTCTCCCCCTTCGAGCAGGATAAGAACCGCCGCCGGCCCGAGGGAACTGCCAGCGCGCCGATCAGCGTCTCTGCCGTAGCCGCGCCCGCCGTGACGGAGACCCGTGGCGCAACCGCCGTCTCGGTGGCCCCCATGCAGGCTCAGACGCCACGGCCCGCCCTCGAAAGCGTCCCGCAACCGGCACCCACGCCTGTAGTCTTGCCTCCGACCCTGCCGCAGACCATCTCCATCGCTGCCGGAGCAGCGGACGATCCGCAACGCGCGGTGGTCGAAGCTCTCTCCGCCGCGAAGCTGACATCTGCCGCCGATGCCATGGCGGATGCTGAATGGACCATCGCTAACGGCGAAGCCACCGTCCAGACCGAACTCTCGAAGACCATGTTGCCCGTCGTGATGAATGCCGAGGCCGAAAAGATCGTCCGCGGCGCACTTCGCGACACCGGCGTTCTCAAGTTCAACCTGCTGCCCGGAGCCGCCGCACCCGCAGCCGCAAAAAAAGCTCGCCCAGCCCGCTCCGGCTCGGTCCAGGCCAAAGCCCTCGAGCATCCAATGGTCCAGCAGGCCCAGAAACTCTTCTCCGCCGAGATCCAAACCGTCATCGACCTCCGCGACAACGACTAGGCGGAGCCGCACTCAACTGAGAACTGACAACTGAGAACGCCCATGAACTTCTCCGATCTTGGCAAGATGAAAGAAATGATGTCGCAGGCGCGCGAGATGCAGGCGCAGATGGAGCAGAAGCTCGCCGAAACCATCGTCGAGGCGGAAACCGGCGGCGGCATGGTCAAGGTCCGAATGAACGGCAAGAAAGAAGTGCTGCGCCTGAAGATCGAGCCCACCGCGCTCGGCGCCTCCACCGGAGACATCGAACTGCTCGAAGACCTGATCGCCGCCGCCGTCAACGAGGCGGGCCGCCGCGCCGACGAAGCCATGAAATCGAGCGTTGCCGGCATGATGGGCGGACTCAACCTCCCCGGCCTGGAATAAGACTGGAGCAGCCCAACGCATGGCCCGATTCGCCGAACCGATGTCACGCCTCATCGACGAGCTGAAGAAGCTGCCCGGCATCGGGACCAAGTCCGCGCAGAGGCTGGCCTTCCACGTTCTGCGCTCCAGCGACGACGATGCGAAAGCCCTGGCCGATGCAATCCTCGTGCTCCGCGAAAAGCTTCGCCTCTGCTCCACCTGCAACAACATCACCGACGTCGATCCCTGCGGCTACTGCACCAGCGCCGTCCGCGACCAGCACATCGTCTGCGTCGTCGAAGAGCCCACCAACATCGCCACCATCGAGAAGACGCGCAGCTACAACGGCGTCTACCACGTGCTCCACGGAACGCTCTCGCCCATCGGCGGCGTCGGCCCGGAGCAGCTCCGCATCGCCAACCTGCTCACCCGCCTGGCTGCGCCCGCATCGCCCGAAGAAACAGCCGAATCCAACTCCGGCAACCCGGCCGGCGAAGGCCCCGCCGAGATCGACCCCATCGCCCTGAACGCAGAGATCCTCGAACCCTCCGGCGCCATCCGCGAGGTCATCCTCGCCACTTCACCCACCACCGAAGGCGAGGCCACCGCCGCCTACCTCGCCCAGGAGATCCGCCGTGTCGCGCCAGCTCTGCGCGTCACCCGCATTGCCACCGGAGTCCCGGCCGGCTCCGACATCGAGTACGCCGACGAAGTCACCATGACCCGTGCCATGGAAGGCCGCCGCGACTTCTAGGCCGAAAGCTGATCGCCGATACCCAAAACCTCACACCTCGCAGCGCATAGCAAATACCTGTGCCTTGAGAATCAACCAGGCCTCTTCGCCGGCGCGATCCGCGCCCTCTGCAAGCGAACAGCTCGAAAGCACCGACTCACTAATGCTCCACCCCGGAATGCCGAAAGAGCCAGTATTGGGAGCGCTTATGACACCGCCGGTAGGAAGCCCCGTCTGGAGGAAGATCGCCACAGGTCAAATTGCGATCCCGTCCTCGAAGTTGGCGATCAATCTTCTGACCACCAACATGCGTATCCGTTATTCAGGCGATCCGTCGGAGGCCAACGTTCGGGCCCTCGCTCTGCGGGCGCATCAGTTCTTCACCCAGTATGAGACCGTCTTCGCCAATGAACTGCAAACCATCCTCAAGAGTTAAAAGCACATCGCGGTAAGGAGAGCCATGCTACTTTGTGTCCCGGAAGTGAAACAAATGATCGCTGCCGGCAAGTGCCTGTTTCTCGCGGGCAGCGCCACGGCCCTGTCCCAGTTGCCGACCGGAAACTGGATCGGCGGAAGCATCCCATACTTCATGGGTGCGGAGGGCGGCGTCCACTCCGAGAGCCAAATCTTTGTTACTGAAGTGCCGCACTACGCCACTGGCGTCACCATCCGCGAATATACCTCCGAGTCTCTATCCGAGCTCTATCGCGACGCACCCGCCAACGGATTTACCTTCCTGCTGATCCCGAATGGATCGCCGTTCCTGCAAACCTTCGCTCGGGATGCGTCCGAATGCGACGGCTTCCTGATCAAGCCCATGATCGGCTGGGTTACGGGCACGCAGCTCTCGGACATCGGACAGAAAAAGGCCATCATCGTGGATGGACGCTCGCAGGTGACGTCGTCACAGTCTGCCCTCGCCATGCATGTCACCCTGCCCACGGCCCAGTTCGCCGACGTGGAGATTGTCAACATCTTCAAACCGGGCTCAGGCGACGCGCTCACCTTCCCCAAATCGGGGTTTGAGACAATTGACTGCTTCGTCAACGATAAGCCTGCGAAATTTTCGGAATACATCGCCAGCCGGAAGATCAACACCCAGTTACCGCTTACCGCCAACTACTGCGGCAGCGTCCTGAATGTCAGTGTGCAGTCGGTGGATCTCGAGGCAGGCACGGTTCATCTCTACGCCCCCGTCTTCCGCGGCATCAAGTACTACTTTGCGGAGCCGGTCGGGGACTACGCCCAGGCCTTCGCAGCTGCTATCCCCAACGATGACGAACAGCCAATTTTCTCCTGCAACTGCATTCTGAACTACGTCTATGGAAAGCTGGAAGGCCACCGCACGGGCCAAGTCACCGGCCCAATCACCTTCGGTGAGATCGCGCATCAATTGCTGAACCAGACCATGGTCCAACTGAAGATCCGCAACGCCGCGTGACCAGCTTCACGCCTGCGGCACGATCCGAAGGTCACCGCCCGTCATCTCTTTCGGCCGTTCCATCTTCAGCAGCGAAAGGATCGTCGGCGAGATATCCCGCAGGCTTCCGCCCGGCTGCAAGCTGATCGTGCCGGTCGGCGCATCCGT
>WNGR01003024.1_pt1 | contig 18398 bp, 18 predicted proteins | sample 5407581 | NCBI WGS metagenome assembly WNGR01 (sample SAMN13153383, study PRJNA577476) | soil metagenome | isolation source: 80 cm soil or saprolite under Garry oak tree replicate 2 | place: USA:California | collected 2016-06-15 | reverse complement strand
AATAGCGGAATTGCTGCCCCTGCTCTGCCTGATATCTCCATACCTGCTGGTCGTTAGGGAACGGATGTCACTCGATCAGGTGATCTGTGCTACTAAAATGACCACCAGAGGTGACACGGACAGGTGATGGCAACACCGGTCGGGGTATTCAGTCACGCTGATACCCGGCTGCCACTCGTCGCGTTGAAGTGACCGTTGGTCGATTACGGCCTGCCAAGAATAAGATCAACCGAAACGCTGGTATCAGCGGAGCAGGGGATTCTTGACGAGCGGCCGAATATGGGCGCCGGCACGACATGCCGCCAGTGCACAAACCAGAGCGCGGCCCCCTGCTGGGGCCAGGGAGCCGCGCGTTGTCCGCGGACGAATCCAGAAGCGAGCCAACAACGTGACCAGCCTCGAGCCCGGAACCCGCTCACCAGCGCCACCCCAGCGGAATGCGTCACCCGAACGAGTGGTGTTGACGTTGCCGGGCACCGACCGGCCGGTGGTCCGGTATCGGGTGCGGCTGCACGACAACCACGCGCCGGCCGCGCGCGCAACGCCGCGCGACCGGCACGTTGAGTCACCGACCGACAAGCCGAGACACGGTGTCCTGGCTGAAACGCCGATCACCGCGCGGATGTTGTCGCTGGTGCTGGCGGTGTTCGTCGGCTACATCGCGGTCATGGTGGTGGCGTTCGGCATCGCCGCGGGCGCCATCGTGGTGTGCCTCGGCGTGGTCGTGCTGGTGGCGACGCGCGGCCGCGGCCGACATTAGCTGGAGCTGGAGTTACGACTTGCGGCCGATCGCGCCCGCGATGCAGTACTGCACCTGGTTCAGCGGCTTCAGGCGGGGGCCGTCCGGCCACCAGTCCGCACACAGCGTGAGCCCCGGCTCGATCAGTTCCAGCCCGTCGAACAGTTCCAGCAGTTCGGCCCTGGTGCGGAAGGTGCCCGAGCCCATCGGGCTGTGCAGGAACATGTTCTCCATTTTCCTGGCCACCGGGGTGTGCTCGTTCTCCGGATCAAGGAAATGGCTGATCGCCACGAAGGAACCGGCCGGGAGCGCGGCGATGTACTCGCGCATGATCTCCGCCGGCCGCTGGTGCGGGCCGTCGAAGTGGTGCAGCGTGCCCAGTTGCAGCAGGGCGAGCGGCTCGGTGAAGTCGATGTGCCGCCGCACCGTCTGGTTGTCGAGGATCTCCGCGGGCTCGAAGATGTCGGCCGACACGAAATGGGTTCGGTCGTTTTCCTCCAACAGCGCGCGCCCGTGCGCGAGTACCACCGGGTCGTTGTCTATGTAAACGATCCTGCTATCCGGGTTGATGCGTTGCACGACCTGATGGGTGTTTTCCGCGGTCGGTAGGCCGGAGCCGCAGTCCAGATACTGAGTGATACCGGCCTGGCCGGCCAGGAAACGGCAGGCCCTGATCAGGAAGGTGCGGTTCTCGGTGGCCAACTCCTGCGCTTCCGGTGCGGCTTTCTGCACGCCGCGCAGTACTTCACGATCGACTTCGTAGTTGTCCTTCCCGCCGAGGAAGGCATCGTAGACCCGGGCGATGCTGGCGCGGGTCGGGTCCACACCGACGGGTGCTTTGCGCTCAGACTGGACAGCGGCGGTGTCGGGCATCATCGACTCCGAATATGGTCATGGCTGGAACGGAACGCACCGAGCGTAGGCGTCCCCGGTGCGCCGGTAAATGCGGGACGCTGGACTGTACGCCATTGGGGGAGCGCGGTCCTTGCCGCAGTGGGCACGTCAGGTAGGCTGTCGATTCTCAGGCTCGTTCGGGGGTACAGGAAAGGCTCGGCGATGGCCATGCTCGGCGCTTCGAGCGACGAACAGGGCACCGGCCCCACCGTACGACGCATGATTCTCGGTACTCAACTGCGCAGGCTACGGGAGCGCGCCCGGCTCAGCCGCACCGAGGCCGGCGACAGCATCAGGGCCTCCGACTCGAAGATCAGCAGGCTGGAGCTCGGCCGCGTCGGCTTCAAGGAACGCGACGTCACCGACCTGCTCACCCTCTACGGCGTGACCGACGCCGACGAGCGGGACCAACTTCTCCAGCTCGCCAAGTCCACCAATCTACCCGGTTGGTGGCACAGCTACAACGACCTGATGCCGAAGTGGTTCGAGGACTTCGTGGGCCTCGAAGAGGCGGCGAACCGGATCAGGGCGTACGAGTTGCAGTTCGTGCCCGGTTTGCTGCAGACCGAGGACTATGCGCGGGCGCTGGCAAGTCACGGCGAGCCGAAGATGGTCACCGACGCGGTGGAACGCCGGGTCGCATTGCGGATGCGGCGGCAGAAACTGCTGGTCGGACCGGAGGCGCCGCGATTGTGGGCGGTCATCGACGAATCAGTGCTGCACCGCCCGATCGGTGGGGCGAAAGTGCTGAAGGCGCAGATCGACCAGTTGCTCGAACTGACCACTCTGTCGCATATCGCCCTACAGGTGGTGCCCTACTCGGTCAGCGGCTATCACGCTGAAGGCGCATTCACGTTGCTCAGCTTCGCCGAGCCCGAATTGCCCAACATCGCCTATATCGAGCACCTTTCCGGCGCGCTGTATCTGGAGAAACTCGACGAGATCGAGACTTACAGCCGCGCACTGGATCAGTTGGCGGTGGTCGGCGAGACGCCGGACGCCAGCCGCCAACTGCTGGCCAAGCGCCGCGCGGAGATCTGACCAGCGCGTTCGGCGATCTGACCGGTACGCCCAGACTCGACCAGCCGAAACGCACCTGGTGCACGTGCATTTACCCCTGCATCAGCACGTGCTAACGTGTGTGCAAGCAACAGATGCACGTGCACCTGCCAAGGCGCCTGCACTGTCGTCCCGAGCGAAGGGGTGGATCCGCGATGGGAACCACGGCTCACAACGGCGTGTCAGCCAGCTCGCTGATCGCAGCGGTATGGCGCAAGAGCAGCCGCAGCGGAGCGATCGGCAACTGCGTGGAACTCGCGCCGCTGGCCGGCGACGAGATCGCCGTGCGCAATTCCCGTGACCCGCGTGGCCCGGCGTTGATCTATTCCACCATGGACCTGAGCGGCTTCCTGGCCCGCGTCAAGGACGGTGAATTTCGTGGCGCAGGCCACTGACCCGGTCACCACCGTCGCGGACCAGCTGCGCAACCTCGTGGGCCGCGGCTTCCGGTTCATTCATCCGCGCACCGGCGAGGGCGAACTGGTCGCCGTCGTCGGCGTCCGCGCGCACGACCACGTGGTCGATGTCGTCGAGGTCCGCACCGAGACCGACGTGGTCGCGACCAGGATGCCCGCCGACGTGGAAAACGTCCTGGCGCCAACGGATGTGCTCTGGCGGACCACCGGGCCGGCGAGCACCGTACTCGCGGAGTTGCTCACCCTGCCCGACGATCACCTGGCCGCCGGGCATCTCGACGTGCCGCCCAACGGCTGCTGGGTGCCGATCCACGCCGGCCGTTCCCGCTGGCTGGCCCCGATCAGCTGATCGCGGTCCACGATTGTAGGTATCGTCGGCCTGCGATACCTACCTGCCGGCTCGCTGGCTCGCGCCGCCTCGAGTGCCCGGCACGAAGGGCCGGCCCGCGAAACGTCGCCGCGGGCCGGCCCTTCGTTTGACCAACGGGCATACCAATACAGTGGTGAACTGTCCACCGGTTGGTGGATCCCCCGACGACAGTCAATGTCGGTATGGTGGCGGCCTTCGCTCGTTTTGTCGTCAATCCTGTTGTAGCGCGGGCGGAATGTCCAACATTTGTCATCCGAAATGCGCCTGCGCGGATTGCCGACCAGGGAGAAAACATGATAGCGAGACGGACCGGACGATTGGTATTCGCTGCGGTGACCGTGGTGGCATTGTCCTGTGTCGGGGTTTTCACGGCCGGGCCGGCGAGTGCGGCCACCGGATTCAGTGATGGCAGTTTCGAGTCGCCGGTGGTCGCGCCGCATACCTTCGTGCGGATCGTCGCCGGTCAGCCGCTCGGCGCGTGGACGGTGACCAAGGGCGATGTCGACCTCAGTGGTGCGGGATTCTGGCAGACATCCGACGGCAATCAGTCGCTCGATCTCGACGGCAGCCAGGCGGGTGCGGTCAGCCAGACCTTCGCCACCTCACCACTGTTCGCCTACGAGGTCAGCTTCGCGTTGGCCGGCAACCCGGTCGACCTCCCGATAGTGAAGACCGGTCAGGTCCTCGTCAACGGACATGTGGCGCTGAACTTCTCGTTCGACATTACTGGTAAAACCGAGGCGAACATGGGTTACGTGCACCGCGAGTTTGCATTCCAGGCAACCGGCAGTGCCACGACGATTGAGTTCGCGAGTACCACCGGCAGCGGATTCGGGCCGGCGATCGACGACGTCCAGGTCCATCCGTGTCTGCTCATCCTGTGTCTGTGAGCCGGCGATTGTCGGCGTGGGTCAGCTCAGCCAGTTGTGGGTGCCGATGATGGTGCCGGAGCCGGCCGCCCAACTCGCGGTGCCGTCCGGGTTGACGTCCAGGTATTCGCGCAGGTTTCCGTTGCGGTCCACGCCGTGCACCAGCACGCCGGTCTGGGTATTGCCCGCCACCGCGTCCGCGGCGACCATGATGTCCCAGCCGGTGCCGACGGGACGGCCGGAGGCGTCGGCGAAGCTGCCGTCCGGTCGGGTCGGGTCGGAATAGCCGTACCAGAGCAGGAGGCCATCCGTGGTGATGCCATAGATGGAGCCGGCGGAGGCGAACAGCAGGGGGAAAACGTCCCACCCCACACCGATGACGGTGCCGCTGCCATCGTGCCAGGTGGCTGAACCGCCGAACGGATCGAGATTCCGGTACCAGCGCAGGTTGCCGGCGGGGTCCACCGCGTAGAACACGCCGTTGCCTGCGTAGGTGACGGAAGTGAACTCGTGCCAACCGCTGCCGATCCTGTTGCCGATTCCGCTGACCCAAGCCAACTTGTGCGGGTCGTAGGCATACCAGAACAGGTTGCCGATGTAGTCGATGGCGAACACCGGATAGAGGTCGTCGGCGGCGCGATGGTCGGCGAAGACCCGCTGCATGACGTCCCAGCCGGTGCCGAGCTGGCTTTCCGGCAACCAGGTCACCGCGCACGCGTCCGGCACCCGCGCACTGGGGTATCCCCACATCGTCCCGTCGGAATGGACTCCGAAGATCAGTCCGCTGTTGCCGAAGCCACCACACCCGACCGCGGCCGAGCCGGTGGCGAGCCGGGCGCTGTCGGCCACCGTGGACGCGGCGGTAGCTGCGCTCGAACCGGCCGGCCGGGACGGTCGAGCCGAGCAGTCGGACGTGGACAGTAGGCCCGTACCGACCACGGCGCTCGCCACGGTGACACGCAGGGCACTTCGTCGGTTCAGCATCACTGTCCCCTTGAGACTCGGTTGCAGCCGGATTCCATTGTCTCACCCAGGCCACGGCGCGGTGGCTACTTCATCCTTTCGGTTGATTCGACCACAGTGGACTCTGATGGTAATGCAAGATGTGATTGTCCTGGTCGATCAGTCGAAATCGGGGAGATATGACGCCGCCTGTGAGCGCACCGATGGCCGTATCTTTCGGCAAGGTCGATATCACCCCACCCATCGGTGCCGCACTGGGCGGTTACGCGGTCGACAATCCCAGGCTGGCCAAGGGCATCCGGTCGCCGCTCTGGGCGCGGTGTCTGATCTTCTGGGATAATGGTTCGCCCAACGTCGTGGTCAGCGTGGACGTCCTGGCCTTCGGCCGAACGCTGCATCGGAGCATCCGGTCGCGGGTCCTCGCCCTGGGCCCGGTGTCGGCCACGTCCGATTTCGTGCTCCTCGCGACGCACACCCACAACGGCCCGGTGCTGCCGGAGCGGCTCGACCCGTTCATCGCCTACAACATGTCCGGCGCCCAGTTGACGCCTGTGCAGGCGTACGCGAACACGCTGGCCGACCAGGTGGTCAACCTGGTCAGCGCAACGCTGGCCGGACCGCAGTTGCCATGCACATTGGACTATCAGGTCAAGACCGAGACGTTCGCCGGCAATCGTGAGTGGTCCCTGTCCTACGTGGAAATCGACGTGCCGATCCTGGTGGCCCGTGCCACGCAGACGGCAACGCCGCTGGCCGTGCTGTTCGGTTACGGCTGCCATCCGGTGTCCGCCGGCTCACAGAACATGATCGACCCGGACTTCCCCGGCGCGGCGATCAAGGTCATCGAGCAGAACGGCGGCCCGTTCGCCCAGTACCTCACCGGCCCCGCCGGAGACCAGAATCCGGCCAACATCCTGGCCAACCCGGGCGGCGGCACCTTCGCGGACGCCGACACCTACGGCGCCCACCTGGCCGGTGTCGTACTCGCCGCGATGAAGACCACCGGTCGGCCCGTCACCGGGCCGATCAACACCGGCTATCAGGAGGTGAACCTCCCACTGGATATCACCAACAGTCCGAGCAATCTCGCTGTGGTCCGCTCGTACTACACGAAACGGCAGGGCGTCGCCTACCCCGGCTATGTCCAGCGGCACGCGAAGACGATGATCGGCCAGATCGACGCGGGCACGTTCGCGACCACGCTGCCGTTGCCGCAACAGGTGTGGCGGCTGGCCGGTTCGCCGGTCCTGCGCATCGTGTTCAACGGCGGCGAGGTGATCTCCGGATACGGCGTGTACTTCCGCAACGTCTATGGCGGCTCGATCAACGTCTGGTTCGCCGCCTACGCCAACGAGGTCCCGTGCTACGTCCCGTCCGACGGCCTCTGCCGGTTGGGCGGCATCTACTACGCGTGCGGATTCGACGCGGACTTTCCTGGGATCGCCGGCGGCGCCCTGACCGTCTATCCGGCCCTCGGCCACCTGTTGTACCGGCGGGTCGGCAGCTCGGTCACCGGCGTCGAGCAGGTGGTGATCAACGGCCTCACCAGCCTGATCAACGCCACCTGACCGGCCACGCCGCGCGCCACCGGGTTCAGCTCCCCGCCGCGGGCTAGACCCAGTAGGTGTCGTGGCGGAGCATGAACGCCGCGCGCTCGTCGTCGGTCATCGGATTCTCGGCGAGGTGGGCCAGGGTTTCGAAGTATTCCTCGCGTGGCGCGCCTGGGGCGAACAGGATCAGCATCGACGCCTTCGCCCCGGACTCGTTGCGGAAGCCGTGGATCCCGCCCTCCGGCACGAACAGGTAGTCGCCGGCGGTGGCGTCCCGCCAGCCGGCGCCGTCGTGCACGCTGACCGTGCCGGACAGGATGAAGAAGGACTCCGAGATGGTCCGGTGGAAGTGCGGGTCGGGGCCGCCCCTCGCGGGCGAGAAGTCCCAGCGGTAGAGGCCGAACTCGCCCGCCGTGCCGGCCCCGGTGGCCAGGTAGTGGACCTCGACGCCGGAGGGATAGACCAGCTCCGGCGGCTGGTCGTGCCGGCGCAGGGTGGCGCTGACCTCGCCGGTCGTCGGCTGGTACTGCGGCTCGGGATAGGACATCGGCCTGGCCTCCGTGCGGTCGCTGATCTTGTGACCCGACGGTAGCCGAACATACCGACAGAAACAGGACAAGGGCCCTGCCACGCCGACGGCGTAGCAGGGCCCCTGTCGGCCGGGTCAGCTACCGAAGACCTGGAATTCCCAGAGTGAGTAGCCGAACTGTGTTGCTCGTGCGGTGCCGTTCATGCGGACGAATCGGCCGGTGCCGGTTACTGGCAGGGTTTGGATGCCGCCGGTGCCGGTGGTGGTCGAGAAGATGGTTGTCCAGTTGGTGCCATCAGGTGAGGTCTGGATCTGGAAGCCGCTGGCGAAAGCCGCCTCCCAGTTCAGTACGACCTGGCTGATCGTGTGGCTGGTGCCCAGGTCGACCTGGAGCCACTGGGGGTCGGCGAACGCGCTGGACCAGCGGGTGGTGGTGCTGCCGTCGACCGCGTTGGCCGCTGGGGTGCCGGTGTTCTCGACCGACGATGCCGTGGCCGTCCTGCCCTGCGACAGCATGATGCTGCTGCCGCCGGTGGCCGCGGTGCCGAAGACCTGGAATTCCCAGAGCGAGTAGCCGAACTGCGTTCCCCGTGCCGTGCCGTTCATGCGGACGAATCGGCCGGTGCCGGTGACCGGCAGGGTTTGGATGCCGCCGGTGCCGGTGGTGGTCGAGAAGATGGTTGTCCAGTTGGTGCCATCAGGTGAGGTCTGGATCTGGAAGCCGCTGGCGAAAGCCGCCTCCCAGTTCAGTACGACCTGGCTGATCGTGTCGCTCGCGCCCAGGTCGACCTGGAGCCACTGCGGGTCGGCGAACGCGCTGGACCAGCGGGTGGTGGTGCTGCCGTCGACCGCGTTGGCCGCCGGTGTACCGGTGTTCTCGACCGAGGATGCCGTGGCCGTCTTACCCTGCGACAGCAGGGTTCCAGGGCCGCCACCGCCGCTGGACGACGCGCCGTAGACCGCGAACTCGTACAGCGAGTCGCCGAACGCCGAGGCTCTCGCGGTCGCCAGTACTCTGATGAATCGCCCGGAACCGGACAGCGACACGTCCTGTATCTCGCCGGTGGCATTGTTGTTGGTGAAGATCGTGGTCCAGTTCGCGGCGTCGTTGGATGTTTGTATCTGATAGGCCGATGCGGCCGACGCCTCCCAGATCAACGTCGCGTGGTTGACGGTGGTGGCCGTGCCGAGGTCGACCTGCAACCACTGCGGGTCGCTGAACGTGCTGGACCAGCGGGTCGTGACGTTGCCGTCGGTGGCGTTGGACGCCGGGAAACTGGCGCTTTCCGCCGATGACGCCGTCGTGGGCTTGCCAAGGGCGAGGTTCGTGCCGAAGTTGGGCGACTTGTTGTAGACGGCGACGTAGTCGATGTTCATCTGGCCGCCGGACACGGTGGCCGCGTTGGGGCCGCCACCGAACGCGGCCGGGAACCCGCCGCCGATGGCCAGGTCGAAGATGATGAAGAAGGCGTGGTCGACGGCGTTGGCCCAGGTGGTGGGGTCCACCTGGTTGGCGGTGATGGTGAAGTAGGTCGCGCCGTCGAGGATGTAGCGGATCTGCTCCGGCGACGTCGACCTGTCGATCTCCACCGCGTAGGTGTGGAAGCCGGTCTGGCAGCCGGCACACGCGTGTTCACCGCTGCCGATGCCGGTGGACTCGTTGCAGACGCCGCCCGGGTTGGTGCCGCAGTGCAGCGTGCCGAACAGCGAACTGCGACCGTTGATGTCCTCCATGATGTCGACCTCGCCGGAACCCGGCCACGGGATGTTGATCCGGATCGGCGAGCCCAACATCCAGAAGGCCGGCCAGTATCCGGCGCCGTTCGCCGTGTTGACGTCCGGCTGCTGGATGGACGCCTGCATCCGCACCACGCCGCCCTGCTGCGCGCCGAAGCCGTCGAACTGCGTCTCGACGCGGCCCGACGTCCAGCCGGCGACCGGGTCGGTGCCCGTGTGCAGCGCCTTGAGCACCAGGTGGCCGTTGCCGTCGGTGAACACGTTGGCGGTGCTGGTGGTCGTCGTCTCGACCTCGCCGGTGCCGAAGTTGACGCCGAGGCCGGCGTCGTAACGCCAGGTCCCGGTGTCGAGGCCGGTGTTGGCGGGGCCGTTGAAGTCGTCGCTCCAGGTGGTGGTGAAGCCGGCGGGCGGTGCCGGCACCGCGGCCGGTGCCGCAGCGGGGGCCGCCGCGGCGGCCGCGCTTCGAGCGGGCGCCGGCTGGGCGGATGCGGACGGCGAGCCGGCCAACGTGACCGCCGCGACGACGGTGAGACCTAACAAGCCGAGCGCGAGCCGTCCATCCGGCCTGCGGTGCAGCCATTGCACGCGCTTGCCTCTGATCGACATGCGTACTCCTTGGGAAGGGCGCAGGGCGACCACGTCTGGCCAAGACGTGGCGCCGTGACATGGGCGTAATGAGAGCGCTCTCACGAGAATGTCTCCACACTCGGAGCACTGTCAAGGGAATCGGCAGGTTCCGGAACTAACACGCGAGGTTCCGGAACCGACACACACGATGAGGGACCGCCCCGACGGGGCTCCTCGGGTAGGCCAACCGCAACCTGATCGACCTCCGCCGTACCTGGACCGTGCGCTCAGGGCCGGATGAGAATCCATCACGGACAGGCGTTCACAGGTTGGCGTTCACAGGCTGGAGGCTGTTATGGCGTTATCGTCTTTGACCGAATTGGACAAGTTCAAGGCAACACCGTTCGTCAGCGGTTATCCCGACGCCGCTCGCACCTTCTACAGCCCGGTCGACCAGGTCCACGAGGCGCTGAAAGCGCTCGTCGGCTCGGCGACCAAGAGTCTCGTGGTCAGCATGTACGGCTATGACGACGACGAACTGGACCAGGCGATCCGCGACAAACTCGGGTCGGACAAGATATTCGTGCAGCTGAGCCTGGACAAGTCCCAGGCGGCCGGTGCGCACGAGAAGGCGATTCTCGCGAAATGGCAGAACGACGCGATCGGCAACAGCATCGCCATCGGGAAAAGCGAGCACGGCGCGATCATGCACCTGAAGATGGTCATCATCGACGGCCTCGACGTGGTCACCGGCAGCACCAACTGGTCGACGGGCGGCGAATCCGACCAGGACAACCAGCTCACCGTCATCCGGGACGCGCTGGTCGCCGCTGAGGCTCGTTCCCGCGTGGACATCATCCACGACGGCATGCTCAAGCAGATGGCCAAGACCAAGACGGCGGTGAAGGCCGCCTGACAGGTGTCGTCGCAGGTCAACCGAACATGTGTGCGCGTCGCCTCGGCTGGGTAACCCGGCCCGGACCGACGGATCGAGGAGGAACTTCGATGGCGCAGACCGCACCCACGACGACGGACTGGTCGGGACGGGCGACGCGCACCCTGGACACGCTGCTGGAGCGGCGCCCCGCAGCAGCGGATGACGAGCAACGGGACCACGAGGACGACGCGTTGCGGCGGTTCGTGGTCGCGGCCGTCGCCATGGACGAGGTCTGGACCGAAGGCGCACGTCAGGTCGAGGAACTGGAACAACAGGCCGAACGAATCCGCGACGACGTGCGCGACCGCACCGCCGTCCTGGAGACCGAGCAGGCCAGGGCGATCGTGGACCTGCTGCGGATCCGCTCGGCCGAGGAACTGGCCGCGCTGCTGGGCTCGTCGGTCGAGCAGGTACGGGAACTCGAGCGGGACGCGCAGGGCACGCTCTCTGTGCCCCAGCCCAGGGATAGCCTGCCCGCATGATCGATGAGTGGCACGGCGCGCTGCGGCACGTGCGGGGCGCCGACCTGACCGGCGACACCGGCCAGACCAGCGGCATGACGCGCCGGGAGGCCATCTCCGCCGCCACGGTCGGGTCGACGAAGGTCTGGATGGGCCAGACCCACGTCGCGCCGCACACCAACTCCGGCGACCACCACCACGGGGACGCCGAGACCGCGATCTACGTGCTGTCCGGTCACCCGGTGTTCGTCTTCGCCGACGGCGACAACGAGGTGCGGCTGGCCACGTCGCCGGGCGACTACGTCTTCGTGCCGCCGTGGGCACCGCACCGCGAGGAGAACCCGACCGGCGAGGAGGCCGTGGTGGTGATCGCGCGCAGTAGCCAGGAGGGCATCGTGGTCAACCTGCCCAGCCTGTGGGCGCCGGTGCAGCGTTAGTCGCGAGTCGCGCCGCGTGCGATCGGATGTCAACCTGGGCTTCCGGCACGCGGAAGGGGCGAGATGGCGGACAAGTTGCCACGGGCGGTCTACGAGCGGGAACTGGCCCGCCTGCAGGCTGAACTCGTGATCATGCAGGAATGGGTGCGCGCCGAGGGGGCCCGGCTGGTCGTGATCTTCGAGGGGCGGGACGCGGCCGGCAAGGGCAGCACGATCAAGCGGGTCACCGAGTACCTGAACTCACGCGTGGCCCGGATCGCGGCGCTGCCGGTGCCCACCGAACGGCAGCGCACCCAGTGGTACTTCCAGCGTTACGTCGAGCATCTGCCGGCCGCGGGCGAGATCGTGCTGTTCGACCGCAGTTGGTACAACCGGGCCGGCGTCGAACGGGTGATGGGCTTCTGCACGCCGGACGAGTACCGGCGGTTCCTGCAGCAGTGCCCGATCTTCGAGCGGCTGCTGGTCGAGGACGGGATCCTGTTGCGCAAGTATTGGTTCTCGGTCAGCGACGTCGAGCAGGAGCGCCGGTTCCAGTCCAGATTGGACGATCCGATGCGCCGCTGGAAGCTGTCGCCGATGGACCTGGAGTCGATCACCCGGTGGGCGGACTACTCGCGGGCCAAGGACGAGATGTTCGTGCACACCGACATTCCCGAGTCACGGTGGTACGTGGTGGAGAGCGACGACAAGCGCAGGGCACGGCTGAACATGATGGCGCACCTGCTGTCCACCGTCCCGTACCACGAGGTCACCCGGCCGGCGTTGCACCTGCCGCACCGGCCGCAGGACACGGGTTACGTCCGGCCACCGCGCGATCAGCAGACCTACGTGCCCGACCACGCCGCGTCGCTGCGCTGAGCACCGGCGTGACAAAGGCGTTCAGGTCGTCCATCGGTACGACCTACGCTAGGAATCATGACCGACCAGCGGGTGCTCCGCGTCGAGATCGACGGCGGTGCCGTGTCCGACGAGCAGTTTCGCTACCTGGCCCTGCACAGTTACGGGCACTTCACCGCCATGCAGGTCCGGGCCGGCGCGGTGCGCGGGCTCGACCTGCACCTGGCCCGGCTGAACACGGCCAACCAGGACATGTTCGGCGCCGAACTGGACCCCGACCTGATCCGCGCGCACATCCGGCACGCCCTGGGCGACCTGGCCGACGCGTCGGTCCGGACGCACGTCGTGCTGAGTGAGGGCGACGTGCCCGTGGTGCTCGTCACCGTCCGGCCGCCCGCTGGGATGTCCGGCGCGCCGCAACGCCTGCGCAGCGTGCCCTACCAGCGGCCGTTGCCGCACATCAAACAGGTCGGCGGCGGGTTCGGGCAGGTCTACTACCGGCGGCTGGCGCAACATGACGGCTGCGCCGAGGTGCTGCTGACCGGGCCGGACGGGGTGATCGCCGAAGGTGGGGTCACCAACGTCGGGTTCTTCGACGGGTCCGGCGTCGTCTGGCCCGACGCGCCCGCGCTGATGGGGATCACGATGCGACTGCTGGAGCGTGGCATGCCGTCACGGCGCGACACCGTGCGCCTTGCCGATCTGCCCACGTTCGAGGGGGTCTTCGTCGCGAACTCGCGTGGCATCGCGCCGGTGGAGCGGGTCGATGAGCTGCGGATTCCCGTTGCCGTGGACCGGATGAAGGCCGTGGACGAGGTCTATGAGGCCGTGCCGTGGGACCGGATCTGACACCGTCATTCGGCAGTGTCGAATGGGATCAAGGCGTGGATCATCCTGTTCAGACTCGCCCGTATGAGGTAGAGGTATTGGTAGGTAGGCCAAATCGGGGAGGCCAACGATGGCAGCGCTCGCGTTCACCGAAGGCACCGTGCCGTTTCGTGAACATCAGACCTGGTACCGCGTGACCGGCGAGTTCGGCGACCACGTCCCGTTGGTCGTCCTGCACGGCGGTCCCGGCGCCACGCACGACTACCTGCTCCGCGCGGCGGGACTCGCCGACACCGGGCGTGCGGTGGTGCACTACGACCAACTCGGCAATGGCAGGTCGACGCACCTGCCGGACGCGCCGCCGGAGTTCTGGACCGTCGAATTGTTCCTGGCCGAGTTGGACAACCTGCTGGCTACCTTGGGCATCGCCGACCGCTACGCGCTGCTCGGGCAGTCGTGGGGCGGGATGCTGGCCGCCGAACACGCCGTGCGCGCACCAATCGGCCTGAAGGGGCTGGTCATCGCCGACTCGCCCGCGTCGATGACGTTGTGGTCGGCCGCGGCGGCCGCGCTGCGCGCCGAACTGCCGCCCGAGGTCGACGACACGTTGCGCCGCCACGAAGCCGCCGGCACCACCGACACCGACGAGTACACCGACGCCGTGCGGGTGTTCTACGACCGCCACCTGTGCCGGGTGCCGTGGCCGCCCGAGGTCAGCGCCACGTTCGACGCGCTGGACGAGGACCCGACCGTCTACCGGACGATGAACGGACCGAGCGAGTTCCACGTGATCGGCAGCCTGCGCGACTGGACCATTGTGGACAGACTGAGCGCGATCAGCGTGCCGACGCTGCTGATCAGCGGCCGCTACGACGAGGCGACACCGGAGACCGTACAGCCGTTCTACGACAACATTCCCGACGTCCGCTGGGAGCTGTTCGACGAGTCCAGCCACATGCCGCAGGTGGAGGAGACCGACCGATTCATCGCGACCGTCGACGGTTTCCTGGCCACGATCGACCAGAAGGAGCGGGTATGACCGCCGAGGACGCGGCCCTTGCCGAGTTCGGCTACCAGCAGGAGCTGAAACGCTCGCTGAGCCTGTGGGACCTGCTGGTCTACGGCATGATCTTCATGGTCCCGATCGCCCCGTTCGCGATCTTCGGCGTGGTGTTCAACACGTCGAAGGGCATGGTGCCGCTCACCTACATCATCGGCCTGGTCGCGATGCTGTTCACCGCGTTGAGCTACCGCGAGATGAGCAGGGCGTTCCCGGTCGCCGGCTCGGTCTACACCTACGCGGGCCGCGGCATCGCCAGCTGGGTCGGTTTCCTGGCCGGCTGGGCGATCCTGCTGGACTACCTGCTGGTGCCCACCCTGCTGTACGTGACGGGGGCCGCGGCGCTGGACACCGTGCTGCCCGGCGTGCCGCAGTGGCTGTGGGTGGTCATCTTCGTGGTGCTCAACACGGTGGTCAACCTGGCCGGTGTCGAGATCACCGCGCGAGCCAACCGGTTGTTCCTGCTCGGTGAGCTGATCGTGCTGGCGATCTTCGTGGTGGCGGCCGTGATCGCGATCGTCAACGGCGTGCACGGGGCGCACTGGTCGACCACGCCGCTCTACAACGCCAGCCAGTTCTCGCCGAGCCTGGTGTTTGCCGCGTTGTCCATCGCCGTGCTGTCCTTCCTGGGTTTCGACGCGATCTCCACCCAGTCCGAGGAGGTCCACGGCGGCCCGAAGGTGGTCGGCCGGGCCACCGTGATCTCGCTGTGCATGGTCGCGGTGCTGTTCGTGGTGCAGACCTACGTGGCCGCGCTGCTGGTGCCCGGCACCACCGAGTTCAACGGCCAGGACGCCACCAACCAGGCCTTCTACACCATCGCCGGCCTGGCCGCCGGGCACTGGCTGACCGTGCTCATCGCGGTCGCCACGGCGGTGGCGGCAGCCGTGGCCAACAGCCTCGTCGCGCAGAACGCCACGTCCCGCCTGCTGTTCTCGATGGCAAGGGACCGCACGCTGCCGAAGTTCCTGGCACACGTCAGCCCGAAGCGGCGGGTGCCGGAACGTGCCGTGCTGCTGGTCGCCGTGGTGAGTCTCATTCTCGGGCTGTTCTTCGTCGGCCAGATCGAGTTCCTGTCCACGCTGGTCAACTTCGGTGCGCTGTTTGCGTTCCTGCTGCTGCACGTGTCGGTCGGCGTGTACTACCTGATCAAGCGTCACCAGCGGACGTTCGGGATGCACCTGGTGGTGCCGCTGATCGGGTTCGTGATCATCGGCTACGTCCTCTACAACGCCGACACCAACGCCAAGATCGGCGGCTCGATCTGGCTGGCCGTCGGCATCATCGTGATCGTGGTACGCAAGCTGACCGGCCGGGACGTCACACTGAAGATGGACGAGAACGCAAGGGCCTGACGACGCAAACAGAGCCAGGTACGTTGGTGCCGTGACCATCCTCACCTCGGTGATCGACGGCAACGAAGCCGCACCGACCCGCGAGTACGTGTCCCGTGACCCGGCCCGGCTGACCGACGTGGTGGCCACGGTCGGCCTCGGCGACCCGGACACGTTCGTGCGGGCCACCCAGGCCGCGCGGCGGGCGCAGCGCGCGTGGGCCGACGTGCCGGCACCGGTACGCGGGCGGGTCATCGCGAACCTCGGACGACTCGTGGAGGCCAACATCGACGCGTTGGCCGCACTGGTGACCCGCGAGATCGGCAAGCCGGCCGCTGAGGCGCGCGGCGAGGTGCAGGAGATCGTGGACACCTGCGACTTCTTCCTCGGCGAGGGCCGCAGGCTCTACGGGCAGACCGTGCCGTCGGAGATGCCGGACAAGCAGCTGTTCACGTTCCGGGTGCCGGTCGGCTCGGTCGTGGTGATCACGGCCGGCAACTTCCCGGTCGCGGTACCGTCCTGGTATCTGGTGCCGGCGCTGTTGTGCGGCAACGCCGTGACGTGGAAGCCGGCGGAATACGCGGCGGCCGCCGCGCGGGCGCTGAGCGAACTGGCCTGGCGGGCCGGGGTGCCGCCCGGTGTGCTCAACCTCGTCTACGCCGACGGCCCCACCACCTACGAGGGCCTGTCCCGTGCACTGTCCGCCGGGCTGGTGGACAAGGTCGGCTTCACCGGGTCCAGCGCGGTCGGCGCCGGCATCGGTGAGCTGTGCGGGCGGCACCTCCAGTCGGCCTGCCTGGAACTGGGCGGCAAGAACCCGATGGTCGTCGCGCCGGACGCGAACCTCGACCTCGCCGTGGAAGGCGCATTGTTCTCCGGCTACGGCACGGCCGGCCAGCGCTGCACCTCGCTGGGCACCGCGATCGTGCACGCCGACGTGCACGACGAGTTCGTCGGCCGGTTCGACGCGGCGCTGCGCGCGGCCCGGATCGGCGACCCGACCCAGGACGTGCTGTACGGGCCGCTGCTGGCTGAGCCCTTCGCGGACAACTTCGAGAAGATCCTCGGCTGGCTCACCGACCACCACCGCGTGCTCGGCTCGACGGCGATCGGCCGGATCACGGATGCGTTGCCACGCAAGGGTTTCGTCGGCGACCACTCGGCAGGTCTGTTCTATCACCCGGTGCTGCTGGACGGCGTGCGTGCCGACGACGAGGTGTTTCGCGAGGAGACGTTCGGGCCGATCGTCGGCGTGACCACGTACCGCGACCTGGACGAGGCGATCGAGCTGGCCAACGCGCCCGGCTACGGCCTGTCCTCGTCGATCTACACCAACGACCCGGCAACGGCGTTCCGGTTCCGGCAGCGGATCGGCGCCGGCATGGTGAGCGTGAACAACTCGACGTCCGGCGCGGAAGCGCACCTGCCGTTCGGCGGGAACGGCAAGTCGGGCAACGGAAGCCGCCAGTCCGGCGTCTGGGTGCTCGACCAGTTCACCCGGTGGCAGTCGATGAACTGGGACTTCTCCGGCCGGCTGCAGAAGGCGCAGCTGGATGTGGCCACCGTCGAACCGGAACCGGACTACCGGCTCCCCGCGCACCTCGACGGCCGGCATGTCTGAGGCGATCGACGACCATTTCCTCAAGGCGGTCGCCGCCCTGACACCGGGCCGGCCGCGCGAACTGATCAGCCTGTCGACCGAGGACGCGCTCGCCCTGTTCGACGCGCAACTGGGCAGCCGGCATCTGGACTTCGCGGCCCGCGAACTGGTCCGGCAGGGCCGCGGTTTCTACAGCATCGGCTCTGCCGGCCACGAGGGCAATGCCGCGCTCGCGGCGGCGCTGCGGCCGACCGATCCGATCCTGCCGCACTACCGGTCCGGCGCGTTCTACCTGACCAGGGCGGCGCAGGTGCCCGGCCACGAACCGTTGCGGGACGTGCTGCTCGGCGTGGTCGCCGCGGTGGACGAGCCGATCGCAGGCGGCCGGCACAAGGTGTTCGGCAACAAGGCGTTGGCCGTCATCCCGCCGACGTCCACCATCGCGTCGCACCTGCCGCGCGCGGTCGGGCTGGCGTTCGGCGTCGAGCGCGCCCGCAAGCTCGGCATCGCGACCGAGTGGCCGGCGGACTCGGTGGTGGTGTGCGGTTTCGGCGACGCGTCGGCCAACCACTCCACCGCGACCGGTGCCCTGAACGCGGCCGCCTACTGCGCGTACCAGGGCCTGCCGATGCCGCTGCTGTTCGTGTGCGAGGACAACGGTATCGGCATCAGCGTGCGCACCCCGACCGGCTGGGTCGCCGCCGCCAACCGGAACCGGCCGAGCATGTCCTATTTCGCCGCGGACGGCACCGACCTGCTCGACACGCTGGCGGTGGCCCGGCAGGCGGTCGACCAGGTCCGCACGACGCGCGCACCCGCGTTCCTGCACCTGCGGATGGTGCGGCTACTCGGCCATGCCGGGTCCGATGTGGAGTCCGGCTACCGCACTTCGGCCGAGATCACCGCGGACTACCCGCGCGATCCGGTGCTGCGCACGGCGGAACTGTTGGTGGCACACGGCATTCTCGAGCCGGCCGAGGTGATCGACCGCTACGAGCGGATGCGGGCCCGGGTGTGGGAGACCGCCGAGGCGGCCGTCGCCCGGCCACGCCTGGTGTCGGCAGCCGACGTGATGTCACCGCTCGCGCCACCGAAACCGGTGCACCCCAAGGTTTCCCGGCGTGCGGCGGGCCAACTCACGTTGGCCAGGGCCATCAACGGCGCCTTGGCCGACCTGCTCGCCACCGATCCCGGCACGCTCGTGTTCGGTG
>WNGR01005849.1_pt1 | contig 18400 bp, 23 predicted proteins | sample 5407581 | NCBI WGS metagenome assembly WNGR01 (sample SAMN13153383, study PRJNA577476) | soil metagenome | isolation source: 80 cm soil or saprolite under Garry oak tree replicate 2 | place: USA:California | collected 2016-06-15 | reverse complement strand
ATGTGATTGAATTACTAAGCTTAGGCGATGTGACTGCCTGTCACCGAGCCCCCGTGCCTGGACGAAATGCCCCAGACGTTGTAGAGCCCTTGTGCACTCGTGCCTCAATGGGCGCTAACAACGGCTGGATCCGAGACTACGGGTGCCCATCCATCCAGCTAGTCTCGGATCCAATCGTTGTTAGCGCCCATTGAGGTACGAGTTCTAGAGGAGGAATGTGCAAGGGGTGGAGTGGGCGGCATTTTCGGCATAAAAGACATTATTCCCTCAGCCAATAATATTACATCATTCCCCAGCTTCCCCCGTGTCTCCGCCGCCCCTCCCTCCTTGCACTCCCATGAACGTGAACTTGAACACGTTACTGCACTGTACTCTGTAACGCGCTCCTCCTATCCCTCCTCTAAAATCGGACTTGAGAGCACGCTTTAGTGGGTTGTGTGGCTCTGAGCCTCAGTAATATGCCAAACTGGATGGTGTTACACTCCAATCTCGAAGTGTTGACAAGAGTGTTGAGAGCCACGGCCGTCAACAACGACAACAGCCACCTGTCAACACACCGCGATGATGTATTTTTCCAACAACACCCCATCCAAGATCAAGACTGACTGCATGCCGCCGGGGTCAGTGTTGGGGGCGGCAGGGGGCGGCCTCTTTGCATGGGGTGTCTGCACTGGGGAATGGATCTGCGGCCCTGAGGGCGCCATCGTCTGCTGCGACCGCCCCTCCCCGTTCGCATCTCCCCCTCCTTACGCACAACGAGGCATGCGAACGGGGGGCGCAAGCGGGGGTGCACAAACGGCGTTCGCATCCACTCCACTCACTAGCGCTCACTAGTGGATACGACTCATACGAGTGATGAAAGCACACGGGTTACGGTACTGTACATCCCGGCGTGATCAACTTGAACAAAAAGGAGATACAGCTGATACAGTACAGTATACGAATTTGGACGTTCTGCCGTATCCGCCCCAAGATCCGCCCTCCTTCGGCACCACGCCCATGACTGAGTTACGTATGTGTTTCCCTTCAATACAGTACCCTCCGACCATGGTCCATGGCCTGTGTTACCCAGTATCATGTTGATCAGTCTATCATCAATCAGTTGTAAGGATACCAAATAGCGAAAGCAACAAGGGAATCGTGGCCGAGCTCGTTCATAAGGGCTTCATGAGAAGAGAGGATGCTATTCTTGTCGTTGATGAGCGATTATGTAATCTGGATTGAAGTTGTGCACATGAGCATGCGCACATTTATTTAGACCAATAGCAAACGAACATCTGACCTCAAAGCAAAAATGACTCTAATTTATCACCGGAACATCTGCAATGGGCCGCCTGCTACCTGAAGCTATAGCCGGTCCTCACTAGAGCTTTTAATGCTGAGTTACCCTGGGATCCGCTGTCTTAATTATCAACTCTACCCCTTCCCTTCCCCCTCACATGTCTCCTGCGAAATCGTCTCAGGTCGTCGCTGATGAGGAGACACCTCTTCTCCATGACAGCGGTGCACAGCGAAAGCCGACACCGCTACCCAAGACCCAGCTCTTCCTCCTTCTCTTGGTACGCCTCGCAGAGCCAATTGCATCCTATTCCATCAGCCCCTACATCAGCGAGGTGGGTTCCCGTTGATTCGCGGCGCATTGGCTCTGATATTCCACTTTGCTGCGTTCAGCTTGTCAGCGGGCTTTCGATCGTCGGCGGCGACAAGCGGAAAGTGGGGTATTACACGGGGATGCTGGTGCGTCACGGTCTTATCGTCTTTAAGTTCTCGTCTCAGCATCAGCGGCTGCTCACCGAACTTCTATCCCAGATGTCCCTACATTATGCCGCCGAAGCTGTCACCGTTCTCCAGTGGAGCCGCTGCTCGGACCACATAGGGCGCAAGCCCATCCTCTTATTGGGTCTTGCGGGCTCAGTGGTATCGACGATCCTGTTCGGCCTTTCCCGTTCCTTCTGGGCGCTAGTCCTCAGGTGCGCGTGACCGCTTCCCCTGCAGGCCTGTGCTCGCGTTCGTTCGCTAACGTTGCGTCATTCGCAGTCGCTGTTTGAACGGCATCTTGAATGGGAACCTTGGCGTCATAAAGAGTATGATCGCGGAGCTCACGGACGAGACCAACGTCGCGCGCGGGTTTTCGTTGTTACCAATGGCCCGGGCCGCTGGTTACATGATAGGGTTCGGCATCCCGCCTATCTCTCTCCTCCCTCCTTCGCTGACGAGTGACGACACTCCGGAACATTTAGACCTTTCATAGGTGGTGTCTTATCGCGACCGCAAGATCACTGGCCAGATCGCTTCTCGCACCCTTTCTGGGCCGAATACCCATATTTCCTTCCGTGCCTCGTGGCCGCTGCCTATGCCTTCATATCATTCTTCGTGACGGCGATATACTTGGAAGAGGTAGGCTTCCTGAAACTTTTTGGGGTGATCGTGGGCTAATACGTCATTGAAGACGTTAGAATGCAGCCCTTCGGCAAAGGTCCAGTCTGCGAAGGCGGCCAATCTAGACATATCCCAGAAGAAGAGTACGACGAGCCAGGCCCCGAAGCAGGATCCGGAGGCGCCGCTGCCGCTGCGCGCGCTCCTCACGAGACCGGTCTTGGTGTCGGTGTCGAGCTATGCGATGCTCGCGCTGCTCGACATGGCCGCAATGGCGCTCATCCCGCTCGTCTGGGCGACGCCGGTCGATCTCGGCGGGCTCAACCTCAACCCGGCGTCCATCGGCCTGTGGATGTCCGGATACGGGTGCCTGAACGGCGTCGTCCAGTTCACACTGTTCCCGCGCGTCGTTGCGCGTCTGGGACCCGGGCGCGTTTTCTTCACCAGCGTCGCGGTGTACGTGCTCATATACACCATGTTCCCGTTCGAGAACCTCGCCGCGCGCGCGAGGAGCGCGACCGTGTGGTTGCTCGTCGTGCTACAGCTCGCGTCGATATGCGTCACCGACATGGGATTCAGTGAGTTTTGTCTTCTACGTGGTTTCGCTTCGTTGCTGACGCGGAGCGTCCAGACTCGGTGTTCATGTTCATAGCCGCCGCCGCGCCGAATAAGCGCTCGCTGGGCGCCACGAACGGACTCGCTCAGACGGTGGTTGCGGTGCAGCGCATGGTCGCGCCTGCCGCGGCGGCCTCTCTGTTCGCGTTCTCCCTGGCTAACGACATATTGGGCGGTAACTTTACGTATGTCGTGTTGCTCACTGTGGTATGCTTTGGGCTGGGCGTCGCCGCGCAGCTGCCGCGTCACACATGGAGGCATGGAGAGGGCAAGTAGACGACAAATGAATGGATTTTTAACGCACGTAACTGACATACCCTTGACGAAGACGATTTTCGGGTGTATCATAGTACTAATATCATATACCCCTTTGTAAAATATAATGATGTCTCGTCTATGGCTGGAACGGTGTGGGGGGTAGCGATGCGGTGCTGCGTGGTGCGCTGGCCCCAGGAGGTACAAGGTTTGCTTCTCGACCCGGATTTCGGGTTAGGGTGGTACCAATACTTCGATGATCAAACTAGCGCCAACTGGGGGTGATCGTGTAAATAAGACGTGTGCAACGCCTCTCGAGACAGGTCCATACGTTTTCCTCCTGTGTACATATGTGTAGCACCTCAGAGGTGCAGTACTGCCGCTCTCTGAGCGGGTTCACATACACGCCGCGCGTGGGAGTAACAGGTGCTGACTTGGCCATTATCCTGGGGGAGTTCCAGTCTCAGTTTGTACCAGCGTTGATCGTGACGTCTTTCGTAGCGCCGTAGAACAGGCCTGTCTTCGTCCCGATATTCCAATCTCTTGCCAGTTTACAGCATTAGAATGCGACTTCCAGAGCTGCCACTGAACTACTTCCCCGATGCAGGCTTCCAGGTATCCCTCGGGAGTTGAGTGGCCACGCACAGCGCGACACACTGTAGCGAGTAATAGACTTCGACCCTAGGGGAAGCGTAGATAGTAGTAAGAGAGATGAGAACAGGAAACACGATAGAGACGGAGACGGAGACGCGACGCAGACACGGACGGAAATCGTTAACGCAGAAGCAAAAGCATGATGTTTATTTTCATAGACACGTGAGGTATATAAAGCAAGCTTAGTAATCAAAGAGTAACTCATTCCGAGCCCAGCGAGGACGTAGTCCTTACAACACGATGGAAAGTAAAACTACGCACGCGAAGTGTCCGCCCATAAAGTTGTTCTGCAGAGACAAGGCGAAGAGCGATACCGCAGCCGCCAGGCCTACTGCGTGCTAGATCGAGACGACCATCTGTGCGAGGCCGTTCGGACCAGAACGGATGATAGAAGAAGTCTGGCCAGCGATCCTGTGATTGCGAGAAGACACCGCCAATAAAAGATCTACGATGTGGGAGATATCAGCGAGGAGAACAGTCCTCGGACCCAATGATATAGCCATAATGACGAGTGGCAGCAAGGAGAACTCCCGGGCAAACGTTGGTATCGTCAGTGAGTTCGGCCAGCACACTTTTCGAAACGCCAACGTCCCCATTGAGTGCGCCACTCAAGAAGCGGCTGCGATGAGGTTGCGGCACGAGTCACGTTAGCGAGCAAATACTTCAGAGTTTTACCGAAGACGTACCAAAGAGCCAGGCTCCAGAAAGAGCGCGAGAGCCCGAGCATGGTGTCGAGGCGGCTGTCCCGAGAAGACCTGATAGGTTTGCGCCCGACGCGGTCAGAAAGGCGGTTCCACTGGAGCACGGTGGCCGCTTCGGTGGCGTAATATGCAGACAGCCGTGAGACAGCTAGGTGACAATCAAGGGACGGATTGTAATCCCTGTATAGTACCCGCTTTCTGTCCATCACCGGCATCACCGCCGACAATTGGAAGTTCACCGATCATCTACTAGGATAAGCGATCATTCGATTACCATACAGAAATTTGGATACCTGGTTGATGAAGGGTGTGACGGAATTGGACGCGATGTTATCTATCTGTGAGCCGGACTGAGATGAGAACGAGAATCTGGAAGGTAGGTAGTGGTGTCGGTTTTTGTGTTATATGGCCACCTCGAGAAAGAAGAGGCGTCTCGTCTGGAATCGAGTCGGAAATGTTGTTTGCAATCGACATCAATCGACACAACGATCCTATCATGATCACTGGGCAGGCTGGGCTGGTCACATGCTTTCGTCATGATCTGCTGGTCACGAGCCTAGTCAACTGCAATTCGAATCACTGAAACCGGGAATCGGTCTTTTCGTGATAAAACTGTGAAAAATAAGTCTTTAACGTCCCCATTGTCCTCTGCCATTGTCCTCCATGAAAGACTCAAAGTCTGACTCAGTTGTGCGAATTTTATGTCTAAGTTGGTTTTTTTTCACGGTTTTTTCACCGAAAGACCGATTCCCGGTTCCAGTGAATACAGCTGTACTCGTTGCCTGAGGTGGTGACGCGCTCCATTCATCCATGATCCCACTAAACCAAACCTTATCGCGGACAGTGATATCAATCTCAAAAACACGAGGGCCGCGTCTTTGTGACAATTACAACGGACCCAAGGAGACAACAAAAAAGTCCATCGTAGATACTCAGTAGATACTGCAGGCTCATTGCAATTTGGTCTACGGTTCTCTTGAAATGAGACGAGCGGTGTATTCATAAAATAAAAAAAGCATTTTAGCGCATGAGTTGAGTAACGAAGAGATGTCGCGAAATCAAGCCATTTCAACGTCTCCATTGACGTCTCCATTGTCTGCTGACTTGGCAGCAGGGGTGCCCGACGCGCTATCGACGGCCATGAACGCATCTATCTCGCTGTCAAGCTCCGCGGCACTTTTCGGGGGTGCGTTGGCGGCACGACCACGGCCAGCGCCACTCCCCCGTCCTCGTCCTCTACCGCGGATCGGACCCAACTTCCTGCTTTGCCTGCGGGGTGAAATTTCGTAAAATATAATAGGGGTGGGATAAGGTGGAAATCAACCCACGTCAAAGACGCCTTCGCATCGTTGTGCGCTCTATCGAGTCGATTTAGGAGTGGGGGTTTCTGGATTCGGCTGAGCAGCGAAGACGGGGGTGCGCTTGCACGTCGTGGAGCAGTTTGGTCGAATTGAATAGAGAGAGGTTGACCTATGAAGTAGCTTGTCTTTGAGAACGGAAAAGGGGAAGAAAAAAAGAGGATAGGTCAGTCGTACCTTTTGCCAGAACCCCGTCTAACTGTTTTTTTGCTAGCTTTGCCTCTGCGGGCGTCTCGAAAGTGATGATAGCAACGCCCGACGAGCGGCCGCTGCGATCATACTAGCATTCGAAATGGACACAGAACGGGCAACGTTGACAGAGGGGGAGGAGAGAAACGCAGGCGCGTCAATATGACAGAATCCCGGAACGGAGCGAGAAAGTCGAGGGGTGTTTCTCTTCTCTACGACAGAAAAACGCGAGGAAATGGTAGTCGGACATATTCGTACCCTGATGAATGGCTCGCGCACGAGCGTGCCTATCTTCCCGAAAATCGCCTTCGAAGGTCGTCATTACGCGTGGACCAACTGGCAGGTGGTAGTGGAGAAGCGTACTGTTAGGTCCTTCGGCATGATTTCATAGTGAAGATTCGAGACCACGAGCTTGTTGCTGGGCGGTGCATTCGGATCTGTCCTCGGGCCTCCTGGAGCTCTGTCGTGGACCCATACGCTGTCATCTGACGCACGAGACTGACGAGATGGGCAGTTGGCAAAAAAAGGTTGGTAGAATTAATTGCAGAGATTTACTTTGGGAGCGAACTTTGTTGCAGCCTTGAACGGTGCCATGTGTGAGAGGTGGAGGGAGGGTGTAACTTACAATGAAAGTGTAAGCCGTATGTGGCGCCCAAACCACCATAACCCTTATCAGACATAAAATATTACGTCCCTCTTGCGCTTGCGTTCTCGTACGCAGTCGAGACAGAGGGTCTGTCTGTCTCGACTGCATACGAGAACGTCAATACAGATCCTTCTCGTACTGCTAAAATGTGTCTAAGTCACTGTGCTCCCCGGCCTGTGGAACCAAGTTTCCAACCACATCTGGGACGAGTCTGCATGTCTATTGTTGGCACCCTCGTCTCTTGGAGAAGTGCAGGACGACATGATTCGCTAACGACTCATCATCCCACACGCCGCCTGTTGAATAGTACACCGAATTCGAACGTTGGGAGTTTCGAAAAGTGTTCTCACAGGCGAAAACATCGCGGATTGTGTTTTTATTTCTGCCCTTGGTGATGGCATTTTCGAGAGATATCTTGGCTAGGCCTGGCTTTCTCAGGCAACAGATCCCTCATCGTTTCCATATCATTTCCGAAATGATTCACTAAAAGCCAGTACCGTGCTAGCTGTTTTAGTCGCAAGTGACACTAATAATGAACGGCATCACAACGCTCACGGAATCAGGACGGAAACCCTGGATATACGGAGATGGGCCTAGAACTAGGACAGCTGAGGAATATACGGTTGGGTAAGAGCTTTTGTACATCACGATATCCTTCCATTCGATTTAGTTATAGCTTTTAGGTTTCAGAGCCAGAATAGATCGGTGTGGCACCAATATAACCACCTCACAAGGGAACAGTACACTCGGAGGGGATGACCGCAAGGCTCGCCACACTGCGTGTCGCTACTAGAACACGACTTATTGTGAAGATGGGCGCTGACAGCCGCCGGGTTGCCGGATCCTTGATGGAGCTTACTGTGCCCTTTTGGGCAAATCAATGACGCCATTTTAGTTTTAGTACCAGTGCATGCACAACTGACGGTCGCTGGCATCTCCTGGTAATCGACTTACGCCCGACTTGAACCCAAGCACGAAGTCGGGGATCTCTGAGTCCTGTCCGCGATATCGCACCACCTACTTCCACTCATTGACACATGGCCGATTCCGAGTCACCGATACTATCCATGCAGCAATCGCAAGGTAGCTCCGTTGCCGTAGCTTGACCGATCTCGTCAAACCCCGTGTTCCCCCCGTGTTCGAACGATGTTATCCTTCTTTGCCTTGCCGTCAGAGAATGTTCCAATCGAACCGATCATGAGCGTCTGAGAACCCTTTAAATCACTTTCCCAACCCGTTCCTGCCTTCGCTCGTTTGTCCCCCATGGATACAAACACATCATGCGCACCACCTAAGCTCTTCTCGGACTATTTCCCGCCAATAAATACGGTTCCTTTGGATATCACTGGTAGGTGCCTGTCATGTCTGGCTTGACCGTGACCATGTCAACTGTTGACTACCTCGGCCCCCTTGCAGTCGACGCTCAAGCTACAGACCCATGGAAAACCCATGGCGGTCGTACGTCACCTGCGTTGTTCGAGCTGAGGCTATGGTGCATTGTCCTAATGTATTTATTCGAGACGTTACAGATCCGCGTGCTGCGCCCCCAAGTGGAGACGTTAAGCAAGATTCCGGGATGCGGGGTAAATCTCATACCCAAGGTATTTGGACGAGTGTTCCAACTTCGACCGTGATCGTTGATGAAAGACTATGCAGACGGAGACCGGAATCGTGTGAAGAACAACGATAACCCTGTACCGTCTCCCGTGGACTTGGCCCACGAAGTCAAGGGCATGTACCGTCTCCTTGACCTCATCAGCGAATCTTGGAGCAATGGATATGGTAGGGGCCCTTCACGTCCTCTGAGAGACGGCTTCACGACGCTCATCCGGCACATAGTTGATAAAGTAATCATCGCCCAAGACTCTCTCCAGCGCTTCATTAATGTAATGTCCCCCGGGGCTTACGCATCCATCACCAATGTCGATTTCAAGACGCTCGATCGGCTCGCAATCAGGCCTCTAGGTATATACGGATGCAAAGATGAGATCGTGCGCCTGTTGCAGTCTCTTGGCGCGGTTGATAAGAAGCTGTTCGTAATTTTTTTTTGCGTGTCTTCCGTACTTCTCATCGCTCTCAGAGCTCGCTTATTACTCGCGCCAAGTGACGTTGGTGGTTCCCAGCGGACGCTCTCATCCGGTCTGTACGTCCTCAAGGCTAGTGCGATCCGACCAACAGACGAGCGTCACTACGTCATCTACTGGCCCGAGGACTCAACCTGGAATGACTCTGCAGCATCGTCTGTGTGCCGCAACAGAGTAACATTCATGCGGTAAACATCATCTGATAATTTACTTCTCTCATCTATAATAGTCTGTTGGACAGGTACCTCACGAAAATGTGCGATCAAGTCATCGCACTGTTGTCCCCCGATCACTCCGCATCAATAGTCTGGAGTGATGAGGACAGCGACACCGAGTCTGTGGATATAGATGCTGGCGACTCGGGCAGGCTGTTTACGTTTGAGGTCGCAAAGACAAACAAACGAGAGGAGAGCGCAGTTTCGCGTCCTGGATTTCAGGTGACGCTGACACTTGATGTTCTTTGGTCGATCTCTGAAATTTCACAGATGAATTCGCGTATCATTGTGCCTTATGAGGTTCCTCCTGACTGTCAGGTCGACCCCTCTATCTTCGTTCCTCGGCTCCTTCCTGGGGAAACTGTGCAGGGCCTTTTGACGGTTGTTTATATTCCTCGTCGGGTTAGAACTGCGATGATCAGTCAACACTCATATAGCCGGGTGGCACTGTCACAGTTGCTGTAGGTACCTAGGTGAAATCCTCTTGAGATACCGCTTTCACACTCTCAACAGGAGAAACAACGCACTCGTTCTGTCGGACGACCTTGATGAGGACACAGTGCAGACACTGGTTAACGTAGCTCTATCGGATCTCTTTCCCGAACAATGCAAAGAGTGGCGTGTCATGAAACAGGATATCCGTGACATCTTTATGCGAGAGCAGACGAGGAGCAAAAGTGCCGTCGCTCAAGACGTTGCCAATACCGAGGGCTCGTTGCGACGTGCGCTTCGCGAGGAAGTTGTCGACCACGTGATCTGCCTCTTTCCGTATGTCGTCTTCAATGCCTCGGTCAATGCAGACGGCGCTTATCTGATACTACAGGTCGTTGGATCGCGATGGCCTCTCTTCCCGCGTACGAGTCCGCGGCAACACCAAACTGGGGGTTGAAAGTAGGGACACCTTCGATGCACTGCTTTAACCTTGCGGCTCATACTTTTGCTAGATTCCGTACATCTTTCCGACATTCGCGCGCATTACCCCACGTTCGAGAGCATTTTTCAAAAATATGTAAAGAACGCCAGGTTTGACGGCGTACTGAAGAAGAGCTTGGACTTCAAAGCTTTGAAGCTCGACGTTATCTCGTTGTGGCACCTTCAAGAGAAACACGGACACCTGCATCTAGAAACACGTTCCGCTTTGGTCCGGGCTCTCCTCGTCGAACATAACTTTCAGCGTGCATTGCAGCTTCTTGAGGAAAACGATGGAAACACCAATGGGTCCAGCGTGGCCACTCGCCTTTTCTCGTACCGGACCGGTTCCAGAGGGGAGGAGTCATTCAAGAACCAAGTGAAGACCGCCGCCGCCAATCTCCCCGATTCGCGGTTTCTGAAACGACTCGAGAGTATCGACGATAAAGATTTGCGACCCACGGTACAGAATGCTAAGGCCCTTGCGCAAAGAGAGCTATCGTACTCGATTGACGCAGTGGTAAACAAGATGACGCGTGCGGTTCTGGCAATGCAGCAGGACCATTGCAGAAGGTCCGTTCAAGCCGGAGTCGAAAACGAGGAAAGGAAGGTCTTAGACGACGCGCTCGTGGAGTTCATTCATGAAATCAACAAAAGGTCGGCAGGCCGGCGAAATTCGTGAGTTTACCAATCCTTTTGAGAGCTAAAGTTGATTCTAAGTAGTACTGTTTACCTTGATCGCGTTGATGTGGAGAAGGAGAAGCATCGCATCACGGGTGCGTCTGTCATCTGTTGCCGGTTCATGGAAATCACGAACTAAGATCACGAACTAAGGTGCTCTGGGACTAGACTATAAAGTTACTGGTCGCTGGGAAGCACCCCAACTGCCCCAAATTAGGCTCTGGGTTCATCATATGGACTTGACGAGCGATGACAGGCACAACATGCAGCTGGATGCTAAACATATCCCGACTCCTACGATCAACGATCGTTTCTCGTCGGCGTTCCATTTACCACTCTGGGCGGAACTTCCGTGCGAACTCACCCTGTTGATCACCGTTGCTTTATCTTATACTACTTTCTCAGCTTTTATCGGCTCTTAGAGAACAAAAAGCTCCTCCTCGTCCTGGCTAGCCGGGATAAATTCTTCATCTTTCTCGAGCGTCTACCGGTGTTAGATATGGCGATTCAGCGAGGCAAGTCGATCAAAAGTCTCAACCGTGATAAGCTAGGACAAAGCGTCCTGTTTTCCTTTGATGAAGCGAAGCGAGTATTGGCTGTCTGCTCGTCGACGAGGGTACTGTGTCGTTAGTTGATTCGTAGCAATTTCTGACGTGCGGGCCCATCCAGTTGCAGCTCCACGTGTTCGTGTTCGACGAGACTTTCAAGACGCTACAGGGGCAGGGGAGCGCCATAAACCTAGCCTCCTGGTATAGCCAAGCGGAGATTTCGATTCTTCAAATGACGTTCGTTTGTGGAAGCGAGGAGGTCGCGTTGGTAGACTCTAGTGCTCAGGTCAGAATCTTTTCCTTCGTTACATTGCAATTTAGGTCTGTTTCTTCATTATTTGATAAGCGCAATCGTGTGTTGCTCAACGACAACTGGTAGACCGGCGTCCATTAAACTCCAAACGCTCCCCAACGCCATATACTCCTCACCAGATGGTTCCAGCCTCTTCGTTCTTCATACTCACGACTACGGACCGTCACTCACTGCCTATCATTGGGAGACATCTGGCTCTACTGGGGGGATTGCCTTAGATGTTCCCGAGTTTCCTCTTGAAGGCGCAGTTTTGACATCGATGGACAACCGAGGACGCGTCTTTTTCCTTGGTCTTGATATAAATTCCCAAGCTGTGAAATCCGTCGTCATCGATATCACAAAGAAGGTCACAGAGTTCATGTTTAAAGAGAAGGGAAGCAAATATGCCTCGAACAGTGGCACGCGCCACACCCAGCACAATAGTTTACTCGACTGTCACGCCGAGGTTTGGACACGCTTCCCCGTTCTCGCAGCCGTGAGGCGCCGTACTATTACGTCGCTCAGTGAACGGCGGCAGAAGACGCTGACATTTATTGCCGATCATCACACACGGCCCTTTGCTTCGTACTTCTCTGATCTAATTCACACGTTTGAAAAGACGACACGAAAGCCCACGGGAGATGAGTTGCGCGGCATTCAGGTCTCTGCGGCGCAATTCGGGCCGTTTTTGGACACGGTGCTTTTGGAGTCGGACTGGGAAGTGTCCCGCTACCGCGTCGGGGAGTGGCTCGTCGACCTCCTTTGCCTCATTCCCATCCATATTGCTGTTTGTCGCGAGAACCGGTTTGTTCCCTTAGCGAATGGTGTCCTTTCTGCGGAACTAGAAAGGTCACTACTCGGTGCCGAGGTCAACCAAATAGTGGACAGACTGTCGTTCGGTTGGTACGAGTCCATATTCCGGTCGTACTTGGCTTTAAAGGTATGGCTTCGGGGGTCATCTGTCTCATGCACCCAAAAACACCGACTCCACACAGCCCGTAAAGGTCGTATCATCGATGGGCCAGCAATCCGTAGGGAAGAGCTTTTCGCTAAACCATCTTGTGGATACTTCATTTGCTGGGAGTGCCATGCGGACAACAGGTACAGCCGCGCAGCATATGACGCGGAAATGGCTGAATTCTGCCCACAGAGGGTGTATGGATGTCAGTGACACCCACCGACGAGGCGCTCGTCGTGGCGCTCGACTTTGAAGGTTGTCACGACGGTTCCAAGTCCAACTCGCGTCGCGACTGATCTCTTTACAGGAATTGGTAGCGTTGAACGGTCTCCTCAAGAGGACACTCTTCTGGTCTTATTCAACACAGCGATATCGAATCTCGTGAGCGGGTCACGCTTTAGCTGAGATCTTTATTCCTGAAGGTTTACAGGTCCTCTTCCGCAACAATTTCGCGTTTACCCGAGATATCAGTGGACTGTTCCAGTCATTTCAGTCCAGTTCATCTGTCTTAGACCCGGCAACCAACCCGACCCTCTTCCAGTCAACGCTTGTCATAATCATCAAGGTGAGCGCTTGAAGACGACTGCCGCCATGTCATTTGACCTCGCTCGCAGGATGTTGTGGAGGCCGATAAAATCGAGATCACTCGCGAGTAAGAGTTTCGTACAATCCATGTATGATTTCCCGGTTAAGTCGCCGTTTGTAGGTTTTCTCTCAAGTTCCAGCAGATCGTGGAGCAAGAGCAAGACGCCAATTTTATCTCCCGCCTCCACGGCGGGAAATTAGGCATCATACCATGGCCTGTGATCGAGTCTAGAGATTTCTACAAGTTGTTCGCGACACTCAAAAAGCGGCTCGACCAACAGAAGATTTCGCATCCGGCTGCGGGCGAATTCCTTTACACGATCAAGACTCTTATGGCGAAGTTGAAAGTACGCGCCTTCTTCCTTAGTCAAGGCTAAGGTTTATGACGTCTGCCTCCAGGCTAATGACTGGGGAGCGCTTTCCCGTCCGTCCCTTCGTGTCTATCTGTAAATTTTATTCACCCTCGCAACAGATACCATGGCCGAGCATCGTGCCAAATCACTCTCTGCCCTCCTTCCGTCTGCGTTAGCTACGGGGTATTCCGAGATTGATCCAGATTTCGAGCCGCTGAAGGTCCGTGCTGACAATCCGAATCGCGGACGAAATATCTGACCCAGTACGCAGAACTTTGACACCGACCTCGCAGTGGAATGCGATGACACTGCGGCACGCTTTGCTATTTCTGATTGCGAGCAACTCCCACCAAACGATATTGAAATGTATCATTCTGCTCTACTGGAGTCCTGGGATTCTGGAACGCCACGACAATTCATGCCCGACTCTGAGTGGATAGGAGAACTCGCGTCGCACCTAAATGGGCTGATCGACTTGCGAGTCAACCATGTCCGGCATTGGTTGGACTCAAATTTAGAGAGGTTCCAAGGCGGACATGCTGACGTTGAGAACCTACGCAGACGATTCGAAAACTTGATCATTGAGATGAAGACTAATGTCCAACTCTGCAGAGCTCAATGCGCGTCATGTCATCTCCTCTGCGTTCGTAGTCGGCTACATGAGGGCGAACACAGCTGCCAGACCACTCACAAGTGTGTGCATAACTGCGAATTTTGCGGGGATCCCACGAAGCTCTGCAGCTTAGCGTACGTTCTTTGTGCCCTTTCATTTACCATCAGCTAACGGTGCTGTAGCGCCGGACATCCCGGGAAGCACGTGTACGTGGGGTAGGTTTCCTGATACTTCGAATTCTCATCAGCGTACAGCTGTGTTGTCAACGCTCACCTGTGTGGCGATCCTTGCAAGTTGTTGGGAAGGCGAGGCTGCTTAGAAGGTTGCACGAAGGTGGGCAGAGGCGACTTGGTTTCAACTCGAGCTTAGACAACTTCAGGTTATGGGGCATGCTGAAGACGAGCATATGTGCGGCGAGGTGCGATTCCTTCTGCTTTGGAGAAGATATGCTCGCTTACGGCTACGTCATTTCGCCAGCCCTGTACCCTCAAGGACTCGGCGACGGATACTACACCTGCACAGCCCTCATATTGCACGCTACCCATGTTTCATCCCCTTAAGAGTACTAACGATCCTGCGGATGGACTCGGTCACATATCCAATGACGGGCATGTGTTTTCGTGCAGGAATCCCGCTGTGCTGCAGCAAGCTTTCCACGTGTAAGCCTACTAGTCCAGTTTCGCCGGCGAGAATGCTAAATGAATCGAACGTCGCATGTACCGTAGGATATTCGTCATTGACAGGTTAAGTGACGCCGGCTTTCTAGCGCTATGTGAGTAGCTCATGTCTTCACTCTAGATCTAGATCTATGTCACGTGGTGACCGTCGACCCATACCGGATGCGCCCGCAGCAGACCGAATTCAGGAGAAGGCCAACAACAGGCTCGGCGCGGTTTATTCAGCGCTATACAGCTTCTGGTCTGCCCGCTATGCCGCTGTTACCTCGGGTCAACAGGCAATTGGCGCACGACGTGATGCATACAGCATTATCCTGTTCGATGACACCGCAAAAAATGCAGTGGTCAATGATTTCACCAGCACCCCGGACCAACTCTTGGATGGTGTCCTGAACGAGAGGGCCAAAGGCGGCACAAACTTCACGGCAGCAATCCAAGCCAGTCAAGCTGTCATGATAGACAACTGGAGTACGGAAAGGTTCGTATTCTTTAACTGCTTCCGTCTGATTGCACATTCCCTTACAATTTGTAGAACACCTGTCATGGTTTTCCTCTCAGACGGGCAATCCTCGGTACAGGATAAGGCCGTCGTAGATCTTTGCCGCTCCGCAATTCGGCATGGGTAGGTTGCTCTCCGCCTTTGCCAACGGATCGCTGACGGGCTGGTTAGAAAGCCGCTTTCTTTTCATGCTGTTTCCTTTGGCCCAGATGGAGATCCGATGTCTTCTAGTTCTAATAGGTGGGTCGCTTTCTGTTGATGTTAAACGACTCGCTGACAGCTTGATTAGGCCGGTTGCTCTTACCCATGCTATCTTTGGGCGAAATTCTTTCAGTAGCCGAAATTCTTCCAGTAACCGAAATTCTTCGACCTCTACTCTCCGTAATATGGTGCACATTGCTCTCGAAACACAGAACAGAGCACCCCCAGACCCCTTGTTACCCGCAGCAGCAAGAATCCCTTCATCTTTCAATACAGCCCTCGATACTGTGAGTACTAACGCATCCCGCGCAGACAAATAATGCTGACTTCTGGAAGGTGCATCTCGCGGAGACATTCTTGGGAATTGCGGAGTCGCTGAGAAAGCCACGAGGCTCATTGATGCGGTAGTATTTGCCTCTTTAATCGTATCTGGCAATGATAGTCACGGTTATCATGCCTGGTTCTCGCTTGTATCCTCGGAAAGTGTAGAATGTAATTGATTGTAGTACATCGCCTCGAGCTTCGTGGTTCTTCGTGGTGGACAACCCTCGTTACGGACATCCGCGGCAGTGATGCGGCAGGTCCCGAGGTATCGACCGAAATCGACGGATTCCGGCCCGTCTTTCCGGTGTTGTTCTTTCTGAGCTTCGACTTCCACGTTCCTTGTTCGACATGTCGGATTCAGGCTCTGGTTCTGAACTATCAGACGTGGGTGTCTCTTTGCCTGAGCCTCCACAAAGGGACAGCAGAAAATACATTTCTCCATGGGTTCCAGTCTCAATGGTAAGCACGCTTGGCTGCTCAACCGAAAATATAAGCGAACTGTCCCTTCAGCTCGCTGTCACGACTGCAGCCCTCGCCATACCCCTTGTTCTGCTTCGCCGACAGCGTGCACGTGTACCTGCGCTCAGCAAAAGTGGATCTTCCTCGATGGTGACCTCTGCACCGCCTGTGAGGCGAGCGCCGACACGCGGTGTCCCTTCAACCGCACCCCCGCCTCGTGCAGTATCGGCCCTGACGCCTGCATCAACGAAGGCGACTCCTTCTGTGGAAGCAAGTAGCCCTCTTCAAGGGTCTTCTGGAGCTCCCTTGCGCGTAGCAAAAGAGGATGGCTTCAACGGCGCTCTATACTCGCTCAAAGCGTTTAGCATCGCTACTGCGCTCGTCGTCACGGGCGGCGCCGCCACCGTGTGGGGCGTGAAGACGTACCTCGGTGTCCGAGATGTGCGTAAAAAAAATCCCATTCTTCGCATACCGCCGCTGCTGACGCTCACGCGCGCGCGAGCAGACCCAGGAGTTCGCGTCCGCGATGCGCCTCACGCTCCTCACTAAGTGGCCGCTCCTCGCCTCGCGCATCCACCGCGCGTCCGACTCGGCTCCGTTGCCTCCGCCCATTTCGCTGCCGGTGATAATACCCTCCGCTTCCGAGGCGGATACAGACCCGCCGCTGGATGTAGTACCCGAGGCGGACGGGTGGACCTGGCCGGCCGCGCAGGCGCGACTCGCGGCGGCATACGAGCACGGAGGGGTCGCGCGGTTCGCCGAGACGGCCGTTGGGGAGCTGGAGGCTGAGGCTGAGCTTGAGCGGCGCAATCGGGGGCTCGCTGTGTCGTCGCAGGCACGGACTCGGAGCTAACCAGCCCCTACTCCCCCTGACACCGATCAGCTGGATCGTGGTCATCCCGCTCCTTGTTGGCACGAGGGCTGTAAGTTAGATCATTATGTACAGCACACATATCTGGGACAAAGCAGGTACTAATCGACCCCCGAAGGGTATGAAAACAATAATGATAGAAATGATGGGACATCACGATGCTTGTACTGCTCGCTGTCGGTCGGTCTCGTGGTATTTTGTGTCGGTGATACCTATTACTGGAGATATCTGATCGGCAGTCGACGTGAGCCAACGGACGTCCCTGCTACTTTTCCAACACATGCCTTGGCCAAACCATTGCGTTCTCAAACCCCTAGCTTGACGCCATGTAAAAGACCGGTTGTCAGTACCAGCCGCTGGGCAGATATCCCCTAGCTTTCTTCGTTCCAGAACAACGAATATCCCCAGCGGAACACAAGCGATTGTCCAGGTTCTCACGCCCAAATTAGGCGCCGGAGGGCCAAAGCCCGAGAATCCGAGATGGTATTGGTGGGGAGTAACACCAGCAACAGGTGGCACGTCAATGTGCGCGAGACAACAAGAAGTTTAAGTTAAGTGAGAGGTATTTGTATACACATGTAGCCCGGGTACAATAGAGTCGCTATGCAGTCGTATATACAAGGATACATCGACGTCAACAACAAGGAATCTGGATTCTGGACCCACAGCCTAGGGCGTCTACAGTACTAACAACAGTCTACCGCGTCTTATATCAAGACTCCAAATTCTCTAGGATGACCGCATTGCACAACATACCCCCAGCATTGTTATCATTCATTGTGGACCTAATACTATCATGCCCACCCCGACTCCAAATAGCGCACCCATGGACCAAGCCATGGACATGCCTACACCTACTCCCGTTCGACAATCGGGGACCCCAGGTGAGTCGAACTGTTTCCATTATTCTTCCGCCACTACAGCGGTTATCTGACGCTTCTGCCCTCAGCCTCACGAGTCAGATCTTCGTGGGGAAACCAAGAGCCCCAAGTATCCTTAAGCAATATATGGGGGCACGATGCCCAATTCACCGACGAGCATCAGCAAAAAAACCTAAAATTTTTATTCACTTACCAAAGTCGAAATCGCTTACACAGATTTTAACACAATTTAAGCTTATATTATTATTTTGATGGAATAATGATTGCTTGTGATCGGGCCGTAATCATTGATGGACCTATCAGTTAAGATATAGGCGCTTACAATTCCGAGAGCCAAACACGGTTAATTTGTAAGCACTTATAATTTCTGCATAAGTCTTATGGCCCTGTTGTAAGCACTTACAATTTCTAGATAATTCTGATGGCTGAGTTGTAAGCACTTGAAATTTTTTCATT
>WNGR01004391.1_pt1 | contig 18403 bp, 17 predicted proteins | sample 5407581 | NCBI WGS metagenome assembly WNGR01 (sample SAMN13153383, study PRJNA577476) | soil metagenome | isolation source: 80 cm soil or saprolite under Garry oak tree replicate 2 | place: USA:California | collected 2016-06-15 | reverse complement strand
AGCTCGGCGGCGAGGAGCTGAACTACGTCTCCGATATCGACGTGCTCTTCTGCCACCAGGCCGCCCCCGGCGCGGAGATCGGCGCCGACGAGGCTGGACGGATCGCCGCCGCGCTCGCGCGGGAGCTGAGCGGCGGCCTCAGCGCCGTCACGGCGGAGGGCACCTGCTACCGCGTGGACGCCAACCTCCGCCCCGAGGGGCGCAACGGCCCGCTGACCCGCACGCTTGGCTCCTATCAGGCCTACTGGGAGCGCTGGGCGGAGGCGTGGGAGCAGCAGGCGCTGCTCAAGGTCCGCCCGGTCGCCGGGGACCGCGCTCTCGGCGAGGACTTTCACCAGGCCGCCGCTGCCTGGACCTACCCGGAACGGCTCGACCCCGAGGCAATCGCCGCGATCCGCCACATGAAGGTCCGCGTAGAGGCCTCCCAGCAGGCCCGCGCGGGCGGCGAACGCCAGGTCAAGCTCGGCCCTGGGGGGCTGCGCGACGTCGAGTTCGCTGTGCAGCTCCTGCAGTTGGTCCACGGCCGCCATGATGCGGCGCTGCGCAGCGGCTCCACGCTGGTGGCGCTGGAGGCGCTCAGCGCCGCCGGGTTCGTCGGCCGCAGCGACGCGGCTGCGCTCGCCAGCGCCTACCGCTTCCTGCGCATGATCGAGCACCGCCTGCAGCTCGCCAGCGAACTTCGCACCCACACCATTCCGCCGGGCGAGGCCGAGCGCCGCTGGCTCGCCCGCACCATGGGCTACCGCGACGGCCCCGACGGCGACGCGCTGGAGCTTTTTGAGGCCGACCGCCGCCGCCACGCGGCCACCGTCCGCGGCCTCCACGAGAAACTCTTCTACCGGCCGCTGCTGGAGGTCTTCGGGGCGGTCCCCACCGGCCTGGATCCGCAGGAGGCCCGCGAGCGGCTCGCCGCGCTCGGCTACGCCAACCCCGACCGGGCCATGGCGCACCTGCGGGCGCTCACCAGCGGCCTGTCCCGCCGTGCCACCCTGTTCCGCGCCATGCTCCCCGCCATGCTCACCTGGCTGGCCGAGGCACCCGACCCGGACGGCGGCCTCGGCGCCCTGCGGGTCGTCGCCGAGGCGCTCGGCCGGCACGGCGCCTTCCTTGCCACCCTGCGGGACAACCCCGCCGTGGCCGAGCTGCTCTGCACCGTGCTGGGCAGCTCCCGGCTGCTCGGCGACCTGCTCGCCCGCCACCCCGAGCTGCTCACCGCCATGGCCGAGGCCGGTGGCCCGGCCGGCGCCCGCACCCGCGACCAGCTGGTGGGGGAGGCCCTGGCGATCGTCGCCCGCCACCTCGGCCACGGCCACCGTGAGGGCGACGCCGGTTTGGGTGGAGGCAGCGCTGCGGAGGTGGCCGACGCCTGGGACGGGCTGCGCCGCTTCAAGCGGCGGGAGCTGCTGCGGATCGCCGTCCGGGATCTGGTCAACCAGGTCGAGGTGGCGGTGGTCGGCCAAGAGCTGGCGGCACTCGCCGAGGCGTGCCTGGAGGCTGGCCTGGCAGTCGCCACCCGCCGCGTGGACGGCGGCGAGCAGGTGCGGGTGGCGGTGCTCGGCATGGGCAAGCTCGGCGGCGAGGAGCTGAGCTACACCTCCGACCTGGACGTCCTGCTGTGCCACGAGCCTGCCGAGGGCGCCGACCCAAGCCGGGCAGCCCACGCCGCCGCCCAGGTCGCCCGCGAGCTGCTCAGCGGGCTCGGGGCGGTCACCCGCGAGGGGACCGGTTTCAAGGTGGACGCCAACCTGCGGCCCGAGGGGCGCAACGGCCCGCTGACCCGCACGCTTGGCTCCTATCAGGCCTACTGGGAGCGCTGGGCGGAGGCGTGGGAGCAGCAGGCGCTGCTCAAGGTCCGCCCGGTCGCCGGGGACCGGGCCCTCGGCGAGCGCTTTCACGCGGCCGCGGCGGCCTGGAGCTACCCGCAAGGGCTCGACCCGGAGACGGTGGCGGCGATCCGTCGCATGAAGGCTCGGGTCGAATCCGAACGGCTCCCCGCCGGCGCCGATCCACGCCTGCACCTCAAGCTCGGTCCCGGCGGCCTCGCCGACGTCGAATGGACCGTGCAGCTCCTCCAGCTCCGCTTCGGCGGCACCCACCCCGAAGTCCGCCGGCAGGGCACCCTCCCCGCGCTGGCCGCCCTCGCCGACGCCGGCGCGCTCGACCACCGCGAGGCGGGCTGGCTGGCCGACGCCTACCGGCTGTGCCTGCGGCTCCGCAACCTTGGCTACCTGGTCGCGGGCCGGCCGGTCGACTCCCTGCCGACCGACCCGGTCCTGCTGGAGCGCCTCGCCGAGACCATGGGCGAGCCGCCCGGCGGGCGCCAGCGGCTGCTTGAGTCCTACCGCCGCGCCACTCGCCGCGCCCGCCGCGTCGTCATGGCCCGCTTCTGGGACTCGATGGCCTGAGGGCCAGTGACCCGTTACCCTTGACGAGCTTCTCTCCGTAGGTTCCGTAGTTGTCATCGAGCAGGGAGCGCAGCCGCTCATGGACCGACCGATCGTCGTTGCCGACCGTATCGCCACCGCCAGCGCCGTTGTCGCGCTGGAGACGAGCGTGCTGGCCCACGGGCTGCCGAGCCCGGCCAGCATTGAGTCCGCCGAGGCGCAGTCGCTTGCGGTCAGCAAGTCCGGAGCCGAACCGGCGGTGGTCGCGGTGATCAACGGGCGCATCGTGGTCGGGGCCGACCCCGAGCAGGTGGAGCAACTCGCCGCGGCCCGGACGACCTGGAAGGTGACGGTCCGCGACCTCCCCTACGTGGTGGCGCGGCGGCTGGACGGCGCCACCACGGTGTCGGCGACCGTGTTCGCGGCCGAGCGGGTCGGTATCGACGTGATGGCCACCGGCGGCATCGGCGGTGTCCACTTCGGCGCCAACGACATTTCTGCGGACCTGCCGCAGCTGGCCCGCTCCCGGCTGGTGGTGGTCTGCTCCGGCGCCAAGCACGTCGCCGACAGCGCCGCCACCCTCGAATGGCTGGAGACTAACGGCGTCCTGGTGGTCGGCTACCGCACCGACCGCATGCCCGGGTTCCTGGCACGCGGCAGGCGCCCCCTCGAACACGTCGTCAACAACGTCGAGGAGGCCGTCGACCTGATCCGGGTCCGTCAGGCCCTCGACTCCCCAGGCGCCCTGCTGCTGGTCCAGAACCCACCCGCCGCCGCCGCGATGGACCCCGACGAGCTGGCCGAGCTGGCCGCCGCCTCCGCCGCCGCCGCCAGCGACGCCGGCATCGTCGGAAAAGCCCGCACCCCCTTCGAACTCGACTGGCTCCACCGCCGCACCGGCGGCCGCAGCCTCGCCGCCAACCTCGCCCTCCTCGAAGCCAACGCCGGCCTTGCCGGCGAACTCGCCGCCGCCCTGGCCGGATCCTAGCCCGCACCCGTGCTACACTGATTCCGTGCTACACGGAGAGGAGGACCTGTGGTCAATCTGACGCTCAGTGTCGATGACGAGTTGCTCCAGAGGGCGCGCATGCGCGCCCTGGAACTGCATACGACCGTCAATGCGCTCGTTCGTGACTATCTGGAGAGCTTCGCCGGAGCAGATCCCACCAGGCAAGCAATATCTGAGTTTCTGAATATCGCCGATACCGTCCACGCCTCCAGTGGCCCCAAGGGCCGCACGTGGAAACGCGAGGACCTGTATGACAGGTAGGACCTTCCTCGACACCAACATCCTCGTCTACGCCGTCGATGAAGCGGACCCCTCCAAGCAGAAGATCGCTCGGACGCTGCTCAAGCAAACCGACAACATAGTCATATCCGCCCAGGTCCTGAATGAGTTCTTCGTGACCGTCACGCGGAAGCTCAAGCCCGCCGTCGCGCCCGCCGTCGCTGCGGAATTGGTGCGCAGGCTTGCGCAGCTTCCGTGCGTCGCCATCGACGCGCAGCTTGTTCAACTCGCGCTGGGCGCTGGGCAGCGCTGGCAACTCTCCCATTGGGATTCATTGGTGATCGAAGCCGCGCGGCAAGCCGGATGCACCCGAGTGCTTACCGAAGACCTCGCCGCCGGTGCCAACTACAACGGACTGATGGTTGAAAACCCGTTTGGTCCGTCCGGCTTTGAGCCGCTGCCGCATCGCGGATCCTCGGTCTCGAATGCGCTAATCGACAAATTGCGGGACGAGGAGGGAGTGTAAAGCGACACGGCCCCACCCACCGGGCACGGGTGGGGCCGCAGGCGGACGGCGTCGACCTCGCGGGTTCCTAAACCATAACGTTTCATGCTAAAGCAGTACGGACTGGCTTGCTTCGGCTACGATTCGATCCTTGGTCTGCCCCGCATGAAGAGGAAGGCCGCGATGGAGTTCGATACATCCGCGCCACAATGGCCCGAATCCGAACCACGCTGGCCTGAACCGCCGGAGCCAGAGCCGCCCAAGCGTCGTCAGCGTCCAACCTGGTGGGCTGCGGTGGCGTCGGCAGCCGCCATGCTGACGGTGTTGGCGATCCTGGCTGCCTTCGGATTGGTGCACATCGGCCACACCACGCCGCCCAAGCCGGTCGCGGCCGCGCCATCCTCCACCAGCACGACGGTTCCCCCCGCCAGCCAGAACTCGTCACGGATCAGGCTGCCGGACAAGCTGGCTGGGCTGGCCCGCATCCCGCATACGCCGTCGTCGCTGGATCCCCTTATGGACCAGGCTGAGCAGCAACTCGAAGCGAGCGGGCTCGCACCCGCATCGGCTGCGTACGGGGGAACTGAACAAGACCCGTTGCTGACGTTGAACGTGATGGCCTTCCCGCCGGGCAACGACAGCGGTCAGCAAATTGCGGATGGACTGGGCAGCCTCGGCTTGCAGGCGTTCAACCATGACGGTGTCACCTTCCACTGCTCCAGCGCTGTGACGACCAAGTCGTCGCAGAGTGAGCCGTCAGCGTGCATTTTCTATGATCCTCACGCCCGCATGCTGGTGACTTTGACCAGCAACGCGATTAGCTGGGGTGACGCCCAGCGCCTGAGCGATCTCGCCGCCCAGGTTCGCCATTTCCTCGATCAGATCTGAATCCACCCGCAAGCAGCGAGGCCCGGCGGGTGGAGTGCCGGGCCTCGCCGCTTGGCGGGAGGACCGCCAAAGGTGTCGCGCTCAGAGGTCGTAGTAGAGGGCGAATTCCCACGGGTGGGGGCGGAGGCGGACGGCGTCGACCTCGCGCAGGCGCTTGTACTCGATCCAGGTGTCGATCACGTCGGGGGTGAAGACGTCACCCTCCAGCATGAAGGCGTGGTCGGCCTCCAGGGCGTCGAGGGCCTGGTCGAGGGAGGAGGGGACCTGCGGGATGGCCTTCAGCTCCTCGGGTGGGAGGTCGTAGAGGTCTTTGTCCAGCGGGCCGACCGGCTCGATCTTGTTGCGGACGCCGTCGAGGCCGGCCATCAGCATGGCGGCGAAGGCGAGGTAGGGGTTGCACGAGGGGTCGGGGACGCGGAACTCGACCCGCTTGGCCTTGGGGCTCTTGGAGTAGAGCGGGATGCGGCAGGCGGCCGAGCGGTTGCGCTGGGAGTAGACCAGGTTGACCGGCGCCTCGTAGCCGGGGACCAGGCGGCGGTAGCTGTTGGTGGTCGGGTTGGACAGCGCGGTGAGCGCCGGGGCGTGGGCGAGCAGCCCGCCGATGTACCAGCGACCCATGTCGGACAGGCCCGCGTAGCCGGACTCGTCGTAGAACAGCGGCTCGCCGTTGGTCCACAGGCTCTGGTGGGTGTGCATCCCGGAGCCGTTGTCCTCGAAGATCGGCTTGGGCATGAAGGTGGCGGTCTTGCCGGCGGCGCGGGCCACGTTCTTGACGATGTATTTGTAGAGCATGACCTTGTCGGCCATGCGCAGCAGGGTGTCGAAGCGCATGTCGATCTCGGCCTGCCCGGCGGTGCCGACCTCGTGGTGGTGCACCTCGATGCCGATGCCCGCCTCGATCATCTTGAGGACCATCTCGGAGCGGATGTCCTGGTAGTGATCGGTGGGCGGGACCGGGAAGTAGCCTTCCTTGTAGCGCGGCTTGTAGCCGAGGTTGTGGCCGCCCTCCTCGGCGCCCGAGTTCCACTGGCCCTCGATGGCGTCGATGAAGTGGAAGGCGGAGTACTGGTTCTGGTCGAAGCGCACCGAGTCGAAAATGTAGAACTCGCACTCCGGGCCCCAGAACGAGGTCTCCGCGATGCCGGTCCCCTTGAGGTACGCCTCGGCCTTGCGGGCGATGTGGCGCGGGTCGCGGCTGTAGGGCTCCCCAGTGACCGGGTCGCCCACGAAACAGTTCAGGATCAGGGTGGTGTGCTTGGCGAACGGGTCGAGTACTGCGGTGCCCGGGTCGGGGAACAGGAGCATGTCCGATTCCTGGATTTCCTGGAACCCGCGGATCGAGGAGCCGTCGAAGCCGAAGCCCTCCTCGAACGACGCCTCGGTCAGCTCCGACGACGGCACCGAGAAGTGCTGCGTGAGCCCGGGCAAGTCCGCGAAGCGCAGGTCGATGATCTGGACCCCGCGGTCCTTGATCAGCTTGAGGACGTCACCGACCGAATCCGTCACGCGCTGCCTCCTTTGCGCATCCACTTACTCGAAGCCTTCAACCGCCTATTCAACCGCTCAAGCACCGCAACCGCGCAGAACTACACCGCAGCGCCGGCCCAGGCTTTTCCGACGCTAGCAAGTGGCCGTTGCTGCCTGGTTGCTGCCTTGTTTCGCGTCCGTTAACGCGCTACCGACCACCACCTGGGCCGCGCCGCCCCTGATCGTACCGCAGCGGCCTCAGAGGATCCCGCGTGCCGCGAACGCGGCCTGGACTTGGGAGCCTGCGGCCGCGCCGTAGAGGGCGGTGGCTGTGTCGACGGTGGTTTGCGCGGCGGCCTGGAAGGTGGTCGAGGGGCTGAAGGCGAACTGCGCCTGCAGGATCACGGTGTTGGCCGGGTCGCGGCCAAGCGCGAGGTTGATGTCGTGCAGCGCCCGCGACCAGATCTGCCCGTTGAGGTGCACGTCGCCGTTCGGCTGGTAGTCGGCCATGGTCTTGTTGGTGTCGACCCGGCGCAGGCAGTGGGGCAGCTGGTTGTAGGTGTAGGAGGTCGAGTCCCAGTCGGCGATGCAGGCCAGCGGCGTCGTGGCGGTGTCGGGGCTATCGCCTTGCGACATCGTGAAGGCCCAGTAGTCGCCGAAGCCCTCGCCGAGCGAGCCGGCCTGGTTGCCGGAGCCGAACCCGGGCACCTGGTCGTCCTGGATGGCGTGGCCGTACTCGTGCCAGATCATCTCGGCGTCCTCGGCGTCGTCCACGCCGCCCTTGCCGAAAGTGATGATGTCGGTCTTCGGATCGTAGTAGGAGTTGTCCTGCCCGATCGGGTTAACCAGCAGGTCCTGCGGCTCGTTGTTGACGTTGGTGAAGCCGAGGCTCTGGATGTAGGTCTGCGCGGCGGTCACATGGTAGTAGACCATCACCTGCTCGAAGCGGTCGTCGGAGCGCGGGTAGACGAAGGTCCCGGTGCTTGAGAACGCCGGCGTCTTCTGCTTGGCGTTGATGGTGGCGTAGTCGCCGTGCAGGTAGCCCGACCCGTCCAGGTGCGTCAGGGTCACCGTCCGGTAGGCGCCCTGCAACGCGGGATAGTCCTGGTCGTGCTGGTCGGTGAGGGTCTCGTCCTGGAGCGCGACCACCGGGTTGGGGTCGAAGACCTGCCCAGTGGCGGTCCCGGTGAAGGCAGCGGCGGCAGCGCCGTCCACTGGGTTCTCCTGTGCCAGGGCGGGCGCGAGGGTGATGGTGGGCAGTGCCAGCGGCAGGACTGCGGCACAGGTGGCGAGCAGGATCAGAAGCCGTGATCGACGCATGAACCCCCCTATCGGTCCGAGAAGGAGGGATCCTACCGCTACGAGCAGAGCAGCCAAAACGATCGGCACGGTAGAGAGCGGTAACCAGGACAGAACGTGCGGGCGGGCCGGCGCTCAGTTCGCCGGCCCGCCCTTGGGAGGCGCGGCCAAGATCAGGGCCCGGACCGCCCGCCGGCGGGAACGGGCGCCCGGTGGGGGTGGGAGCCGGGCGACAGGGCGGGGATCTGCTGGTGCCTTGCGGCCAGCGCCTGGAGGTAGAGCCGCTCGTAGCTGGCGGCCATGTCAGTGATGTCGAAGTGGGCGGCGGCGTGGCGGCGGCAATCGCCCGGCGCGAGCTGCTCAGCGGCACCGATGGCGTCGGCCAGCTCGGCCGGGGTGGGGCAGAGAATCCCGGAGACGCCGTGCTCGACCAGCTCGTCGGCGACGCCGCCGCGCCGCGCCACCACCGGCGTGCCGCAGGCCAGCGCCTCGACCACCGGCAGCGAGAAGGGAACGTCAGCGCCGAACGGCGCGACCAGGCAGCGCGCGTGCAGCAGCAGGCTGGTGCGCTTGGCATGGTCGGCCGCGACGATCAGCTTGTCGCCGGGGCGCAGCAGCGGCCGCAGCCGCCACTGCACGTAGGTCGCCATCCCCGGCTGCGGCAGGGTCCCCGCGACCGTGATCGACCGCCCCGCCGCGTGCGCGGCGGCGATCGCCAGGTCGGCCCCGCGCCCGGGGGCAAGCGCCCCGACGAACAGGCAGGACCCGTCCTTCTCCTCCCGGTAGGGGTATTCGGTGACGAGGATGCCGGGGTGGACGACACCGAGCCAGGGGAGCCCCGGCGCCTGGGCGCGCTGGTGCCCGGATACCGCGACCAGCGCGGCGCCGCCGCCGACCCTGCCGCCGACCCTGCCGCTCGGTACGCCGTCGGCGTCGCTGGTGGGGGTGTAGACGGTCACGATCCGCGGGAGGTCGAGGTCGCTGGCGGGGGTGAGCATGCCGATGACGGTGTGGTCGTGGACCAGGTCGACGTCCAGGCGGCGGAGCAGGCGCTCGACCGCGACGCCGTGCAGCGCCTCGGCGAGCACCGGGTCGGTCAGGCCCTCGTCCTGCTGGGTGTCGATCGCCCGGTAGCGCGAAGCGCCTGGCGCTATCGTGAGCCCAGCGCCGATGACCGTGATCTCATAGCCGCGCCGCGCCAGCGCCGCTGCCAGCCCGGTGACCTGCTCGACGCTGCCGCCATAGCTGCCGGGCGGAAGGGTGGCCCGCGGTGAGGCGACCAGCGCGACCCGCGGTCGGCGAAGGTCCAGAGCGGTCCTGGTCATGCGCTGCCTCCTCACCTGCAACCTGCGTACCCCAGCCCCCGGTCCTGCGAGTGGATCGGGCCCGGTCAGGGGGGTGGCGACCGGGCCCGATCTGTTCCACCCGACAAGCAGAGGAAACCGCGCGCCGCTCACGAATCCCTAACGAGATACCAAGAACTGCCGAGCGGAATCCGGACAGGCAGCGAGAAGCCCCAAGGGCAGAGGTTAGGGGACCGGGTGCGCCGGGTCGAAGGGCTTCACGCGGAGGGGGCCGAGGCCGACGTCGAACCAGTGCAGCAGCATGGTGCCGTGGGGGATGCTGGTGGCGTCGTCGACCCCTCGGGTGACGACCACCTCATAGGTGGAGGAGGGGCGTGGCTCGGCGCCGAAGCGCACCTGCGCGGAGCCGTCCGGGTTGGGGCGGACCGCCCCGGCAAGCGTCCAGCCACTGAAGCCGTGCAGGAACACCAGGTAGTGCTCGCGCCCGCCGACCGGTGACAGGCCGTGCAGGGTCACCACCGACAGCCACTCCCCGCGCCGGTACTGCAGCATCCCGCTGACCCTGCTCCCGACCCCGCTCGCGGGGAGCCGGTAGGTGACCACGTCCGGAGCGCTGACCACCGCACGGGCGGCGGCCAGATGGCGGCTATGGTCAAACGCCTGCTGGGCACGCCACCCGAGCCAGCCGACCAGGGCGACCAGCAGCACCGCCGCCACCGTGACCCTGGCCCGGCGTCCAGGACGTCCAAGGTGGAGGGCGGACGCCGTCACCGCGTCGCCGCCCGAGCCGCTCCCGTCGCCGCCTCGTGCATGCGCCCGGCGTGGTAGCTGGAGCGCACCAGCGGCCCGGACTCCACGTGGGCGAACCCGAGCCCCTCGGCCTCGGCCTTCAGCTCGGCGAACTCCTCCGGGGTGACGAAGCGCTGCAGGTTCAGGTGCTGGCGGCTTGGCTGCAGGTATTGGGTGATGGTCAACAGCTCAACGCCCACCTCGCGCAGGTGGCGCATGGTCTGGTTGACCTCGTCGCGCTCCTCGCCCATGCCCAGGATCAGGTTGGACTTGGTCGCCGAGCCCTGCGGCAGCCACGCCCGCGCCCTGGCCAGCAGCTCCAGGCTGCCGGCGTAGGTGAACCCCGGCCGGATCCGCTTGTAGAGGCGCGGGACCGTCTCAACGTTGTGGCCGAGCACGTCGGGAGTCGCGTCGACCACTTGCCGCAGCGCCTCCGGGCTGCCGCGGAAGTCGGGGATCAGCACCTCCACCCCGCAGCTTGGCAGCAGCGCCCGGACCTGCCGGATCGACTCGGCGAACAGCCACGCGCCGCCGTCGGCCAGGTCGTCGCGAGCGACCCCGGTGATGACCGCGAAGTTGAGGCCCATGCGGGCGATCGCGTGGGCGACCCGGCGCGGCTCGTCGGTGTCGTAGCCCTCGGGCTTGCCCGTGTGGATCTGGCAGAACGGGCAGGACCGGGTGCAGTTGTCCCCGCCGATCAGGAAGGTCGCCTCGCGGTCCTCCCAGCACTCGTAGATGTTGGGGCAGCCGGCCTCCTGGCAGACGGTGTGCAGGCCCTCGTCCCGCACCAGGCCCTGCAGTTCCTGGTAGTTGGGGCCGGAGCGGGCCTTGACCCGGATCCAGGAGGGCTTACGCGCGAAGGTCTGCTCGGTCGGTGGTGGCGCCGGGCTGCGCGGCAGCACTGACAGGGTCCTGACTCCAGCGGGGATGACGGGTTCTGGCATGCTGTGCACCTGGACTTACGTGACGGCGGCGGGATCGGGTTCGGGCAGTTCCAGCGTAGCGAGGTCCACCGGGACGGGCTTCCGCCCGAGCCGTTCGGCGAGGTGGCGTTCGGCCAGCGGCAGCACTTCGGCGACGGTGACCTGGCGGCCGAGCAGGCTCGACAGTGAGCAGGCGGGCTTGTCAGGCATCCCACACGGGACGATCGCGTTGAACTTGGACAGGTCCGTGTCGCAGTTGAGGGCGAAGCCGTGGCTGGTCACCCCGCGCGACACGCGCATGCCGATGGCGGCCAGCTTCGCGTCAATGGCTCCCGATTCCACCCACACCCCGGTGAGCAACCCGCCCTCGCCACGAGCCTGGAGGCCGAAGCCGGCGGCGACGTCACAGAGGGCCTCCTCGACCCGGCGGATGAACGGCCACACGCCCAGCGCCGGCTCCAACAGGGTGATCGGGTAGCCGACCAGCTGGCCCGGCCCGTGGTAGGTGACCTGGCCACCCCGGTCGCTGTGGACCACCTCGGCGCCCTGGGCGGCCAGCCACTCCTCGCTTACCAGCACGTCCGCGTCGGCGCCGCGCTTGCCGATGGTGTAGACGTGCGGATGCTCCAGCAGCAGCACGGTGTCGGGGATGGCCCCGGCGACGCGCCGCTCGACCAGCGCCCGCTGCCACGCCCAGGCACGCCGGTAGGGCACCACCCCGGCCCGGACCGTCCACAGCGGCTCCATCGGAGGGACCCCCTCAACCCTGGTTCTTGACGCCAAGCTCCGCGGCCAGCTCGGCGGTGAAGTCGTCGCTTTCCAGGACCGCTTTGATCGTGCCCAGGAAGCGGGCCGCGTCGGCGCCGTCGATGATGCGGTGGTCGTAGGTGAGGATCGCCTCCATGATGTGGCGCACGGCGATGACCTCGCCGAGGTCCGGGTCCTCGATCACCCACGGCCGCTTGACGATCGCCGGGGTGGCGAAGATGGCCGCGTTGGGCTGGTTGATGATTGGCGTGTCCCAGACAGTGCCGCGGCTGCCGGTGTTGGTCACCGTGATGGTGGACCCGGACAGCTCGTCCGGCCTGATGCTGCCGTCGCGGGTGCGCCGCGCCAGGTCCGCGATCGCCCGGGTCAGGCCGACCAGGTTGAGGCTGTCCGCCCCCTTGATCACCGGCACGAACAGGCCTTTAGGGGTGTCGACCGCGACGCCGAGGTGGATGTCCTGGTAGATGTGCAGGTTGCCGTCCTCGTCCAGGGCCGAGTTGACGGCGGGGTACTGCTTGACCGCGGCGATCAGCGCCATGACGCAGAACGGCAGCGGCGACAGCGACAGGCCCTCACGCTGCTTGAACTGGTCCTTGGCGCGCTCGCGCAACCGCATCACCCGGGTCATGTCGACCTCGACCGCGGCGGTGAGCTGGGCGCTGGTCTGCAGCGAGCTGACCATCCGCTCGGCGATCAGGCGCCGCAGCCGGGTCGAGCGCACCACTTCCTCACGCAACCCCTGCGCCAGCGGCACCGCGACCTGGGGCTGGGGTGCCGCTGCCGCCGCGGGCGCCTCCGTCGCCGGGGCCTTGGCCGCCGCCGGCTTCTGGCCGCGCTGGTCGAGGAAGGCGTCGATGTCCTCGCGCCGCACCCGTCCGCCAGGACCAGTGCCCGCCACCTGGCTCAGGTCCACGCCCTGTTCGCGCGCCAGCCGGCGCACCAGCGGCGACGCCGTCGCCCTGCCACCTCCTCGGCCCTCGCGCCGTTCGCCGTCGCGCTCCACGGCCACAGGTGCCTGGGCCGGAGCGGGGGAGGGCGCAGACTCGCGCCGAGCCTCGGCTGCCGGCGCCGCTTCCGCCTCGGCCGGCGCCTCACGCTCAGCCTGAGGCTGAGCTGCGGCCTGCTCAGGCTCCGCCTCAGCCTCAGGCTTGGCACGGGCACCGCCGCCGTCGCCACCAGCCTCGCCGTCCTGCTCGATCACGGCCAGCTCCGTGCCGACCGCGACGGTCTCGTCCTCCTTGACCTTGATGGACCGCAGCACGCCGGCGACCGGGGCGGGGACCTCCGTGTCGACCTTGTCGGTGGAGACCTCGTACAGCGGCTCGTCCACCGCGACGTGGTCGCCTTCCTGTTTGAGCCAGCGGGTGATGGTGCCCTCGGTGATCGACTCGCCCAGCTCCGGCAACTTGACTGGCGTGGCCATGTCGTCGCTTCCTTTCAGACTCGATGGTCAGCCCTGGTGCAGCGGCCGGCCGGCCAGGGTCAGGTAGGCTTCCCCAACCGCCTCCGACAGGGTCGGATGCGGGTGGATGAACTGGGCGACGTCGCTCGGCAGCGCCTCCCAGTTGTAGACCAGCATCGCCTCGGCAACCAGCTCGGTGACCCGCGCGCCCACCAGGTGCACGCCGAGCACCGGGCCGTCCTTGGCCGCGACCAGCTTCACCATGCCGCCCTGGCCGTGGATCATGCCCTTGGCGACCCCGTTGAACGGGAACCGGTTGGTGACCACCTCGTAGCCCTGGTCGCGCGCCTGCGCCTCGGTGAGGCCGATCGAAGCGACCTCCGGGGTGGAGAAGGTCACCCGCGCCACGCCCGCGTAGTCGATCGGCGGCGAGGGCAGTCCGGCGGCCAGCTCCGCCACCAGCATCCCTTCGGCGAAGGAGGCGTGCGCCAGCGCCAGCGACGGCGGCGGCAGGAGGTCGCCGACCGCGTAGACGCCGGCCGCGTCGGTCTCCAGGGTGTCCCAGTTCTTGGGGACCACATAGCCGCGGTCGAGCCTGACGCCGATCTGCTCGTAGCCGAGACCGGCGCTGACCGGCCCGCGGCCGGTGGCGACCAGCAGCAGCTCGGCGGTCAGCTCCTTGGAGTCGCCTTTGCCGCCCTTGCTGGTGACGGTGACGCGGACCTGGTCGCCGTCGACCTTGGCCTCCTCGAAGCGGGTGTCCACCAGCACGTCGATGCCGCGTTTGCGGAACGCCCGCCCCAGCTCCTTCTGGATGTCGGCGTCCTCCAGCGGCACCAGGCCGGGTAGGACCTCCACCACTGTCACGTCGGCGCCCATGGAGCGGTAGAAGGAGGCGAATTCGACGCCGACCGCGCCCGCGCCCAGCACGATCACCGATTTCGGCAGGTAGTCGAGCTGTAACGCGTGATCGGAGGTGATCACCCGCTGCCCGTCGATCTCCAGGCCGGGAAGCGACTTCGGGACCGATCCGGAGGCCAGCACCAGCGCCTTGTTGGCGGTGATCGTGCCCACGCCTTCGACCTCGACCTGCTTGGGGCCGGTCACCCTGCCGTTGCCGGCCAGGATCTCCACCTTTTCTTTTTTTAGGTGGCCTTCCAGGCCTTTGAAGTTCTTGTTGACGATGTCCTCTCGGTTGGCCACCGTCGCGGCGTAGTCGATCGACTCGATCGCGGTCTTGATGCCCCACCGCTCCGCCGCCTCGTGGACGCCGTCCACCAGTTCTGCGGCGTGGAGCAGGGCCTTGGTGGGGATGCAGCCCCGGTGCAGGCAGGTGCCGCCCACTTTGTCCTTTTCGACCAGAGCGACGCTGAGCCCGAGGCCCGCGCCACGCAGGGCGGCCGAGTACCCACCGGTGCCCCCACCCAGGATCACCAGGTCATAGGAATCCGAGGGCATTCGCAAACTCTCCTTTTGGGATATCGCCAGCAGGGGCTTCCGAGGCGCCAGTCTAGCGACGCGCCTCCCGTCATGGCCGCAGCTAACGGCCTACGATAATCTCGGAGTCCAGGCTACCGGCCTTGGGCCGCCGCCTGAACCTTTGGGTGCACGCAAGGAGGGTGCCTCGTGGAGATCTCCGAGATCATGACCAAGGAGGTCGTCACCGTCGGCCCGGAATACAACGTGGCCGACGTGGCGAGCATGATGCATGCCCGGGGGATCGGCTCGGTGATCGTGCTGGAGGACGACCGGGTCCTCGGCATCCTCACTGAGCGCGACATCCTCCGGGTGGTCGGCTCCGGCGAGGATCCCAAGACCGTGGCCGCGCACGAGGCCCTCACCGACGACCTCATCACCGTCAGCCCGTCCGCTGCGGTGGAGGAGGCCGCCCGCGAGATGGTCCGCGCCGGCGTCCGGCACCTGCCGGTCGTCGCCGACGAGGGCCTGATCGGCATCGTCTCCATCCGCGACCTGGTCCGCTGGAGCGTCCAAGGTATGGCCGAGTCGACCGAGCTGCCCCATATCGAGGTTTCGCAGCAGGTCCTCTCCCTTGTCCACAAAGCCGACACGTGAGCCCGACCTGATGAGCAAATTCCTCGACGCACTCCGCATCCGCCGCAGCCGTGGCACCCAGGTCGCCAGCATGGACCGGGAGGCCACCTCCGAGGACCTCGACGCGCTCCGCGAGTTCGAATGGACCCGCCGCCGGGTCGGCTCGCCCAAGGTCGCCCGCCGCCTCGCCCACGAGCTGGAGATCCCCGTCTACGACGTGCAGATCGTCGGCTACCCCGACCGCATGCGCGCCTACAACGCCCGCCTCAAAGCCGAGGGCCGCGCCGACCGGCGCCTGCAGCAGCCCGGCGCCCCACCGGTGCGCACCTCCCAGCCGCCCGGCCGCATCCCCCGGCCACAGAGAATTGATTCACCTGGGCACCCCCCTGGGGTTCCCCGGACCCCTCCGGGACCGCCGACCCCTCCCGCTCCTGAGGCAGGGGAGCAGGAGTGACACCGGCGACCGACGCCGAGGCTGGGTCAGCCGAGGCCGGGTCAGCGGCGGAGCCCGAGGCCGGGCTGCGGCGCTCGCCGCTGGACGCCGTCCACCGCCGCCTGCGCGCCAAGATGGGCGCGTTCGCCGGCTGGGACATGCCGATCGAGTACGCCGGCACTCTCAGCGAGCACCGCGCGGTCCGTGAGGCGGTGGGCGTCTTCGATCTTTCCCACCTCGGCAAGGTCGAGGTCCGCGGCCCGGGCGCCTACGACACCCTGCAGCACGCCCTCTCCAACGACCTGGACCGCCTCACCGAGGAGGGCGCGGCCCAGTACACCCTCTGCCTCAGCGACGACGGGGGCATCGTCGACGACCTGATCGCCTACCGCGAGGCCGACGGCTACCTGCTGGTCCCCAACGCCGCCAACTGGCCGGCGGTGGCCGACGCGGTGCGCGCCTCCGCCCACCGAGGCGACACCGAGGTCACCCCACGCCCCGACCTCGCCGTCATCGCGGTGCAGGGCCCGGCCGCCCCCGAACTGCTCGACGGCCTGTTCGAGGAGGCCGACGGCCTGCCCTACATGCACCAGGCGCCCATCACCTGGAGCGGCGCGACCGCCCGCCTGTGCCGTACCGGCTACACCGGCGAGCGCGGCTACGAGCTGATCGTTCCCGGCGAGCGCGCGCCCGCCCTGTGGGACGAGCTGTTCGACCGCGGTGAGCAGCTCGGCGCGGTCCCCTGCGGCCTCGGCGCCCGCGACACCCTGCGCCTTGAGATGGGCTACCCCCTGCACGGCAACGACATCTCCACCGCCACCGACCCCTTCATGGCCCGCCTCGGCTGGGCCGTCCGCATGGACAAGCCTGCCTTCCGCGGCAAGCCCGCCCTGCTGGAGCGCAAGCAGTCCGGCCCCGAGCGCCTCCTCGTCGGCCTGGTCGCCACCGACCGCCTCATCCCACGCCACGGCATGGCCGTCCTCGACCCCGACGACCCCGACGGCCGCCCGATAGGGGAGGTGACCAGCGGCACCTTCTCGCCGACCCTGCGCCACGGCATCGCCCTCGCCTACGTCGTCCCCGCATTCGCCAAGGACGGCACCGGGCTGCTGGTCGACGTCCGCGGCCGCCGCTGCAGCACCCGCGTCACTCGCCCGCCCTTCGTCGACGCCGCCGCGAAGTGACGTGACGGCTCCCTCCGACCCGTTCGAGGTCGTCCTGCTCGATCTCGATGGGACCGTCTACATCGGCCATCTGCCGGTGCCCGGGTCCCCGGAGGCGATCGCGGCGCTGCGGGCGCGCGGCCAGCGGGTCGCCTTCCTCACCAACGACCCGGCCGCGGGCCGTGGCGAGTTCGCCGCCCGCCTCGCCACCATCGGCGTCCCCGCCACTCCCGACGACGTGGTCACCACTGGCATGGCCCTGGCCCTGCTGCTGCGCCAGGAGGGCTTCGAGGGCGCTACCGCGCTGATCCTCGGCACGCCAGCCTTCCGCACCGAGGTCATGGCCGCCGGGCTCTTGGACGCCGACGCCACCGGAGCCGACCCGAAGTCGGTCGACCTGGTGGTGGTCGGCGGCTCAGTCGACCTCGGCCACGCCGAGCTGACCCGCGCGACGCGGGCCCTGCGCGCCGGCGCCCGCCTGTTCGGCGCCGGCCGCGACGCCACCTACCCGACCCCGTCCGGCCCCGCCCCCGCCTCCGGCCCCTACCTCGCCTCGGTCGAGGTCGCCGGCGGTGTCCCCGCCACCGTCGCCGGCAAACCCGAACGCCCCATCTTCGACGCCGCCCGCACCCTCCTCGGCGCCACCGACGGCACCCCCATCTGCATGGTCGGCGACCGCCTCGACTCCGACATCCTCGGCGCCCACCGCGCCGGCCTCACCGCCATCCTCGTCCTCTCCGGCACCACCACCCCCACCGACGCCGCCACCGCCCCCATCACCCCCGACCTCATCTGCCACAACCTCGCCGAATTCACCGGGGTCACCGACCGGGGAGACTAATGGGTGGGTGTGACCGCATCGGGCGTGCTTGACGGGAGTGTCGCGAGGCTGTCGAGGAGTGGCCCTGCCGGTGGTAGTGGGGTGTCGAGAGGGCGACCAGGAAGTCGAGGTGGCTGGGGCCTGCGTGGATGACAGGGCCGGGGGTGATGCCGGCGGTGGTGAGCCAGGCGAGGATGGCGGTGGGGGTGGCGGGGTGGCGAAGCTGGATGAGGCCGAAGCGCTGGCTGGCGGGAGTGGCGATGTTGGCTTCGGGGTGGGCGGTCCAGCGGCGGACGACTTCGGCGATGTCGGTGGTGGCGTTGTCGAGGTCCCAGACGCCGATCGGGTGGCGGGCGGGCGTGTCGCACCAGAGGCTGCCGCAGGAGCAGTCGAAGGCATAGCCGCCGAAGGGGTGGAAGCCGTAGGCGACGGGGTAGTGGCTCGGGACCACCGGGAGGCCGGCGAGGGCATGGTCGACGGCAGCCTCGGCCTGGGACGGCTCGGCGACTTCGGGTTGAGGCTGCGGCTGAGACACGGCGGGCTCCTTGCGTTGATGCCGGGTTGGCGGGGGCCCGGGGCCGAGGAGCCTCGCTCCACCCGGCGCCCGGGCCGTCCCGATCCGGGCCGCTGGGGTTGGGGGGCGGCCCCGGACAGGGGGCACGCTCCCACGCCCCGGTGCTGCTGGGCGAGGGCGCCTCATGGGATGCAACCAAGAGCTGGCATTCCCTCGAAAGGCATCTACCGGCTATTTACTACCGAGAAAGGCGAAGAACCAGGATCGGTGAATAGGAACGTGCCACCCGATCAGGTACCGTCCGGCCAGCACCGCAAGCCAAGCGAGGACGAGGGGGAAGCGGGCATGGTCGCGCACAACGGACAGCTCAAAGAGATCCGCGCCTACCAACGCCAGCGACAGGGTGAGGGCGCCAGCGCGCGTGACATCGCCTGCGAAATCTTGGCGCGCTGGCAGGGCACTAC
>WNGR01004294.1_pt1 | contig 18405 bp, 15 predicted proteins | sample 5407581 | NCBI WGS metagenome assembly WNGR01 (sample SAMN13153383, study PRJNA577476) | soil metagenome | isolation source: 80 cm soil or saprolite under Garry oak tree replicate 2 | place: USA:California | collected 2016-06-15 | reverse complement strand
GGGAGGGAGGGAGGGGACACAGAGGGACATCCTAGTCGTTGCAGCCGGCCGCGACCGCGACCCCGACCGCGACCGCGACCCCGACCGCGACCCCGACCCCGACCCCGACCCCGACCCCGACCCCGACCGCGACCTCGACCTCGACCCCGACCCCGACCTCGTCCTTCGCGTTGACTTCCAGCCCCTCCGCAGCGAAATAGCTCCCCTTCTGCCCGATCCCACCGCATCGCTGACCGCCGAGGAGCGGCTCCTCGTCGAGGAGGAAGAGGCGCTCCTCGCGCGCGTCCTCGCCGCCCTGCACGCGCGCCGGCCAGCGCGGGGGCGCAACGACCCAGGCCTCCTCGAACGCCTCTCCGAGCTGCGCGAGCAGGCGGTCGAGGCGACCGCAAAGGACCTCCCCACGGTCTTCCAGGAGATGGGGCTCGTCCGCGCCATGATGGAGCGCTCGCGCGCCGACCCGCTCCCCGAGCCGGGCTCACCCTACTTTGCTCACCTGCGGGTCCGGGAGGGCAAGGTGCGGCGCGACTATTGCCTGGGCCGCGCCACGTTCGTCGACGCGGCGAGCGGGGTACGGGTGGTCGACTGGCGCTTCGCGCCGGTGGCGCGGCTCTTCTACGCCTACCGCGAAGGGGACGCGTACGAGGAGCGCTTCCCGGGCCGGCTCGCGGAGGGGAGCGTGGAGGCGCGGCGCGTGGTCGTCATCCAGGCGGGACGGCTCGTCCGCATCTCGACCGGAGCAGTCACGCTCGCCCGGCGCGAGGCCGGCTGGGTCTCGTCGCGCGGCGATCGGGCGGCGTCGCTCGGCGGCGGCGCCGGCACCGCGGCCCGGCCCGGCCTGCTCGGCGTGGGCGAGGGCGCCAAGAGCCGCGCCGAGCGACCCGAGGTGACCGCGCTCCTCGACCAGGAGCAGTTCGACGCGCTCTCGGTCGAGGCCGGCGAGCCCCTCCTCGTCACCGGCAGCGCCGGCAGCGGCAAGACCACGGTCGCCCTGCACCGGCTGGCGCGGATCGCGTTCGAGGACCCGCGAAACTATCCGCTCTCGAGGCTGCTCGTGGTCGTGCCGGAGCTCGGCCTCTCCCGGCTCGCCGCGCGCCTGCTCGAGCCGCTCGGCCTCTCACGGGTGCCGGTCCGCACGCTCGAGAGCTGGTCGCGCGGCGCCTTCCAGAGCGCCTTCGCCGTCCCTCCGCCGCGACTCTCCGAGGAGACGCCACCGCTCGTCGCCCGGCTGAAGCGGCACCCCGCGCTGTACGAGGCGCTGCGACGCCGTCCTCGCATGGCGGGCAGGCGGACGCCCGAGCGCTGGTCGAGGCTGCACGGCGAGCTCGGCGAGCTCATGAGCGACCGCGGCTTCCTGTCGGGCGTGGTGGCCGGGGCCCGGGGAGACCTCCCCGTCACAGCGGTGGAGGAGACGCTCCGCCACACGCGCCTCCAGCTCGCCTCGCCGCTGGCGCAGGCCCTGCGAGGCATCGACCCGGAGCGCACGGTGGCCCTCGACGGCGAGGCGGTCGACGCCCGCACGCCGGAGGCGCTGGCGGGCACGCTCGACGTGGAGGATCTGCCGCTCCTCCTCTTCCTGCGCGCCTGGCGCTCCGGCGGCGGCCGCCGGGGGGTGGCCCACCTCGTCATCGACGAGGCGGAGGACGTCTCGCTGTTCGAGCTGTACATCCTGGGCCGCCAGCTCGGGGACTCCCGCAGCCTCACGCTCGCCGGAGACGAAGGTCAGCAGACGAGCTCCGGCTTCGCGGGCTGGGAGCCGATGCTGGCGGCGCTCGGCGCGGAGCGAGCCCCCACCTGCCGCCTCGCGACGACCTACCGGTGCCCGGCTCCCGTGGCGCGGCTGGCGCGCGAGGTGCTCGGGCCGCTCGCGCCGGCGGAGCCGCTGCGCTCGGGACGCGAGGGCGTTCCCGTGGGGCGCTTCGACTTCCCGAGCGAGGCGCACGCCCATCTCTTCCTCGCCGGCGCGGTGCGCGACCTCGTCGAGCGCGAGCCGCAGGCGTCGGTGGCGGTGGTGGCGCGCGGGCCCGAGGTGGCGAGGAGCATCCACCGGCTGCTCGCCGATCTGCCGGAGGCGCGTCTCGTCCTGGACGGCGACTTCTCGTTCCAGCCTGGGGTCGACCTCACCGACGTGGAGAGCGTGAAGGGGCTCGAGTTCGACTACGTCATCGTGCCCGACGCCACCGCCGCCACCTACCCCGTCACCGACGAGTCGCGCCGCCGCCTGCACGTGGCGGTGACCCGCGCCTCGCACCAGCTGTGGATCGCGACCGTCGGGACTCCGTCGCCGCTCGTGGCGGCGCTGCCGGCGGTGAGCGCGGGGTGAGGTCGAGGTCGAGGCCCTTCGACTACGCGCCGCCTTCGGCGCCGCTACGCTCAGGGCGGACGGGCTTTGGTCGCGGTCGGGGTCGGCTTACTCCGAGCCGAGCTCCGCGATCGCCCTCGCGAGCGCCAGCCTCCGCTGCGCCGCCTCGACGTGGAGTCTCTCGACGAGCCGGCCGTCCAGCACCGTCACGCCCTGCCCGGCCGCCTCGGCCTCGGCGTGGGCCGCCACGATCCGCCGCGCCTCGGCGAGCTCGCCCTCGTCGGGCGCGAAGATCCGGTTCGCGGCCTCGAGCGTGCGCGGGTGGATGAGCGTCTTCCCGTCGAAGCCGAGGTCGCGGCCCTGCCGGCAGGCGGCCTCGAAGCCGGCGGCGTCGTCGAGGTCGAGGTGCACGCCGTCGAGCGCGGCGAGGCCGCGGGCGCGGGCGGCGAGCAGGACGAGGCCGAGGCTCGTGGCGACCTCCGCCCGTGCGGGCGTATGGCGAGCGCCGAGATCCTTCACCAGGTCCGACGTCCCCATGACCAGGCAGGCGAGTCGCGGCGATGCGCCGGCGATCTCGACCGCGGCGAGCACGCCCCGCGGCGTCTCGATCATGCACCACAGCGCGAGCCCCTCCGGCGCTCCGCCGGCCTCGAGCGCACACACGGCATCGCGCACCGCCCCGGCGCTCTCCACCTTCGGGAGGAGCACCGCGTCCGCGCCGGAGCGGGCGGCGGCGGCGAGGTCTGCAGCCGCCCACGGCGTCCCGGCGCCGTTCACGCGCAGGACGCGCTCGCGGCGACCAAAGCCTCCCGCGGCCAGGCTTGCCAGGACGCTCGCCCGCGCCGCCTCCTTCGCAGCCGGCGAGACGGCGTCCTCCAGGTCGAAGAGGAGGACGTCGGCCGGGAGCGCGCGCGCCTTCTCGAGCGCGCGCGAGTTCGAGCCGGGCAGGTAGAGGGCGCTGCGGCGGGGGCGGATCGCTCGGTCCATCGGCGGCAGTGTATCCGCCGAACGCACCCCGGCGCTCGCGCAGCGCGAGTGTTCGAGCACCCGGCCGGCCGGGATGACCCTGCCCCGAGGCGGCAGCGCTCGGGCGTCGGGGCTGCCGGCGGTGAGCCACTGCGGCAGCTTGCGCCGGCGTCGGCGAGCGGACCCTTCGGCGCGGGGCTTGCGACGGAAGCCGAGAGCCCTGCCGGCGGCGCTCCCCGCCGCGGCGCGGCGCAGGAGCCTCTCCATGGTCAGGACCCGACCCCTCCTCTGCGCGCTGATGTGCGCCTCCGCGCTCCTCGGCGCGTCTGCCCGCGCCGACGCGCCCGCCGCGCCGGCGGCAACCGCGGCGAGGGTCGTGCTCGCCTCGGCTGCGCTCCCCGGCGGCCCGGGCATGGGCGGCGGCCTCGGCGGCTCGCCGACCACCCTGCCCGAGACGGCGATGCTGCGCGCCGGGCGCGGTCCGCACAAGTTCGGCCTGCAGCTCGACGGTGGTGTGCCCGACGGCGCCGCGGCATCCCTCCTCTACCGGCCGCTCAAGTTCCTCCGCCTCGGCGGCGGGCTGCTCTACAACTACGCAGGGTACGGCGTGCGAGGCGGAGTCACCATCCTCCCCTACTTCCCCATCGCGCCATCGCTCACGCTCGAGGCAGGCCACTACTTCGACTCCAACGTCGCGAGCAGCGTCGGCCGCTTCACCACCGTCTCGGACAGCGTGCGGCCGCTGCTGCAGCAGGTCGGCTACACCTTCGTCAACGCGCAGGTGGGGCTCGAGCTTGGCCACCCGGATTGGTTCGTCTTCTTCGTGCGCGGCGGGCTCTCGCGCGTCTGGCTGTCGGTGCACGGCGCCGAGGCGGCCGCGCAGCAGCTCACTTCCGGCGGCTTGACGGTGAGCCACATGGCCGACCCGAACCTCCGGCTCGCCATCCCCGACGTGAAGGTCGGGTTCATCCTCTATTTCCACTAGGAGCGCAACCGTGACCACCGCCCGCCCCTCGCTCGTTGCCTCGCTCGCGCTCGCCCTCGCCGGCTGCAGCGGCCCACTCGTCGGCGCCGACATCGACGAGCCGCGCATCTGCCTCGTGATGCACTCGCAGACCGTGCCCGGGGCCCCCATCCCGACAGGCATGCTCCTCCCCGAGCAGGCGGTGACCTGGGAGGGGGACCTCGACCTCGGCTCGAAGCTCCCCGGTCTCGACAAGGACGGCGCCGTGACGGGCAGCCTTCGGATGCTGTCGCTCACCACCACCGGCTCGACCGACCTCTCCAGCATCAGCAGCGCCGACGTGGCGCTCGTCGACGCGGCCGACCAGCCCACGACCTTCATGAGCTATACCCGCCCGACGCCGGTCACGACGCCGGAGGTGCTCGACATGAAGCTCGACCAGGACCTGAACCTGCTCGATGCACTCCAGAGCGGGCTGCTCCGCTACCGCATCACGTTCAAGGGTCAGCCGCCCCCGACCTCCTGGACGGCGGACATCGAGACCTGCCTCTCGGCCCACCTCACCGTGGATGCGCTCAAGGCAATGAAGTGAGCTTCTGGCCGTCCACGGCCGGTCGCCAGTCCTTCACCAGCTCGCGGACCGCGCTCTTCAGGAACTTCCCGGCGGCCGTGCGGGGGATCTGCTCGACGAAGAGGTAGCCGTCCGGCAGCCAGAAGCGGGCGAACCTCGGCTCCAGGTAGGCGGTCAGGTCCTCCGGGCTCGCGTGCGCACCCTCACGCAGCACGACCGCGGCCACCGGCCGCTCGCCCCAGCGCGGGTTTGCCACGGCCACCACCGCCGCCTCGCGCACGGCGGGGTGGCCCATGAGCGCATTCTCGAGATCGACCGAGCTGATCCACTCGCCCCCGGACTTGATGAGGTCCTTGGTGCGGTCGGTGATGCGGACGTAGCCCTCCGGGTCGATGGTCACGATGTCGCCGGTGCGGAACCACCCGTCCATGGTGAACTTGTCGGCCTCCTGCGGGTTCTCGTAGTAGCTCTTCGCGATCCAGGGACCGCGCACGTGCAGCTCTCCCATCGACTTGCCGTCCCACGGCACGAGCCCGGCGTCACTCATGGCGCGCACCTCGACGAGCGGGATGGGGAGTCCCTGCGTCGCGCGCAGGCGCAGGCGATCGTCCTCCGGCAGCGACGCGAGCGCGGGCTTGAGCCGGCAGATCGTGCCGATGGGCGTCATCTCCGTCATGCCCCAGGCGTGCACGACCTTCAGCCCATGCCTCCGCTCGTACGCCTCGATCATCGACGGCGGTGCCGCCGCGCCGCCGACGACCAGCGCCCGGAGCGCCGAGAGATCGTGCGCCTTCGGCTCGCGATCGAGCACGTCGAGCACCGCCAGCCACACGGTGGGAACGCCCGCGGCGAGGGTCACCTTCTCCTGCACCATGAGCTGCAGCAGGTTCTTCGCGTCGAGGTGCGGTCCGGGGAAGACGAGCTTCGCCCCGACCAGCGCCGCCGTGTAGGGCGTGCCCCAGGCGTTGACGTGGAACATGGGCACCACCGGCAGGATCGCGTCGGCCATGCCGATCCCGAGCGCGTCCGGCAGCGCCGAGGCGAGCGAGTGGAGGACGAGCGCGCGGTGCGAGTAGAGGACGCCCTTCGGCCGGCCGGTCGTGCCGGACGTGTAGCAGAGCCCGGCCGCCTGATCCTCCGCGATGCGCGGGTACTCGAAGGTCGTGAGCTCGTCCTGGATGAGCGACTCGTAGTCGAGCATCCCCTCCGGCACGGGCTGCCCGTGCGACCACACGATGACGTGGCGCGGCTTCACCTCGGCCCGGAACCGCTCCAGGACCGGCAGGAGTACGTCGTCGACGAGCAGCACCGCGTCCTGCGCGTGGTTCACGATGTAGGCGAGGTCGGACGGGTGGAGGCGTGGGTTCACCGTGTGGAGCACGCCGCCCATGGCCGGCACTGCGAAGTAGGCCTCCAGGTGGCGGGCGTGGTTCCAGCCCAGGGTCGCCACGCGGTCGCCCGGCTTCACGCCCAGGCGACCGAGCGCGTTGGCGAGCTTGTGGATGCGGGGGTACAGCTCCGCCCAGGTGGTGCGGGTCACGCTCTCGTCGGGCTGGCGGGAGACCACCTCTTGCCGGCGCTGCAGCTGGCCGGCGCGCTCCAGCACGTGCACCAGCGTCAGCGGGAAGTCCATCATCAGTCCGTCCATGGGGAACGCTCCTCTCAGCGGCATGCTGCCGTTCGCGGCGCCAGGACGCATCGTGCCATGATGGGGCATGTCCCTCATCGTGGTGGACGTCGAGGCCGACGGCCCCGCTCCGCACCTCTTCTCCATGGTCTCCTTCGGCGCGGTGGTGGTGGAGCCGTCGCTCGGCCAGACGTTCAAGGGCGAGGTGCGGCCGGTCTCCGAGCGCTGGGATCCGCAGGCGCTGGCCATCTCGGGCGTCTCGCGCGAGCAGCACCTGCGCTTCGAGGAGCCTGGCCCGGTGATGGAGCGCTTCGAGGCCTGGCTCGCGGCGCACTCGAAGGGAAAGCCCGTCTTCTGCTCCGACAATCTCGCCTTCGACTGGCAGTGGGTGAATTACTACTTCCACGCGTACCTGGGCCGGAACCCGTTCGGCTGGAGCGGCCGCCGCATCGGCGACCTCTACTGCGGGATGATGAAGGACGGCTTCGCCACCTGGAAGCACCTGCGGCCGACTGCCCACGACCACGACCCGGTGAACGACGCCCGGGCCAACGCAGGCGTGCTGCTCCGGCTCATCGAGCAGGGGCTCAAGCTGCCGGCCCGCTGACGCGCACGATCCGGGCGCCCGGCATGCGCGGGTCGGGCGCGCGGGCCGCCTTCTCGAAGGCGGGCGCCACCGCGACCGCGATCTCGAAGCGCGTCTCGCGCGGGAGCACCTGGATCCTGCCCACCGCCTCGCGCGTCACGTCGCCCCGGCGGCACACGAGCGGCAGGATCCACTTCGGATCGGCCTTCTTCTCGCGACCGATCGAGAGGCTGAACCAGACGCCCTCGGCGCCCCGCTTGACGGACGCTGCCGGCCGCGCCTCGCGCCGAGCCCGGGGCGTCGAGACCTCGCGGGCTGCGCGCGCCGTCTCGGGCAGCTCCTCCGCCGCCGGGTGGCGGCCGACCTCGCGGCGGAGCAGCGCCGCCAGGAGGCGCAGGGGATCCTGGTCCTCGGCGAGCGCGCGCGCGGCCGCGAGCTCCTCCTCGCTCGCGTCCGCCGCAGCCCGCGCCAGCTCCGCCCCCAGCCGCTCGCGATCGCGCTCGCGCACCGACTCGGGAGGCGGCACCGGCGCCCAGACCGGCGCCACCCCGGCGTCTCGCAGCATGCGCTCCAGACGGAAGCGCTCCGGAGGCGCAGCCAGGAGCACCGCCAGGCCCTTGCGACCGGCGCGGCCGGTGCGGCCGCTCCGGTGCTGCAGCGCCTGCGCGTCCCGCGGCGGCTCGGCGTGCACGACCAGTCCCACCGTGGGCAGGTCGAGCCCGCGCGCGGCGACGTCGGTCGCCACCAGCACCCGGGCGTGCCCGTCGCGGAGCGCCTTCAGGGCGCGAGTCCGCTCCTGCTGCGTCAGCTCGCCCGAGAGCGCCACCGCCTCGAACCCGCGCTCGATGAGCGCCGCGGCCCCGTGGTTCACCCCTTCGCGGGTGGAGAAGAAGACGAGTGCGCTCTCCGCCTCCTCTGCCCGAAGGACGTTCACGAGCGCGTGAACCCGCTCGCGGGGCGCGATGAGGTGGGCGCGGTAGACGATGTCGGCGTGCGCCTCCTCGGGCGGCGTCCCCGTCACCCGCACCGCCTCGCGCGTGTAGCGGCGGGCCAGCTCCACGATGGGCCGCGGCAGGGTGGCCGAGAAGAGGATGGTCCGCCGCTCGGCGGGGGCGGCCCCGAGGAGCGCCTCCAGCTCCTCCCGGAAGCCCATGTCGAGCATCTCGTCGGCCTCGTCGAGGACGAGCACGCGCAGCTTGGCGAGGGAGAGGTTCCGCCGGTCGAGGTGGTCGCGCAGCCGCCCCGGCGTGCCCACCACGACGTGCGTGCCCTCCGCCAGCGTGCGCGCCTCGCGGCGCGGGTCCATCCCGCCCACGCAGGCGGCGATGCGGGCGCCGGTCCCGGCGAAGAGCCAGGAGAGCTCGCGTTGCACCTGCAGCGCCAGCTCGCGGGTGGGCGCCACCACCAGCGCCCCCGGGGCTCGCGAGGGCTCGAACCGCTCTCGCGTGCCGAGGAGCGTCTCGGCCAGCACGAGCCCGAAGGCGACCGTCTTCCCCGAGCCGGTGCGCGAGGAGACGAGGAGATCGCGACCGCGAACGTGAGGCTCGAGCACCGCGGCCTGCACCGGAGTCGGGTGCTCGTAGCCGTGCTCCGCCAGCGCGCGTGCCAGGGCCGGGTGCGCGTCGAGGGAAGAGAAGTCCATGGGCGGGATGTACCGCTCTTCCGCCCGCCCGTCATCCGTCGCGAAGGGCGGCCTCGAGCGCCTCTCGCGATGGGGCCCGCAGCGGCACCTGACTGGGGTCGACCCGCGCCTCGGCTGCGCCGCAGACCGGGCAGCCCTCGGTGCGGAGCGGGCTGAGCCAGACCGCCTGGTAGGCGCCCTGCCCCGGCACCTCGCCCAAGAGGCGGGGGTAGAACCAGTAGCGGGGGACCATCGAGAGCGTGAGGTAGGGCATCCCCTCCGCCACGACCTCCTCCGCGAAGCCGCGCAGCGCGGCCGCGCCGTCGTCGGGCGCGAGCAAGGACAGCCCCAGCTTCACCGCCGCACTCGCCACGTGCTGGATGTCGGCCGCGAGCGCCGCCTCACCCGGCAGCCGGCCCGTGCCGTAGTCGGCGCCGCGCTCCACCCGCCCGGCGGCGCGCTCGGCCTCGTGGCGGGTGCGGGTGGCGCACAGGTAACAGGCGGTCCGCTCCGGCACGCTCACGATGACCTCGCCGCCCTGCGCGCCGGCGTAGAGGCCGACGAACAGGGCCGGCTTCCCGCGCGCGTAGGCGAAGCGGTTCAGGGCCCGCTGGGCCGCAGGGTCGTCCGTGGCGGCCACGACCAGGTCGGCGCCGCGGATGATCGCGTCGAGCTCGACCACGGGGAGTGCCTCCAGCGCGGCCGGCACCTCCCGGCAGCGCAGCGCGGGCGCGATCCGCAGGAGCCGCCGCGCCAGGGCCGCCACCTTGGGCGCGCCCACGTCGGCCGCCTCATACACGGTGCGTGACAGATTTTCCGCGGCGACCGGCTCGGGATCGAGGAGCGTCACCTCGCCGACGCCCGCGCGGACGAGCTGCTCGGCGACGTACGAGCCGACCGAGCCGCACCCGGCCACCAGCGCGCTCCGCGCGCCGAGGGCCGGCCCGAGCAGGCCCGCGCTGCGGGCGAAGAGCGCCGCCGCGAGGGTGCTCGCGCGCGCCGCGGCGGCTGGGCCCTCGAAGCGGGCCGTCCACGCGGCCCGCCCCGCGCGCGCGGGATCTTCCGTCTGGCCGGGGCCACCTGGAGGCCCGAAGACCCGCCGGTAGGGGCCGGGGGGCGCGACGTGCTCGCGCACGGCGCGGGTGAGCCGCTCCTCCTCCGGCGCGTCGAGTCGCCAGCGCAGGTCGAGCTGCTCGGTCGGGCCGCCGCGGGGGGTGGCGAGGAGGATCGGTGGCACGGCCGGATAGAGCTCGCTCGCGAGGACCACGAGCTCGAGCCCGTCGAGCGAGAGCAGCCCGGCCGGGCCAGCCGGAGCCGCGCGCCCCGAGGCGAAGACCTCTGGCACGCCCTCGCCCAGCTCGGCGGCGAGGCGGGTGAGATCGCGCCAGAGCGGGATGACCTTCACGGCGAGCGGGGCCACCCGCGCGGCCCCGGCGCCGGCCCGCCAGCCTGCGAAGAACGCGATCTTGCCGGCGCCCAGCGCGAGCTCGTACGGCGACCGCGGCGGCGAAGCGCCCTCGCACACGATGGGCGCGAGGTACGCAGCGAGGTGGCCGTTCCGCCGGAGCCCCTCCCCCAGCTCCAGCGCGTCCTGCTCGGAGGGGCGGTCGAGGCCGCAGGGATGCGAGTGCACGAGCCCCTTCAGCTCGAGCCCGTCCTCGCGCTCGAGCTGCTTCACGCGGGTCGCCAGTGCGCGTGAGGGCGCCCAGCTCCGAGCGCCGGACGCGGCCGCGGGGTCCGGCTCGTAGTGGGTGACGAGCGCCCTCCCGGGGAGGCCGAGCAGGGCACCGCCGCGCTCCGGCGGAAGGGCGGCGAGGTCCGCGCCGATGTCGCGCAGGACCCAGTCGCAGACGAACATCCCGTCAATCCTTGGGGGCGGCGAAGACGGCCTGGTGCACCTCGGAGAGCTGGCGCCCCTCGTCCTGGCCGACGTCGTCGCCCAGCAGCACCCGCCCGCTGGGATCGACGAAGATCTGGCGGCGCCGCTCCCGAGGCCGCGCCTCGCCACTGCGGCGGCTGTCGAGGACCACCGTGCGCAGGCGTTCGAGATCGAGCTGTGCCATTCGTCGCTCCTCCGGGTCAGAAGGGAAAGGTTCCGCGGCGCAGGTAGACGCTGAACCCATTCGCCCACACGACGCTCCGCGCGTAAGCGGAGACGAGCGTCGGGACGCCGCCCCCCGCCTCCTCGCCGAGGCAGAGGCGGCCGCCCGCGAACAGGTGGCAGGTGTGCGAGCAGTGCGCCTCGACGTCCGGGCTCGCCACCTTCACCTGATAGGCGCTCCCGTCGAACCACAGGAAGAGCTGGAAGTCGTCTCCGGCTTCGGACCGCACCGGGTACAGCCAGCCGCGCACGCCGTCGACGATCAGCGACCGCGTCGCGGCGGGGAGCTCGCCATCGACGAGCGCCTGTTCGCGCAGCGCGCGAGTGAAGCCGGATGGAGCCGTACCGAGGGCCACCTCTCTGACTTTTGCGCTGGAACGGGCCGGCGCAGCGCCCCGACCGGGTCGGTCTCGCCTTGCGGAGGGCCTACCCGCCTGCTAACGGTGCCCTCCGTCGCCTCGCACCCGGAGCTAGCCATGATCGAGCGCATCGGCATCTCGCTGGAGCAGGAGCTGCTGGCGCGCTTCGACGAGGTGATCGCGGAGAAGGGTTACGAGAATCGCTCCGAGGCGGTCCGCGACCTCATCCGCGATGCGCTCGTGCAGCGTGAGTGGTCGCGCTCGAAGGACGACGGGGAGAAGGTGGCCGTCGTGACGCTCGTCTACGACCACGACGCCTCGAGCCTGGCGCAGAAGCTCGCTCACATCCAGCACGAGAACCACCGCGCGGTGGTCTCGGCGCTGCATGTCCACATGGACGAGCACAACTGCCTCGAGGTGCTCGTGCTGCGCGGCGGCGGGCGCGAGGTCGTGCGCATGGGGGAGGGCCTCGTCGCGACCAAGGGCGTGAAGTACGGGAAGCTCGTGCCCGCCACGACGGGGCACGACCTCCGGTAGCGTGGTGAGCGGCGGGGGACAAGCCCCCGCCCTACGCGGTCGCAGCGAGGTAGGGCGGGGGTTCATCCCCCGCCGCCGGAACCGACGGCCCTACGCCACGGACGCCGCCGCCTCGACGGATGGCGCCTCCTCGACCAGGTCCTCGAAGTCATCTGGCGCCGCCGCTTCGGCCGACAGCGCCTCCAGCTCCGCCAGGGCCGCCTTGGCGCGCTCCACCGGCACGCGAGCGAAGAACGCGCTGGCGGTCTCGCCCACGACGCGCTCCGCGAGGTAGAGGGCGACGAGGCGCTCCACTGCCTGCGGCAGCCGCCGAGCGGGGACCTTGGCGGCGAGCCGCCCGAACCGCGCGCCCTCGTCCCCGACGCCGCCACCGAGCATGACGAAGTACTGCGGGACCGCGCGCCCCCCGACCTTGCGCACGCTTCCCTGCAAGCCCAGGCCGGCGATGTGGTGCTGGCTGCAGCCGTTCGGGCAGCCGCTCACCTTCAGCGAGAGGCCCGGCACGGCGGCGGCCAGCCGCGGGTTCGCCCGCAGGTGCTCGCCGAGGAGCCGGCCCGCCCCGCGCGAGGCCGTGACGGCCAGCCGGCAGGTCTCCGTGCCCGGACAGCTCACCACGTCCGCGAGCGTGCCCGCGCCGTCCGTGCCGAGACCGGCCGCCGCGAGCCGTTCGTAGAGCGCCGGCACCTCGCTTGCGCGGACCCAGCGCAGCAAGAGCCCCTGCGTCTGGGTCACGCGGGCGTCGCCGTCGCCGAAGGACCTCGCCAGCGCGGCGAGGGCGCGCAGCTGTCCACCCGTCACGTCGCCGAGCGGGAGGGTGACGGTCGCGGTGACGAAGCCGGCCTGCCGCTGTGGGCTGACGTTGCTCTCGCGCCAGGCGGCGAAGCCGTCCACTCCAGCGTCGGCCGGCCGCAGCTCGGGGACGACGCCCGGGCCGCGCGGCGGCGTCGCCTCGACGAGCGCCGCCAGCTCGGCCGGCGCGGGCGGAGCGGGGCGCTCCCAGGAGGGCGGCCCCTCCTCGGGCGGGTGCTCCGGATCGAACGGCAGCGGCGGCACGCCGCTCTGCCGCAGGCTCGTGAGCTCCACCTCGACCTCCCGCTGGAAGCCTTCCCAGCCGAGCTGCCGGACGAGGAACTTGAGGCGGCTGCGCTGTCGGTGCTCGTAGTCGCCCAGCCGGTGGAAGACGCGCACCACCGCCTCGGACAGCGCGAGCACCTCCCCCGCCGGCAGGAAGTCGACGAGCACGCGGGCCGACGTGGGAACGGTGGCGGTGCCGCCCCCTGCCAGGACGCGGAAGCCGCGCGTCGTGCGGCTCCCCTCCACCCGGACGCGGGCCCGGAAGCCGATGTCGTGGATGGCAGCGAAGGCGTGGTCCTCGGGGCAGCCCTCGAAGGCGATCTTGAACTTGCGCGGCAGCGAGGCCGAGAGCGGGTGGCGCAGCAGATGGCGCGTGACAGCCTCGGCGTACGGGGTGGGGTCGAACACCTCGTCCGCCGCCACGCCGGCCAGCGCGCAGGCGGTGATGTTGCGCACCGAGTTGCCGCAGGCCTCCCGGCAGGTGAGGCCCGCCTCCGCCAGACGCCTCATGACGGGCTCGACGTCGTGGAGGCGCAGGAAGTGGAGCTGGAGGTTCTGCCGGGTGGTGAAGTGGCCGAAGCCGCGCGCGTAGCGGTCGGCGACCTCGCCGAACGCTTCCAGCTGGGCGGCGGTGACCACGCCCTGCGGGATCTTCACCCGCAGCATGGAGAGGTCGCTCTCCTGCCGCTGGGGATAGGCGCCGTTCACGAGCCGGAACGCGCGCCAGGCCTCGGCGGAGATCTCGCCCCGCTCGAAGGCCTCGAGCTTTTCCAGGAAGAGATCGATGTCCGCGGCGGCCGCGAAACCCTGGCGGCCACGGCCCTGCGCTGCGTCGCTCATGGTGTCTCTCTCGCGCTCGTCGCGGCGGCGCTCGCCGTTGCGAGGAGCTCTGGCTCGTTGCACGCCGCCGCCACGCCACGGGCGAGCGAGACGACCTCGCCCACCACGATGGTGCCGGGTGCGCCGCCCTGCGGCGGCACCGGCGCGGCGCCCAGCGTCCGGAGCGTGCCGATCCAGGTGCTGGCTTCGGCCGTGCCCGCCGCGAACAGGATGGCGGCAGGAGTAGCCGCCGGCCAGCCGCGCTCGAGGAGGTGAGCGGCGAGAGGGGCGCGGGTGGCGAGCCCCATCAGCACCACCAACGTGAGGCTTCCCGGGGCGAGGCCATCGATCGCGGACCAGGCCTCCGGCGCATGCCCGGAGACGACCGCGAAGCCGGAGGCGATCCCGCGATGCGTGACGGGGATGCCCGCAAGCGCGGGCGCGGCGAGCGCGGCGGAGAGGCCCGGCACGATCTCGTAAGGCACGCCGGCCGCCTCGAGCGCCTGCGCCTCCTCGCCGCCGCGGCCCAGCACGAACGGATCGCCGCACTTCAGGCGCGCCACCCGCTTTCCCAGGCGCGCGGCGTCGATCATGATGCGGTGGATCGTCTCCTGCCGGATGGAGTGGGCCCCGGCGCGCTTGCCGACGAAGAAGCAGTGCGCCTGGCGGGCCCTCGCGAGCACCGCTCCATCGACGAGCGCGTCGTAGAGGACGAGGTCGGCCCGCGCCAGCCGGTCGGCAGCGCGGAGGGTGAGGAGGTCGGCGTCGCCGGGGCCGGCGCCGACGAGCGAGACGAAGCCGTTCACGGGATCCTCCGGGAGTAGGCGTGCGCGATCACGACATACTCTTATTTAACGGACACACGTCCGGTCAAGCGGACGGCCCGAATGGGGTCGCGGTCGCGGTCGGGGTCGCGGTCGCGTACCGCTCCACCAGCACTTGCAGCAGGAGCGGTCGCCGGTCGGCGAGCGGCACGCGCGCCCGCTTCCACTCCGTGCGCAGCCCCTCCGCCCGCTGCACCCATTCCCCGAGGTCAACCGGCAGAAAGGCCTCCACCGCCTCGCGCAGGAGCCCGGCCAGTGCGGGCGCGCGGCCCTCGGTGGAGATCGCGACCACCACCCCACCCCGCCGGACCACCCCGCCCGTGTAGGCGGAGGCGCGCGCAGGATCGTCCACGGCGTTCACGAAGACGCGGCGCTCCTCGGCTGCGCGCGCCACCTCGCCATTCACGATGGGTGATGCCGCGGCGACCGCCAGCCAGACTCCGTCGAGATCGGCGGGTGCGAAGGGGCGCTGGTGGACCTCGTCGGCGAGCGCTGCCGCCTCCGCGGAGATCTCGGGCGCGACGAGCCGCACCCTCGCCCCGGCCATGGCGAGCTGGCGCACTCGCGACGTTCCGATGCTCCCCGCGCCGACGACGAGCACCCTGCGCCCCTCGAGCTTGACGAACAGCGGCAGGAGTTGCGCGATTTCATTCGGCTCTCGCGGCGAGGCCTCGCGGGTGGGCAGTGCGTCCGGCATCCTTACTTCTTAGATAACGGACGACCCGCTCGTCAAGCGGAGGAAGGGCGCGCTGGTCCCTTCGAGTTAGGCTCCTCGGGCCGAGGAGTTGCGCAACGGCATACACTGAAGGATGATGACCTCAATCGGCCGCAAAGTAGTGGATGCAGGTTCGAATCGGATCCATGTGCCCTGAGGGGGGCATTGGGAGGAGTTGCTCATGCGCTCCTTCGCGCGGATCTTGGCGCGCGACCACGACATCACGGCCCTCTGCTCGGCCGCCGATGCGTTGCAGCGCATCTCAGCGGGCGAGTCGTGGGACGTCATCCTCTGCGACCTCCAGATGCCGGTCGTCGACGGGGTCGAGTTCTTCGAGCGGCTGCACCGCATCCGGCCCGAGCTGGTGACGCGCCTCGCGTTCGTCACCGGCGGCGCCTTCACTCCGCGCGCGCAGTCGTTCCTGGAGCGGAACACGCGCCCGATGGCGCAGAAGCCGGTCGAGCCGGAAGGCTTGCGCGCGCTGGTGAGGCAGATCGCCGCCGGAGCGCGCGCTGTCGGCGCCGGATGTGCGCTGGTAGGCTGAACGAGCGAGGCCGAAGGTCCTGTTTCCACGGGCGCCGGATGGGTGAGGGTCACGCCACACTCACGCTCGGTGACCCCAGGTCTCGCGGACCTTCACCGGCCCGCGCTACTTGACGCCCGGTGGTGATCGGGCAGATTCGGCACCATGGGGGGAGGGGTCCAACCATGAGCCGCCGCGAGGGCGGCGGGCCGAAGTCCGGGGGCGTCCAGGAGGAGCCTGGGACGCTGGCGGACGGCCTGCGCCTGCTCGCGCCGCTCGATCACGCCGCGCTCCTCTTCGAGGACGACGGCGAGGCCGCCGAGGTGGCCGGAATGTTCCTCCGGCTGGGGCTCGAGCGCCACGAGCGCTGCGTCCACCTCGCCGAAGAGGACACCGCCGCGCGCATCCTCCCTCACCTCCGTGCGGGGGGGGCGGACGCTGGCCAGGCGCTGGCATCCGGGGCACTCGCGCTCGCGAGCGATCGCGACGGCTTTTTCGGGGCCGGCGTGCTGCGCCCCGGCCAGGCAGCCACCGTGCTCGCCGGGCGGGCCGAGGACGCCCTGCGCGACGGCTACGCGGCGCTCCGCGTGAGCGCGGAACCGCGCTGGCTGTTCGAGAGCGCTCCGACGCTCGAGCTTCTCCTCGAATACGAGCAGGCGCTGCAGCGACTCGCGAGAGAGCACCCCATCGTCGGGCTGTGGCGGTACGACCGGCGGGCCTGGAGCACCGGGGCCCTGCGGAACCTCCTGCGCATGCACCCGGTCGTCATCTACAAGGGTCGGGTGTACCGCAACCACCTCTTCGTCGCGCCGAGCGCGGCCGCCGAGGGGCGGGACGAGCTCGAGGACCTCCTGGCCAGCATCACCGCGCGCGACCGCTCCGAGGCCGCCTTCGCGGCGAGCGGCGAGCGGCTCCGGCTGGCGCTGGAGGGCGGGGCGCATGCGCTGTGGGACTGGGACATCCCGGCAGGCCGCCTCTCTTTCGATCCGCGCTGGGCCGAGATCGCGCCCATCGAGCCGTCCACCTCGGCGGTGACCCTGGGAGAGTGGGAGCAGGTGGTCCACCCGAGCGATCTGGCCCGGACCTGGAAGGCGATCCTGGACCACCAGGAGGGCCGCACGGCGCGGCTCGAGGTCGAGTACCGGGTGAAGCACCGCACCGGCGGCTGGCGCTGGGTGCGGGCGCGCGGCAAGGTGGCGGCGCGCGATGCCGAGGGACGCGCCACGCGGATGGCGGGCACCCTGACCGACGTCACCGACCTGCGGGCGGTGGCCGACCAGCAGCTCGCCAGCGAGCGCTTCACGGCGGTCGGCACCCTCGCGGCCGGCGTCGCGCACGAGATCAACAACCCCCTCGCCTGGATCACGACCAACCTCGGCTTCTTGCAGGACCTCCTCCAATCATGGGCGCAGGGAGCGGCCGGCGCAGATGCGCTCCCTCAGGTGAGAGAGGTGCTGGACGAGACGTGCCAAGGCGTCGCGCGCATCCGCGACACGGTGGACGCGCTGCGGTCGGTCGGGCGCCCCGTGGAGGCTGGGGATCCGGTCCCGTGCGACCTGCGCGAGGAGATCCAGGCCGGCGTGGCGGTGGCGCGGCACGAGGTGGTGCACCGGGCACGGCTGACGCTCGACATCCCCGATGAGCTGCCGCGCGTGCTGTCGCACCCGGGCGGTCTACGCAAGGTGTTCCTGCACCTGCTCGTGAACGCCGCCCAGGCCATCCCGGAGGGCCCGGTCGCCGACCACGAGGTGAAGCTCACCGCCTCCGCCACGGGCAACGCGGTCGAGGTCGCGGTGAGCGACACCGGAGTCGGGATGAGCGCGCACGTCCGGGCGCACATGTTCGACCCGTTCTTCACCACCAAGGGGCCTGGTCAGGGAATGGGGCTGGGGCTCTCCTTCGCGCGGGCGCTGGTGGAGGCCTCCGGCGGCCGCATCGACGTGTCGAGTCAGCCGGGCCGCGGCTCGATCGTGCGCGTCACGCTCGCCCTCGCTGGCCAGCAGCCGCCGTCCGCCCAGCCGGCGGCACCCTCCGCCTCAGGGCGCCGCCGCGTGCTCATCGTCGACGACGAGGAGATCCTGGTGCGCGCGTACGGGCGGTTGCTCGAGCGGGACCACGACGTGACGGCCCTCGTTTCCGCCGGCGAGGCCCTCCGCCGCATCCGTGCGGGTGAGAGCTGGGACGCCATCCTCTTCGACCTGCAGATGCCAGAGCTGGACGGCATCGAGCTGTTCGAGCAGCTCGAGCTGACGCGGCCGGAGCTGGCCGGACGCGTCGCGTTCATCACCGGCGGAGCGTTTACGCCGCGCGCGCTTGCGTTTCTGGAGCGGAACACCCGCCCGACCTTGTCGAAGCCCATCGATGCCGAGGCGCTGCGCGAGCTCGTCGCGCGCCTGATCGCCGGCTGAGGCAACTGCGGCGAGGCGCGCCAGCTGGCGCTCGGCCCGCGCCAGCTCCGTCGAGAGCTGGGCCACCTCCGCGAGCAAGCACGGCGCGAGCACCTGCGCCACCGAGGCGTCGCCCGTGGCGAGGCGCGCCTCCCAGTCCCCGAACACGTCGGGCGTGAGCCGCGGCACTGGCATCACCTGCGCGCGCCCAGGGTTCACGATCCGTGGCTGTTTGCCACGCGGCGGCGGCTTGGGCATGTCGCTGGCAGGCGGCGCGGCGGCGACGACGGGGAGCGGCGAAGCGCTCACGCGGGCGACCGGCTCCATCCGCGGCAAGGGGGGCCGCGGCAGGGTCCAGGGGAACGGTTTATGCTCCCCCTCGAGACCGGTGGAGAGGATCGCCTCGACCCGCCCCACCGCCCCACACCTGCA
>WNGR01003014.1_pt1 | contig 18427 bp, 19 predicted proteins | sample 5407581 | NCBI WGS metagenome assembly WNGR01 (sample SAMN13153383, study PRJNA577476) | soil metagenome | isolation source: 80 cm soil or saprolite under Garry oak tree replicate 2 | place: USA:California | collected 2016-06-15 | reverse complement strand
AAGCATCGTCACTCATGGGAACAGGCTACCAGACTGCCTCCTTACAGCCAGTGGACGGACCTGCTTCCAAGCGCACTGAAAAACCGGGTGACTCTGAATCGGGAATCCATCGATCGAGGCGAGGCTTTCGCGTTGACAGGCTTGCGCCGGGATGCGGGGTTCGGCGCCGCCGCGGCACGCGCGCCGCTTCGCTGCGATTCTGGCGAACCATCCAGTCCGCCGAGAAGTGCATGTTCCAGCTCTATAAGATTGACAACGGAGTGGGCACTCCACTGGACGCGCAACAGGAGGTGACAGGCGTATTCAAGCCAAATACGACGATCACACTGTTGGTCATTGGGTCCAGGTTTACCGCCAGAGGTTCCAACACAGTGGACGGCGAGACGCTATCGATCGAAGGCACGGTCGCGCCAAACTCCTTTGGCGTGGCAGGCGTGTTCTGGTCCGGGGTCGACCCCGGTGGGTAACGGCAACGTATACAGCCGGTTGGAGATCTCCTAATCCGGTGAAGGCGAAGACGCTGGTCGCAATTCGGACTTTGCCGCGAAAAGAGCCAGTGAACTAACCGTCCGAGCGGCGGCGGAACCCGAGATATGTGACATAGGACACTGCTGTCCCGCGCGATCTGGATCAGACTCTAAATGTGCCAGTAAAAGCACTTCCCAATGGCTCGCGGGAAGCATAAGATTTCGCACGACATCTGGAGGCACGTATGTTGAAACTCCTATTCGCTCTGCCCGTCACGTTGCTCTTTGCGTTTCTGCCGCAGCAGCCTGCGGCTGCGCCCGACCCGCCCATGCCGACGGATGCTGCGACGCTGACCAACCCGGTTACGCCGACGGCGGACTCCCAGAAACACGCCAAGATGATGTATGGAATGGACTGCGCCATCTGCCACGGCGAAACTGGCAATGGAAAAGGTGAACTTGTCGCCGATATGCAGTTGAAATTGAAGGATTTCACCGATCCAAATGCCTTAAATGGAATGTCGGATGGCGAGCTCTTTTATATCATCAAGAATGGCAAGGGCAAGATGGGCGCCGAGGGTCCTCGAGCCAAAGACGATGTCATCTGGAACATGGTCATCCTGATACGTTCTTTCAGCAAGAAATAGGTCTGCGGCTCCCGACCCGGCTCAGGCGCCCTTTGCACACTCGTCTATGACCGTGGCCGCCTCGGGCATCACCCCAATCGTGGTTCCGCGATCGATTGGAGTTACATCCGCCCAACTTCGCAAAGTTCGTTTTCGCGTCGGTCTAAGCTTCTCCAACTCTTCAGCCTCGTAAACGGCAGCTGTGCCGTCCGAGAACCGGACCAGCACTTCGGTGCCTTCCAGAAAACTGGTTGAGATGATATGCAGCGGCTTGCGGGCAAACATGGCCTTGTCCGAAATGGGTGTCGATGGCGGCAAGATTGGCTCCTCGGCACAAATGATTTTTGTTTTTTTGGCGTTCCCGATCGTATTCCTTGGGATGCAGGCAATCGATTAATAGCAGCCTAGCGACGGCATCAGTTGTCTGTCACGATTTTGTCAACGAAATTGAACCGCGATCCCATTCGACTATTGAGGCTTTTGCGTCGCGATCCACGCGTCGGCCTGTTTCTCCAGAATATCCAGCGGCAGCGCGCCGGAGTCCAGCACCACATCGTGAAAAGCCTTGAGGTCGAACTTCGGGCCGAGCGCAGTTTTGGCGCGGTCGCGCAATTCCAGGATCTTTAGCTGGCCCATCTTGTAGCCAAGCGCCTGGCCCGGCCATGCGATGTACCGGTCGACCTCCGACTGGATATTCGTGTCGTCCATTGCGGAGTGTTCGTGGAAGTAGTCGACCATCTGCTGCCGAGTCCAGTGCTGCGAGTGAACGCCTGTGTCGACGACCAGACGGATTGCGCGCCACATGTCAGCCTCCAACCGTCCGTAGTCGGAGTAGGGATCCTGGTAGAAGCCGATTTCTTTGCCCAGCCGCTCCGAGTACAGCGCCCAACCTTCGGTGTAGGCGGTGTAGTAGCCCTGTTTGCGGAACTCGGGCAGCCCGGTCAATTCCTGCTGAATGGAAATCTGCAGATGGTGACCGGGAATCCCCTCGTGGTATGAAACCGCCTCGACGCCGGCCAGTGAGCGGTCGGCCCAGTTGTAGGTGTTCACGTCGACACGCCCGGGCCGTTTTCCGTCAGGCGTTCCCTGGTCATAGAAAGCCTGGGGCTGATTCGGCGCCATGTAGGACGGCATCGGCACCACCTCAAGCTTCGCCTTGGGCAGCCGCCCGAAGAGGTCCGGCAATTTCGGTTGCATCTGCTCGATGTAGCTCCGATAGGTCGCGATCAGGCCCTCCGCCGAAACCGGATGTTCTTTCGGATTCGCCTTCAGCGCTGCCGAAAAACTCTTCAGATCGCTGAATCCAAGCTTGTGCATGATGGCCATCATCTCGGTCTCGTCGCGCTTCACCTCGTCGAGCCCGATCTTGTGAATCTCGGCAGCGGAATTGTCCAGAGTCGTGCTCTGGCGGATTCGGAAGGCATAGTACGCATCGCCATCCGGCAGCGCCCAGACGCCTGGATCCTTGCGGCACTTGGGGATGTAGGTGTAGGTGAGAAATTTTGCGAAGCGCTGATAGGACGGCAACACCTGGGTCGCGATCGCATCCAGCACAGCGTCCGTGATGCGCTTCTGGTCCTCGGCGCTGACGCTCCTGGGGAACTTCTTCAACGGCAGCGCGAAGGGGCTGTCCGCGGGCTTCTGGGCCGCGATAGCCTGCGTCTGAGCCTGCACCTTCTCCATCAGAAACTGCGGCGGAGTGCGATGATCGTCGATACCCGTCTGCATGTTCGTCATCGTTTGCGTAAACGCCAGGGGCATCTTTCCCAGGCGCGCGATGTAATGGTCGTAGTCGTCGGCATTATCGAACGAGGTGTGCTCGGCCAGTTGAGGCAGATTGAGCTGGATACCATCGTACTGATTGACCGGCATCTCCCATTCTTTGAACTGCGCGCCCTCTTGGTCTTCGATCAGCGAGCGCAGCATCAGTTCGGCGGAGAGCTGCTCCTGGTGCGGCAGCCCCGTGGTGTCGATCGCGGAGAGCTTCTCGATGAAGGAGCGGCCGCGGGCGAGCGCATCGTTGAAGGCGCGCGGACTGAGGTCCGCCAACTCCGAATCGTAACGCTTGTCGCCGAGGAAGGTCGCAAACTCCGGCTGGTGCTTGAGCCTGTCCTGCCAGATATCGTTGAACAGGGAACTGAGCTGGTGGGAGCGCGTGGCGGCATCCTGGTTCACGCTCTGTGCGGAGACAGTTCCGCCAGTCGGAGGCAAAGACTGCGCCAGAAGCTGAAATTGAGCCACCGCAGAGGACGCGAGAATTGCGGTAAGACAGGATGCGCATAGTACCTTGAAAAACCGTTTCATTCGACCTCGATAAACGACCACCCTTTGAGACTACCGGGAACTCCCCTTCTCCGCCAGAAAGCCGGTGTCGTGGGAATAGCCATCGAACAGCGCGGAAAATGTCTCATCCGGCGCCGCGTTCGTGAGCACATACTGCCCGGAGTTGGTGGCGCCAGACCACGTATCCGCCCCTGTGTCCGCGTCCACCGACACCGTTCCCGGCTTGCTCACAGCGAAATACTTCGTCCCCTTGTAAGTCAGGCCGCGCGCGGCAAACAGCGCCGACAGCATATCCCACATGGGCCTCTGCGTGGTCCCGGTCAGTTGCATTGCATACATCGTAGGATTCACCATCGGCGACGCATCGGCTGGGGCGCCCGCCAGCACATGCAGCCCATTCGCGAAGCCATTGAGATAGATTGGCGGAAATCCGTGCTGCCGCGTCCACTCTGAAAACAGTGCGCGATAGCCGGGGGCGTCGGACTTGAAGTTCCACTCCGTGCCCCTCGGATACTGCCCGCCCATGATGGAGAGCAGTTTCACCGTGCGTTTGACCAGCGCCGCTCCACTGAGCGGACTGATTGCGTCGGGCGGGCTGGCAAGCAGTTGATTGAGGCAGGTTGCGAACCCTGTCTCGACGATATCCACGCTACGCTTCGGCTGATTGGCCAGCGCCTTGCGATAGACGGCAACGCAGCCGGGATAGTGCTCGCGCGCGTCTCCCGGACTGAAGCGATGCACAAGTTTTTCCGCCCAATCGCTCTGATTGCACTTGTCTGCCGCACACAGTGCAGTCGACGGCTCGTCGGTCTGGTTTGCGCCGATCGGCGTCTGCGCATGGCCTCCCGCGTTGGCGAAGATCTTCATCACGGGCGCACTAAGTGGATTGGCCGAGTCCGCCACCATGGCAAGAATTTCGATCTCGCCCCGGTCAGCAAGCTTGTAGAGAATAGGAAGCGTCGCGACACAATCGACATCCTGCGAGCAATCGTCATCGTAGATCAGCCGCTGTTGCGCCGATGCATTTTGCAAGGACGAAAGCGCAAGCAGTGCCGCCAATGCCAGACTACCAACCCAAAGTCGCATAGTGCCTCCAGGTTTCAATCTAGCAAAGCCGGCGCATCACGCGTTCACCCTAACGAGAAGCTTGTGGTCTGCCAGCGTCGAGCATCCGGTAGAGCGTCGAGCGGCTGATGCCCAGCAACTCCGCCGCGCGCAACTTGTTTCCTCCGCATCGGCTGAGCACATCGAACACATGATGCTGCATCACGTCGTGCAGCCGCTCGATCCTCGGCGCAGGCCTCCCGGACGGATCGGCGAGCGTGAGCAGATGGCGCGGCTCGATGATTTCTCCTTCCGCGAGTGCAGCGGCCTGGACGACCAAGCGTTCCAAGCCGCGAAGGTTATCCGGCCAGGGACGCTCCTGCATCTGCGCCAGCGCATCCGCAGCGAACAGCTTGGCACTCTCACGGCCTTCCTCGGCGATCCGGCGCAGCAGCGCGTCCGCAAGCACGGGGATGTCTTCAACACGTTGCCGCAATGGCGGGACGAATATCTCCACCGCGGAGAGGCGCGCGTACAGGTCCTCGCGAAACTGGCCAATTGCGGAATGAGTTCGCAGGTCGCGATCGCATGCGACCAGAAGTCTCGTCTCCGCTCCCCGTGTTCCAACTGGATCAACGCGCCCCCGACGCGATGCATAGCGGTGCTGCTCGTAGTCGCGCAGGAACCGGAACAACGTTCGCTGAAGATCGATCGGCAGATCGCCTACGCCGCTGAGATAGAGCGTGCCGCCCCATATGGATTCGAGCAGGGAACTGGCATCTCGCGACGACTCGGCCAACTCCGCAGCATGCGCCACGAGGAACGGACCATCGGCCACCGGAGAGAGTGCATGAAGCGCGCGCGCAACCGCTTCCTTACCCGCGCCAGCTTCGCCACGAATCAGAGCGGTTCGGAAGTACGGTGCGATGCGCTGAATCTGTGAGCGCAACCGCCGGACTGCCACGCTCTCGCCAAGCAGGATGAAATCGCGCAGACCGCCCGAACCGCATACGAGCGCCGCAGCCGCGGATACTTCCGATACTTCCTTCGGCGATTCCAGAATGTTCTGCCCGAAATGATCCGCCGAAGTAAGGTGAATGGTTGACATGGCGTCAAGTTCTTCATCGGCGCAAAGCGGCTCCAGATGAGTCGGCAGCAGGCGTGGCCGCAATACAAAACCCCACCTGCGGCGATGCTGCAGCCGCAAAGGTGGGGTTCGGTGGAATCGTCGCGGAACTCTACGCCGTGGTCGTCGCGCAGTAGGCGTCGAAGGCGCGCGTGAGTTCCTGGGCAATCGCCGGGGCAGTCGATGTTTCGATCGCCGAACGCTGCATCAGATACACAAGCTGCCCATCGCGGAGAATCGCGATGGCGGGCGAGGTTGGCGGATGTCCGCCAAAGTAGCTGCGCGCCTTTTCCGTCGCTTCGCGATCCTGCCCGGCAAATACGGTAATGCCCTGGCTGGGCGTGGTGGTGTGCTGCATGGCCAGACGCACCGCTGGGCGCATCTTGCCGGCTGCGCATCCGCATACGGAGTTGACCACAAGCATCGTGGTGCCCGGCTGAGCCAGCGCCGCGTCCACCTCGACGGCCGTGCGTGCCTCTTTCAAGCCCGCGCGCGTCAGTTCCTCGCGCATCGGAATCAGCATGATCTCTGGGTACATTAACATCCCTCCTGGGAAGCCGCTCGTTCAGAACTGCCTCAACCCCGATTGTACGGGTGCCGGGGACGGTACGCCAGATACGCATCTTACGCACCGCGAATTCGTTCCGCAATCGCATGATTGCAATAGTCTAGAGGGCGTGACAATTCTCGAAAATGTTTCGCTCGCCCAATACACCACGCTTGGCGTAGGTGGTGCCGCCCGCTGGTTTGTAAAGACGGCGGCTGAGGATGAGGTTCTCGAAGGCGTCCGTTTTGCCCGCGCGCACGCTGTGCCGTACTTCATCCTGGGCGGCGGCAGCAACCTGCTGGTGAGCGACGCTGGATTTCCCGGCGTAGTCATTCACATCAGCGGCGGCGAATCCGTCTGGGCGGATCAGAGGAACGGCTTCGGCACCATCGTCTCCAGCGCGGGAGTGGATTGGGATTCGGTAGTCCAGCTTGCCGTTGAAAAGAATTGTGCCGGCATCGAGTGTCTCGCAGGCATCCCGGGCAACGTCGGCGGAACTCCCGTCCAGAACGTCGGTGCGTACGGGCAGGAGGTCTCGCACACCATCGTCAGCGTGCGTGCACTCGATCTGGAAGCGGAAAGGATCGTCGAACTCACCGCAGCCGATTGCGGTTTCGCCTACCGCCGCAGCATCTTCAACACCATCCAGCGGGAACGCTACGCCATCACTCGCGTCGTCTATTCGCTGAAGATCGACGGCGCGCCGTTGCTCGAGTATCGCGACGTCAAGCAATACTTCGCGGAGCGCGCGATCGCGACGCCCTCACTGTCCGATACCGCCGACGCCGTTCGTATTATTCGAGCACGCAAGGGAATGGTTCTCGCCGCGGACGACCTGGACACGCACAGCGCCGGATCGTTCTTCAAGAATCCCGTCGTCGTCGCCGCGACAGTACCGCTGCTGGCTGCCATTGCCGGCCGTCCGATCAGCGAGGTTCCGCAATTCCCGTCCGACACGTGGCATGCATCAGGGGATGAGATGGTCAAGCTATCGGCCGCGTGGCTGATCGAACTCGCAGGCTTCCACAAGGGCTTCGTCGCGGGCCGGGCCGGACTCTCCAGTAAACACGTTCTTGCCATCATCAACCGCGGCGGCGCGACCGCGGCAGAGATCATCGCCCTGCGCGATAACATCCTCGAACGCGTCCACGCCAAAACCGGAATCCGCCTCGAACAGGAACCGGTTATGCTGGGCTTCCCGCCGTCCCGTTGAGCTGCATCAACAGCCGCGCCCGCTCTTCGGCCAACACTGTCGCGACGGGCCCCTGCTCCACCACGCGCCCCTCCGCCAACTTGATCACCTCAGCATCGAGCTGGAACGCCTCCGCGACATCGTGCGTCACGGAAAGAACGCACAGATTGCGTTTCGCGGTCCAAGTCTTAAGATCGTGCATCAACTCCGATCGCAACCCCACATCCAATCCGGAAAACGGTTCATCGAGCAGCAGCAGCCCGTTCTCCCCGGCTGCGGCCGCTGCACGAGCTAGGTTCACGCGCTGCGCCTCTCCGCCAGACAACTCGGCTGGGCGCTTGCCTGCGAGGGGAACGATGCGGAACAGAGACAGCGATTCATCCATCTCGTTCCGAAAAGCATCCTCTCTTGAATTTGACGAAATGCCGTAAGCCACGTTCTCCATCACGCTCATGTGCGGAAAGAGGCTCGGCGCTTGCGGAGCCAGCGGAATCGATCGGGCGTGTGTCGGCATGAATTTCCTTGCTGCTGAGTCGACCACAATGACGGTGCCAGGGGCGCCCGGCATCGAAGCTTCCGCCAACACAATTCGTGCCGAGTCCGGCCGCACCAGCCCTGCGATGGCGCGCAGAATCGTCGACTTCCCAGAACCCGATGGCCCAAACAAAACTGTCCAGGGCTGCCTCAGCGCGAACGAGACGTCAATCGCCAGTGTGCCAATGCGATGGCGCATCGCAACGTCCAGACGAGGCGATCCAGTCGGCGCCGTGTCCACTCTAGCCGACAAGAATGGACCTCCTCCCAACTCCGCGCCAATACACCACGACCAGCGTCAGCAAACTAAACGCCAGCAGCACGCCAGCCGTCCGATTCGCCGCTGCATAATTGAAGTCCTGTACCTGGTCATACAGCGCAATCGACAGCGTCCGAGTCGCGCCGGGAATATTTCCGCCCAGCATCAGCACCACGCCAAACTCGCCCACGGTGTGTGTGAACGTAAGCACCGCCGCCGCCACCAGTGACGGTTTCGCTAGCGGCAGCGTGATCGTCCGAAATGCGCGCGCCGGACTCGCTCCCAGAGTCGCGGCGACCTCAAGCAGCGCCGGATCAACCGCGCGAAATCCGGCGACCAGCGGCTGCACCGCAAACGGCAGGCTGTATAACACCGATCCCACCACCAACCCTGAGAATGAAAATGCCAGCGGATGTCCGAGCAACCGGATGATCAGACGTCCCGGCGCAGTCAGCGGCCCCAGCGCCACCAGCAGATAGAAGCCGATCACCGTCGGCGGAAGCACCAGCGGAAGCGCCACTACCGCCTGCGCCAGCGCTCGCGCCGCGCCCGTCCCGGCGGCGATCCAGCGCGCCAGCGGGATCGCGATCAGCAGCAGAATCGCAGTCGTACTCAGTGCGAGCCGCAGCGTCAGCCATAAGGCTTGCGTATCCATGTCGGTTCAAGTGTATCGGGAGTTCGGGCGGCCGCGTCTTACTGCGCTGGATCGAGCCCGTACTTCGCCAGGTTCCACTGAATTGCCGGGGAACGCAGCCAGTCCAGAAACGCATGCGCATCGGCCCGGCGATCCGACTTCTTCATCACCACCGCGCACTGCCGAATAGCCGGGTACGCATCAGGCGGCATGCGCACGAACGAGCCCATCTGTTGGAAGTGATCCGTCGAGGCAGTTGTCAGCGAGATCAACCCAAGCTGCGCATTTCCCGACTCGACAAATTGCGCAGTCTGCGCGATGTTTTCCGCAATCACCAGGCGCGGCTTCAACTGGTCGTAGAGTTTCATCCAGGTCAGCGCTGCAACGGCGGCGCGGCCATAGGGCGCGTGCTCCGGATTGGCGATGGCGAGCGAGGTGAACTTTCCCTCGCGCAGCGTGTTCTGCGACAGCGGCTGAAGCGGCGAGTCCTTGCGCGCCCAGAGCACCAGCGTGCCTCGCGCATACGGGATCGGCGCAGACGTGTCGGCGAGCCCCGCAGCCACGACGGTCTCGGGAAAGCTGAAGTCTGCCGCAAGAAACAGGTCCGCAGGCGCTCCGTTCAGGATCTGCGTCGCAAGTGTCGAGGACGATCCATAGCTGACGATCAGCTTGATCCCGCTGGCGTGCTCGAACGCCTCGGCCAGCGCGGGCATCGCGGGCTGCAGATCGGCCGCGGCCAGCACATGGACTTCGCGCGGCGTCTGCGCAAGGCAGCAGGGAAGCGCGCTACCCAGGCAGACCAGCAGCACCGCAACGATAATCGCCTTCCGAAGCCGCGCGGTCGCCAGATTCAATTGCATACAATAGGCTAAGGGTAAGCGAGATGAGCACGACACATCAACTTCGATGCACAAACTGCGATGCGCGGATCGCCGCGGGCACAGGCAGCAGCGATTTCCGCTGCCCGGATTGCAATGGCCTCTACGAGGTGATCTATCCCTGGAGTCCCAACGCTGGCCCTGCCGCCCCGATGTCCACCGTACGCCTTCCCAATCCTGGCGGCATGCGCCACCTCTGGCAGGAGCGCCGCACCTCGACCATGGCCGTCGATCAGAGCGGTGTCTGGCGCTTTCGCGAATTGCTGCCAATCGTCCGCGACGTAGACCGCGTCGTCACCCTGCGCGAGGGCAACACGCCGCTCTACGAGATGCCGCGATGTGCGGAAATCGCCGGTGTCGACTGGCTGCTGGCCAAACATCAGGGCATGAATCCCACCGGCTCCTTCAAGGACACCGGCATGACCGCCGCGCTGTCCGTTGCGGTCGAGCGCGGCTATAAGTGGGTCGCATGCGCCTCCACCGGCAACACCTCTGCCGCCATGGCCGCCTATGCCGCGCGCGCCAGCCTGCGCTCCATCGTCTTCATCCCTGAAGGCAAGATTGCCTGGGGCAAACTCTCGCAGTCGATGGACTATGGAGCGATGACCGTTCAGTTGAAGACCGACTTCGACGGCTGTGTCCGACTGCTGCTCGAACTCGTCCGCCGCTTTCCGATCTATCTGCTCAACTCCGTCAACCCGTATCGCCTCGAAGGCCAGAAAACTCCGGCGATGGAGATAGTTGAGCAACTCGAGTGGCAGGTCCCCGAGCACATCGTCGTGCCCGGCGGCAACCTGGCCAACTCCTCCGCGCTCGGCAAGGGCTTCCAGGAGATGAAGCACCTCGGCCTCATCCCGCGCGTGCCCAAGATCAGTGTCATCCAGGCGCAGGGCGCGAACCCTCTCTACCGCTGGTTCAACGACTCCAACCACGAGATGAAGCCCGTCACCGCGGAGACTCGCGCCACTGCCATCCGCATCGGCAATCCCGCAAGCTGGAAGAAGGCCGCGCGTGTTATCGAAGAGATGGGCGGATGGTGCGAGCAAGCCAGCGAGCAGGAGATCGCGCTCGCCAAAGCCGAGATCGGTGCGGAGGGCGTGGGCTGCGAGCCCGCCTCTGCCGTCACTCTCGCGGGACTCAAGAAACTCGTCGCTCAGGGCCGTGTTCACAGCGGCGAGCGTGTCGTCCTCATCCTCACCGGCCACACGTTGAAGGACTCGCAGTACACCATCGACTATCACCGCGGTGAACTGCTTACCGAAGCAGAGTCTGCCACTGCGACCGAATTCGAGCGCTCTCGGCACAATGCCCTCCGCAAGCCGCCGATCGTTCTGGAGGCCGATGAAGCAGTAGTCCTGCGCGCCCTCGAAGAGCGAATGGCGATGGCCGACGCCTCCGAGCCGGTCGCTCACGGAATCAACGCATGAGCCAGACTTCCGGCGCGCCTCCCGGCCCCATTCGTCTGGTCCTTCCCGCCACCTCTGCCAACCTTGGCTCGGCGTTCGACTCGGCCGGTCTGGCAATGGCGCTCACCCTTACCATCGAGGCAGAGGCTTTTGATTTGTCAGCAAGCCCGCCTCTCACCATCGAAGCCACTGGCCGCAACGCAGATCGCTGTGCCCGCACGGGCAACAACATGATCTTCGAGACCTACCGCGACGTCCTCCAGGGTGCTGGCCAGCCTGTCTTTCCGCTGCTCCTCCGCGTACACAATGAAATCCCGCTCGGCATGGGTTGCGGATCGAGCGCCGCCGCCCTGCTCGGCGGAGTCATGCTCGCCAACCACTTCGGCGGCCTCGGATGGGACCTCCAAGCCTGCATGGAAGAAGCCTGCCGCCGCGAAGGCCATCCCGACAATGTAGCCGCCTGCGCGCTCGGCTACCTGACCGTCTCGGCCTCATCGAACGCTCGGGTCACGGCAGCCACATGCGGCCGCGATCTCCGGTGGAAGCTTCTCCTCGCTCTCCCCTCAGCCAGCCTCGCGACCGAGAGGGCCCGTGCGCTTCTGCCTGTCGCGTACACGCGCGCTGACGCTGTCCACAACGTGCAACGAGCCGGCCTCCTCGTCGCTGCATTCGCCCTCGGCCGCGGCGACCTCCTCGAAGCCGCCATGCAGGACCGACTGCACCAGCCATACCGCACGGAAGCCTGCCCGTTGCTTCCGCTGCTTCTGCCGCTCGCCGGCAGCCCCGGCATTCTGGGTGTCGCGCTTAGCGGCGCTGGTCCGGGCATGCTGCTAATCATCGAGCCGGAAGCCGACATCGATGAGATCGCCAGCCGGATTCGTGCCGCTGCGGCCGATCCTGAGCTGGAAATCATCGAGACTGCCATTGCCGGTGGGATGTCGCAATCTGCCATCAATCCGACCTAAGTCCCATCCACACAGTGTTTAGACGCTCTCAGACCCCGCAATAGATTACTTTAGTAACTGCTGAATTTACTTTACTTTGCTGAATGGAATTCCATAATATGTGCGCGTGTGCAGTTCTGGGGAGGGCTGCTACGCCGCCCGCTGACCCGCCTAAAATCGGGCAGCGGGCGTTACTTATTTGGGCCAATTCCACCCTTCCGCGCCGCATTGCATCCGCTACACCCCTCGCGCATCTATTATTAGTGTTGAAATGAACACGCCCTACTTGCCCGCTGGCACAGTAGCGGGAGGAGCAACAAAAATGGCAGAAGTAAGCAATCCGAGCACAGCAAGCGCACCTATCGGCAATGGCATTCAGGAAAAAGCACACCTTGTAAACGCAGTCAGCGACGCAGAGTTCGAGAAGGAAGTGTTGCAGTCCGAGCAGCCAGTATTGGTGGATTTCTGGGCCGCTTGGTGTGGCCCATGCCGCGCTCTCGCGCCGGTGGTGGACGAAATCGCAACCCACTACAACGGCAAGCTGAAGGTGATGAAGATGGACGTGGACGCAAACACCGCCACGCCCATGCGCTATGGCATTCGCGGCATACCCGCGCTGCTGCTCTTCAAGGGCGGCAAGGTCGCCGACCAGATCGTCGGCTATGTCCCCAAGGACACCATCGACAAGTCCGTCGCCAAGTTGCTCGTCTAAGTCCCATCGCAGGCGATTCGCGTAAAACCAAGATGCCCGGCGTTCCTCACTTCGCCGGGCATCTTACTGCGCGTCCGGTCGTCCGTCTTCGCAACTGACAACTGACAACCTGCAACTGACAACTCCCCGAGTGCTAGACTCAGCACGGAATGCTCGAATTCATGTTTTTCCGCGCGATCATGGTGGCCTTCTTCATCCTGGCCAACAGCTTCTTCGTGGCTGCCGAATTCGCGCTGATCAGTGTGCGCGAGACGCGCATGGAGCAACTGCTCGCGCTGGGCCGCCCGGGTGCGCGCACCGCGCTGCACCTGAAGCGCTCCATCGATGAGTTCCTCCCCGCGGTCCAGTTCGGCGTGACCCTGGCCTCGCTCGCCCTCGGTTGGCTCGGCGAGCCTGCCGTCGCGGAGATGCTTCTCGACCTCGCCGCGCGCTGGCTCGCTGTCCTTCCGCCGCACGCCGTCCTGTACGCGCACTCCATCGCGATCGCCCTTTCCTTTTCGGCGATCACTTACTTCGAAGTGCTGCTCGGCGAACTCGTTCCCAAGTCTCTCGCCCTGCAGCGCGCCGAGCGTATCGCTCTCGCGGTCTCGGGCCCGATGGACGTCTTCATCCGCATGACGCGTCCCGCCGTCATCCTGATGAACAGGTCGGCGGCACTCGTGCTCCGTCTCTTTCACGCCCCGCTGCACGGCGAGGGTTCGGTGCATTCGCCCGAGGAATTGAAGCTCATCGCCACCGCAACCCGCCGCATGGGACTCCTTCCTGCTTTCCAGGAAGAGATCATCCATCGCGCCATCGAGCTCAACCACGTCACCGTGCGCGAGGTGATGACTCCGCGCGGCAAGATCTTCTCGCTCCCCGCTGACATGCCCATCGAGCGCGCCAGCGCACGCATCGTCGAAGAGCAGCACTCGCGCATCCCTGTGTACGAGACCAAGGGAGATGCCGCGACGGGCGCCATGCCTGACCCCGACCGCATCATCGGCGTCGTCTACTCCAAAGACATCTCCCGCCTCATGCACTTCCGTGCGGTAGCCCTGGGGCTGGGCGGCGCCGTCACCTCCGGCCCGACTCTTCGCCAGGTCATGCGCGATGTCCTGGTCGTCCCGGAAACCAAGCTCGCCGTCGACCTGCTGCAGGAGTTCCAGGAACGCCGCCGCCAGATCGCCGTTGTCGTCGACGAGTTCGGCTCAACCGTCGGCATTGTCACCGCCGAAGACGTGCTCGAACAGGTCGTGGGTGAACTCGAAGACGAGTTCGACATCGCCGCCCGCGCCTCCGCCTTCAACGCCGAGGGCGTCATGTCGCTCGACGGCAGCACCACCTTGCGCGATCTCGGCACACAGCTCGGCTGGACCTTTCCCCGCGAAGCCGGCGTCGAAACGCTCGCCGGATTCCTCCTCACCCAACTCGGCCACCTCCCCGTTCCTGGCGAAAGCGTCACCCATGGTGGCCGCCGCTACGTCATCGCAGAGCTGGCCGGCCGCCGCATAGCGCGTGTCCGCGTCGAAACCATCCAACCCACCCCCGACCTTCAACTCAAACTCAACATCTGACAACTGAGAACTGACACCTGACAACTCTCCCCAAACCCGTCCGCCGAATCCTCATCACGCTCCCCGTCCTGTGGGTTGTGGTCTCGGTCGTCTTCCTCCTGATCCACCTTGTCCCCGGCGATCCCATCGTTCAGATGCTCGGCGAGGGCGCGACCGCCTCCGATGTCTCCGCGCTCCGTCACGCCTATGGCTTCGACGCTCCATTGCACACGCAATATCTCAGCTACTGGCGCGGAGTCCTCCACGCCAACCTCGGACAGTCTCTCCGCCTGCACGACTCCGTCACGCATCTCGTCGCGCAACGCTACCCGTATACTCTTGCGCTCACCCTCGCCGCACTCTTGATCGGCATCGGCGTCTCCGTGCCGGCGGGAATCTTCTCTGCCCTGCATCGCGGCCAATGGCCGGACCGAATCCTCGGCGTCGCCTCCCTCGGCGGCCTCTCGTTCCCGAACTTCGCGCTCGGCCCCATCCTCATCCTCATCTTCTCCATCAAGCTCGGATGGATGCCCGTCTCCGGAGCGGGCACCGGCCCAATCTTCGGCCCCGGCTTCTGGTTCTATCTCGTCCTGCCCGCCATTACGCTCGGCAGCGGCCTCGCCGGAGTCCTTACCCGCATGGTCCGCACCGCCATGCTCGAAGAGCTAGGCCAGGACTACATCCGCACCGCCCGCGCCAAGGGCCTCAGCGAGAACGCGGTTGTCTACCGCCACGCGCTCGGAAACGCCCTCATCCCGGTCCTCACCGTCATCGGCCTGCAGTTCGGCAGCCTGCTCTCCGGCGCCATCGTTACCGAAACGGTCTTCAGTTGGCCCGGCATCGGCCGACTCACTCTTTCCGCAATCTCCAACCGCGATTATGCTTTGGTTCAGGGGTGCATCCTCGCGGTCGGCCTGACGTACGTTGCCGTAAACCTGCTCACCGACGTTGCCTACACCATAGCCAACCCCCGCATTCGCGCCTGAAACGAAAGTGGCATGGCAATGCGTTCGGGAGCGGGGCAGAGTTGAGTCAGAGAACTAATCCGAAGTTTGAGAGTTTATCTGATGTTTGACTCCAGTAAGCTAATTCTGTTGGTCGTGGCCTGCGGCTCTACGATTGCGGGTGCACAGACTGCCTCAACCGCGAACCGGACGCCTTCAACAGTGACAACCACGCACCGGGCCAAAGGTACTGTTCCGGCGGGTCCGTCAACGGGAAAACTTGCCAGGCACAAGTCTGTCCCGGTCAAGCTGGAGTATCGGCTCTTTATTACCGAGAAGACACGCGACCACGAATCCATTCAAAAAGCGATTCGGGATAATCCAAACCGCTTTCCTCCGGATATTGAACTGCAGGACATGTCCATGCACATCGGCATCCGGCCCGAAGAATATGCAATCATTCTCACCCACATCCTCGACGCCAACCAGCGGCTCAAAGAGAACGAGAGAGAATGGGAAGTGGCTCGCTCCAATTTCCAAAACAGCGCTGATTATTCGCCAAAATCGATTCCTCCCCCCGAACTGATTGCACTGGGCAAAGAACACGACGCCATCATCAACGGAACCATTGCTTCGTTGAAGCATGAACTTGGCAACCAGTCCTTCCATAAGCTAAATACATGGGTCGACCTGAACTACATTGCAGAAACCTCCGTGCCCGCTCCCAGGACGGAACCCACCCGGCCCAGACCAGTTGTGAACCCTTCGACAGAGCAGGCTCCGGCGATAGACACTTAAAACGGGATGACCATCTTAACGAACCGGGGTTTTTGTCGATGAAGCTGTGGGGATACAGCTCAGTCTTCTTCGCGATGACGTTGCCTTGCGGGGGTGTATACGCGCAAACTCCGCCTCCCCCCACCCACACCTTCCACGACCCGACCTACCATCTCTCCTTCGACTACCCCGCCAACTGGACCTTCTCCCAAACCGACCACGAGATCAGCACCTTCCACCTCGATGCACGCTCCGCGCTGCGCAACGCCCGTCTCCGCGCCGTCGTCGCCATGCCCGAGAACCCGTTCCCCGAATCCACCTTCTCCGGCGCCTATGTCTACTTCAGCGTCACCCCGCACTCCTCCGCGCCCTCCTGCGCAAAGCAGGCCGTCCCTGCCAGGTCCACGGATAAACCCGGAGCCTCGCAGATCAACGACATCCCCTTCACCCATGGCCGCGATGAGCAGCGTAACATCTGCATCGTCCAGCGCGACGAAATCTACACCACCAACCGCCGCGGATCCTGCTACCGCTTCGACCTCGCCATCAACAATTTCTGCGGAGGCGAAGTCTCCGGCGTAAAGAACATCACCCCGCAGGAACTGGACCAGGTCCGCACCCGCCTCGAATCCATCCTCTCGACCATCCGCTTCGACTCCAGGTAGCCACAAGATCGGGTGCCCCATGTTCGCCGCAGGTGACCATGGGAATACTCCCGCAACAAATCTCTCGACAACTCCTATCACTTCCGCCCCGCCCGTCCCAGCAACAAATCCCGTTCCCGCGAATTGTTCGTCAGCCCTGCCGCCCGCTCAAACTCCGCGCGAGCCTCATCCACGCGCCCCAGCTTGTTCAGCAGGTCGCCCCGCACACTCGGCAGCAGATGATAATTCCGCAACGAAAGCTCGCCCATCAATGCGTCTACGCGTTCCAGCCCCGCGGCCGGCCCGAACGCCATGCCAACCGCAACCGCACGGTTCAACTCCACCACCGGCGACGGCGCGACCCGTGCGAGAACCTCATACAGCGCCGCAATCCGCCGCCAATCGGTCTCTGCCGCCGTCTTCGCCCGCGCGTGACAAGCCGCAATTGCTGCCTGCAGAGAGTAGGTCCTAGCACTTCCGCCCAACTCCTCAGCCCGTTGCAGAGCAGCCAAACCGCGCCGGATCAGCAACTGATCCCATTGCGCCCGATCCTGATCGAGCAGCAGCACCAGATTTCCCGTGGCATCCACCCGAGCCCTCGCGCGCGAAGCCTGGATCTCCATCAGCGCCACCAGTCCGTGAACCTCCGCCTCGCTCGGCACAAGCCCGGCCAGCACCCGCCCCAGCCGCAGCGCGTCCTCGCACAGCCCCGGCCGCAGCCAATCGTCGCCCTCTGTCGCCGTGTAGCCCTCATTGAAGACCAGGTAGATCACCTGCACCACGGAAGAAAGGCGCGCCGTAAACTCCGCGCCTCGCGGAATCTCAAACGGAACACGCGCGTCGGACAACGTTCGCTTGGCGCGCACAATCCGTTGCGCAATCGTCGACTCCGAGACCAGGAACGCCCGTGCGATCTCGTCCGTCGTCAGCCCTCCCAGCAGCCGCAGCGTCAGAGCCGCGCGCGCCTCGGGCGAGAGGACCGGATGACACGAGATAAACACCAGGCGCAGCAGATCGTCGCCAATCGTGTCATCCAATGCTGTATCGAAATCCGGCACCGTCTGCTCCAGCATTTCGAACTGCCGCCCGAGCTCTTCGTGCTTGCGATCCAGCATCGCGTTCCGGCGGAAATGATCGAGCGCGCGATGCTTCGCAGTCGCCATCAGCCAGGCGCCGGGGTTCTCCGGAACGCCTGACTGAGGCCACTGCTCGAGCGCGACGACCAACGCTTCCTGCGCAAAATCCTCCGCCAGCCCGACATCACGTACCACCCGCGTCAGACCGGCGATAAGCCTGGGCGACTCGATCCTCCAAACCGCGTCGATAGCCTCATGTGTCTCGGTTGCCTTCACAGCTACCGATCACAGCAGCTTTACCGCCGCCATGCAAGCTTCGAGATTTCAGCGCCCAGGCCCGGCTGGCGATGACTAAGCCTTGACCTGCGGATTCTCCTGCATCTCCCTGAAGCCAGCCGCGGCGTCCTGAACGTCGGCAGGGAAGTCCGAGAACTCCTGCACCTGTCGAATCTCGATCGTGGCGTCGTCGGACCCCGGGCAGCGCTTTGCCCATTCAATGGCTTCCTCCCTGGACTTCGCCTGGATCATCCAGTAGCCGCCCACCACTTCCTTGGCCTCCGGGAACGGTCCATCCGTCACCACGGGCTTTCCCCCGGCAAACGAAACGCGCGCCCCCATCGACGGCGGATGCAGCCCGTCCAGCGCCAGCAGCACCCCGGCTTCCTGCAGGGATTGGTTGTACTTCATCATTGCCGCAACAACTTTCGCGTCCGGCACAGTCCCGGGGGTGGCCTGTTCATACCCTTTGGGAATCATCAGCATCATGAATCGCATCGTCATCTCCTGGTACATCGTTTTT
>WNGR01029722.1_pt1 | contig 18429 bp, 16 predicted proteins | sample 5407581 | NCBI WGS metagenome assembly WNGR01 (sample SAMN13153383, study PRJNA577476) | soil metagenome | isolation source: 80 cm soil or saprolite under Garry oak tree replicate 2 | place: USA:California | collected 2016-06-15 | reverse complement strand
CATCGCGAGGTCGGATAGCAGGCAGCCGATCTCCCACACCGGATGAGCAGTCGGCCCGACACCGACCGAGGCCCACCGCGTGTCGCGCTGGTTGAAATACGCGCCCCAGGCGTCGCCGCCCGGTTGGGGGTCGAGAACGACGCGCTCCGTGCTCCCGCCACCGCTGCCCGCGCCTGCGAGTCCGCGCGCGATGTCCCAGGCCGGCCACGTTTGCGAGGGTTCGAGCGCGGGCGCGCTGCCCCACGCGTGTACGTCGCCGCGCCGGTCGAGGACCCAGCCGCCTGGCGCGTCCTGTTTGGCGCCGGTCCAGGCGACGATCGAGTCGGCCATGTCATGTCCTGGCCACACCGCGGAAGCGCTTATCGCCGGCGCTCCTCCAAACGGGTGAATTCCGCCGGAGTAGTCGAGCGTGTAGCCCTGGACAAAAAGCCCGTTGCGGGCTGTCGTCAGCACGAGCCCGCGTGCGATGTCTGCGGTCCATTGCGCGCTCCCGAAAATCTCGCGCGCGCCGCCAAACGGATGGACGCCCCCGAAGCCGTCGAGGGTGTAGCCCATGACTGCGTCGCGGGTGCTGCCGCCGCTGAGCACGAGCGCCCGTGCGATCCCCTTGCCCGGCCAGGTGGTGTTGCCCATCGCCGCCGGGGCGTCTCCGAATGGATGGATGCCACCGTCGGCATCCAGCAGGTAGCCGGCCGGGTCGCTCGCCGACGACCATGGCGCCATCACGATCTCCCGTGCCCCGATCCAGTATGGCCAGTACACGCCGCTGTCGATCGCCGGCGCGACGCCGAGCGGATGAAGCCGGCCCCAGCCGTCCATCACGTATCCGCCGGTCCCGTCGGGGAAGAGGGCGAGACTGAACGCGATGTCCTAGGGCGCCGCCTCCGACGCCGGCGCCGGCGCTCGGCAATAGATAAAGGACGGACGCTGAGAGAAGCGCGACCAACGCGGTTGAACCGGCCCCCAGAACCACGAACCGCCCCAGGCGGAGCTCCACTGTCCGGGGATCGTAGCCGATGAAATTCGGTCGTGGGTGGCCACGGTATAAGAAGTTGATGGCTTCTTTCACCCAAGACCTGATCGATGCGGCCGCTTCAGAGAAAGAAGTCACCCTCACCACGACGGGCCGGAAGTCTGGCAAGGCGTATCCGGTGATCATCTGGATCTCGACCGACGGCAAACATCTCTATATCCGGTCTGGCGAGGGAATGAAGCGCGACTGGCCCCAGAACTTCCTCGCCCGCGGCGAGGCCACGCTTCGTATCGCCGACAAGTCGGTCAAGGTCAGGCCGCGCCACGTGACCGATCCCGACGAGGCGCGCACCACCTCGCAGCTCGCGCGCAAGAAGTACGGCACATATGTCAAGCCATCCAAAGCCGGTGAGCCGCTGACGAAAGGCGAGCAGGCCGTGTTCGAGCTGCTTCCGGCCTAGCTCTCCGCCAGTCCGCAGATGAAGCGGATCAACGCTTCGATCCCGCGGTGATAGTTGTCGATCAGGAGGTGCTCGTTCGGTGAGTGCAGCGCGCAGTCGGCCTGCGCGATCCCGCTGACCAGAAGCGGCGCGCCGAGAGCCTCCTGGAAATCGACAGCAACGGGAATCGAACCGCCAACTCTGACCAGGGCCGTGTCCTTGCCGAACGCCTCGCTGTAAGCGGTTCGCAGCGAACGTGCAGCGGCGTTGTCGACGCTGCACATCACCGGCGGCGCGCTGCTGAGCATCGTGACCTCCAGGTCAACGCCACGCGTTGTGAGCTCGCGCACCCTTTTCTCCAGACCGGCGAGAACAGCATCCGGGTCCTGGTCCGGTACGAGGCGCATGCTCACCTTGGCGGACGCGCGCGCGGGTATCACCGTCTTCTGGCCATCGCCGACAAACCCGCCGACGATGCCGTTGGCGTCAAACGTAGGACGGCTCCCGGCACGTTCTATGGCGAGGAATCCTTCCTCGCCTTCCAGCGCCTTGGCGCCTGTGAACTCCTTGACGGCCTCGACGTATCTCGCCTCCTCTTTTCTCCATCGCGTGAGCTCTTCGTCGCTCGGGTCGCGGACGTGGTCGTAAAAGCCTGGGATGGCCACGTGCCCATGGCGGTCTTTGAGCTCGCCGATCACACGGGCCAGGGTGTTGATGGGGTTGGGCGCGACACCACCGTAGGTTCCGGAGTGCAGGTCAACGGCCGCCCCCTTGGCATGCAGCTCCGTGTACAGCAGGCCGCGAAGCGCGGTGGCGAGCGTCGGGTTTCCGTCTTCGTCCATGCCGCCGTCCCAGATGAGGACAGCATCTGTCTTCAGGTCCTTGCCCTTCTGGCGCAGGAGGGCCGGAAGCGATGGACCAGTGATCTCTTCCTCGCCCTCGATGAGGAACCGGATGTTTACCGGTGCTCCACCGGCGGCGACGAGATGCTCCACGGCCTTGACCGTGACCATGTGGTTGCCCTTGTTGTCGGCGGCGCCCCGCGCCCACAGGAGACCGTCGCGGATCGCGGGTTCGAAGGGTGGTGACTTCCACTCCTCCAGCGGGTCTGGCGGCTGAACGTCGTAGTGACCGTAGATCGTCAGGTGGGGCTTACCCGGCAGATGACGCGAGTCGACCACCACAACCGGCAGCTTGTTCGGCAAGACGTCGACGATCTGCGCCTCCATGCCCATTGCCTCGAAGCGGTCGCGGAGCCACCGCGCGTTGCGAAGGCAGTCGGCGCGGCGCTCGGGGAGCGTGCTGACCGAGGGAATACGTAGCTCATCGATAAGGTCGTCGAGGTCTTCCTTGCGATGCGCCCGCGCTGCAGACAGCGCGGACTCGAGCAGGGAGTGCGCGGACGCCACTACCTACGACTTGCCCCGCGCGCGCTTGATCTGATCGGCGTGCTCGTGGGCGTGGCCCGCATAGATGCGCAGCCAGTCCTCTGTTCCGTAACGGCCGCTTTCCGTATGAGTGCCTACGATGCGCCAGTCTGCGTCGGTCATACGGTCGATGAGCTGCGCGCAAGTCTCGCGCGCCCAGCGCATCGCCTCGAGCGACGGCTGGATTGGTCGGTCGGCGGTGAGGCGCTCGGCGAATGCCTTCTCGTCGTATCCGTAGATGACCGGCTCGGCCTCCGCGAGCAGGCGCCGGATGCGGATCGCGGACATCATCTCGCTGTCGGCGAGGTGATGCGCGATCTGGCGCGGCGTCCAGTCACCTGTGGCCGAGCGGTCGAGCTCTTCGTCGGTCACGCCGGCGAGGGCCTCGGTCACGACGCGATAACCGTCGCGGTACTGGTTGATCAACTGCGCACGCTCTTGTCGGTCCATTGCATGCCTCTCCTCGTTGGAGCCGCCGACAGGAATCGAACCCGTAACCTGCTGTTTACAAAACAGCTGCTCTGCCAATTGAGCTACGGCGGCGTCGTGAAAAAAGAGCGTAGCGGAACCCTGACTAACCGGCCTGAGGCCCTTGCTTGACTCTTTAACGATCCCGGTACTATTTCCTGAAGCTCGCGCCGAGCACGCAGGGCGGTGTGCCGTAGGGCCTTTGAACCAAGGTTGATATTCGCCGCCACCGTCGCGATCGCACCGACCGTCGCTGCGTCGACAGGGAGTGGCGGAGTCACGCGGCAGGTCGGCGCCGTCGGTTCGACTTCTTTCAAACCGCAGTCCGAAGGCGCTGTCACAGGCCTACAAGAGATCGCCTTACCGGCGACCGGCAGCAACGCAAGCTCCCACTACCAACATGGTGTCAATCGCAGCCGTTCGATCGAACACACAGCACCCCGCGTCAACACCGCGCCGATCGCTGCGGGGGTTGGTGTTTCGAGCCAGGGTCCCCTGAGCGTGGTGGCTTCGTTCGACGGGCTCAACCACCGCCAACAGCGCCTCGCCAACGGCGGCAATCAATTCTCACTCGAGCCGCCCGACCAGGGGCTATGCGTGGGCAACGGATTCAAGATGGAAGTCATCAATGACGTCATGACGATCTGGCGTCCTGACGGCACGGCTACTGGCGTGGAGGATCTCAACACTTTCCTCGGCTACCCGGCGCAGTTTGATCGCACCAACTTCATCATCGGTCCCGAGGTGACCGACCCGAGCTGCTATTACGCCGCCGCCACCAATCGCTGGTTCGCGGATGTGCTCACCCTCGAGGTGTTCCCGACGACCGGCGATTTCACCGGTCAGAACCACCTTGACCTTGCGGTCAGCAACGGTGGCGATCCGACCACCGCGACATGGACCGTATATCGCGTAGACGTTCAGGACGATGGCAACCTCGGCACCCCAGACCACGGATGCACTGGAATTCCACCGTTTGGCGTCATACCGCCGACGTTTCCGCCGACGTACACCGACGCCTGCATCGGTGACTACCCGCACCTGGGCGCTGACGCGAACGGAATCTACTTGACGACCAACGAATATTCCTTTTTCGGCAATGACTTCCACGGAGCGCAGATCTATGCGTTCTCGAAGGCAGCCCTTGCCGCCAACGCGGCGACGGTTGCGGTCACGCAGCTGGACACCCATGGCATGGACGCGGGTAACTCAGGCTTCACCATCTGGCCCGCGACCTCGCCAGCCGGTCAGAGCTCCTCCGCCAACGGCGGAACCGAGTATTTCCTGAGCTCGAACGCCGCCGATGAAGCGCATGGAAACGGGGCCAGCGTCGGCCCGAGGCGATCCAATCAGCTGCTGGTTTGGTCGCTGACCCAAACGTCCACACTCGACGCGACTGTGAACCTGTCGCTGTCCCACAGCACTCTGACGGTCGGGCTGTATGTTGTCCCGGCATTTTCTGAACAGAAGGTCGGGTCGACGCCTTTGATCGCGTGCTTGAACAAGCACGCGTGCGCAACCAGCATCTTCGGCGCGCGGGATCCGTTCGCTCCCGAGCACGAGGCGGCGATCGACAGCAATGACACACGCATGCAGCAAGTTGTCTTTGCAAATGGGCGTCTTTGGGGCGCACTCGACACCGCCGTCAACTCGTCGGCCAACACGCGGGCCGGCATTGAGTGGTTCGTTGTCAACCCGGTCGGTGCCGGATCGATCGTCAAGCGGGGTTACCTGGCGGTCAGCCAGAACAACGTTACCTACCCGGCGATCGCGGTCACCTCGAACGGCAAGGGCGTGATGGCTTGCACCCTGGTCGGCAGGGACTTCCATCCGAGCGCAGCCTTCGTCTCGATCGACGCCAACGGGGTGGGACCCGTCCAGGTCGCGGCGATGGGGCTAGGCCCCGACGACGGGTTCACCGGCACCGTGGGCCTGACCGCCCCCTTCCCCTTCCGCCCTCGCTGGGGCGATTACGGCGCAGCCGCCGTTGAAGGCGCCCATATCTGGATCGGATCGGAGTACATCGGGCAAACATGCACCCTCCGCACGTTCATCGCCACGGCGGCCAGCTGCGGTGGCACCCGGACGCTGCTGGGCAACTGGGACACCAGGATCACGGAGGTCAACACCGGGAGCTAAGCCTCCGGAAGCAGCCCCACCAAAGGGAGGCCCGGGGAACCGGGCCTCCTTTTTCATCTTGAGATGTGGTGCGTTTTGAGTAGAAAACCGACTAATTCGAATGACTTGACAGAAATTTTTCGTTAATTTGGGTAACCGCAACCGGGTCTCGCTACTATCCCAAACAGCCCGCCAGAGATGGCGGGCTTTGCCGTCAAAAGAGGTTTCTGAAGAGGGCGTTTTTCTTACATGTGGTACGGGTCGTTCCGGCGTCCGCTCGCCGCTGTCTCAGCCGCCATCAGCGCCGTTCTCCTCACCTCGGCAGGGGTGGCGGCCGGCTCGTCTGAACCCCCCGTCGACGAATCCTCCATCCAGCCGACGACGGCGAGTTTCGGTGGCGCGTCGCCGCTGGCGACCACCCGGACGGTTCAACACTGGTCCGGCCAGACCGTGAACGGGGTGGACGGAGTGACCTACCGCTACAACATGGTCGGGGCCGACCCGGGCAGTGAAACATCGGCGACCATCGGGGTCGACATCATCCCGCTCGACGTCACGGTCGACGGCGTGCCTTTCAACGGCTCGGCCAGCGTCGACGGCGTGGTCGCATCGCCGCTCTTCCAGTCCGGAGATTATTCGGGGACGCCGGCGACCACCTTCAACCCCCACGGGGGCCACCTGTCCGCGGGCAACACGGACGCCCAGCTGCTCGACGCCACGATGCGCTCCCAGTTCGACAAAGTCGGGACCGGCTATCACCTCGTCCTGGAGACACCGGTGGTCCTGGATCCCGTCGCCGTGCACGTCCCGCACGGAAAAGCGCAGGTGATGGTGAACTCGCGCGGAGTGGCCATGGCCTTCGTCGACCAGGGCTGGTTCCAGACCCGCGTTCAGAAAGAGCTCGGGCGTCTTCACCTCGATCCGACGCGGCTGGCGATCTTCCTGACCAAAGATGTGATGCTCTACGCCGACCACAACGTCACGCACTGCTGCGCGCTCGGGGCGCACGGCGCGGGCCATGTGACCGGAGGCCTCGGCGGCCCGGTGAACGGCCACGGAAACCAGCCGGTCCACACCTTCGTCTGGGCGTCCTGGTTCACGGCGGGGTTTTTCCTGCCGTCGGCGTGGATCGCTCGAGACATCTTCGCTCTGAGCCACGAAGTGACCGAGTGGGCGAACGACCCGTTCAACACCAACGCCGTCCAGCCGTGGCAAAGCCCCATGAACGCCCTGCAGTACGGATGTGGCGATCTCCTCGAGACCGGCGATCCGACATTCGGGCTCGGTTTTGCGGCCGGGAGCAACACATTCGACCCGCACAGCGGTGGCTACTTCCACATCCAGGACGAAGCCCTCCTCCCGTGGTTCATGCGCACGGCGTCCACATCACAGCCTCTTCAGGTGCCCTCGCTCGGCGGTCGCTACACCTTCATGGGGCTGCTGAACCCACTGCCGTGGTTCCACGCCCCGGCGAGTCCCTGCTGACGTAAGACAACCTCAAGGGTCAGGGGTGGGGGCGTGGCCGGTGCCACGCCCTCTTTTATTCTTGGCGGAACTTTGATCGAGCCCAAAGACGTGGTCCTCGCCGTCCTGGGCGCCGCCGCGGCGCTCGCCGGCTTCGTGCTCGTCTTCCTGGGCATCGTCATCGCCTCCTACCAGTCCTACCCAGGCAGGGTGCCGGATAAGGTGGTGCGGCCCTACCGGATCAGCGGCGCCGCGCTGCTCGGGACGTTCGGCCTCAGCCTGATCACGGTGGCGATCAGCCTGCTCTGGCTCATCAACGGTGGCTCGGCCGCCCTCTACGGATGGTCGATCGCCCTCTTTGCGCTCCTGCTGGTCGCTGTATTTGCGGCGGCCGCGTGGACCACGCGCATGGTGCTCTGGCCCTAGGCTTGGCACTCACGCAGAAGAAGCTGCAGGACCTGAAGGACGCGAGTCTGACCTCGCTCCTGCATGACGACGCCGCGGCCTGGAAGGTGAAAGCCAAGCACGCCTACGTCGCGACGCACGCGTACATCAAGGAGATCCGCCCCGACGATGTCACCGCGCTGCTGATCGCCGAGCTCGAGGTGACGCCCGAATTCAGGAACTACCTGGCGAAAAAGAAGCTGAAACAGAAATACTGGTCGGAGTGGTTCGCGGAGTTGATCATCGACCGATTTTGGTCAGAATTGAAGGGAGGCTGACGTTGGCGCAGGATCTAACCGACCAGGCAAAACGATTCATCGATGCGTCGCTGAAGGGACGCTCGAAGCCGCCGAGCAAAGCCGCGTACGCGCGGGCCGTCAAGCTGGCCCGACTGGCGATCGAAGAGCTCACGCTGGTCGCGACCCGAGTCCGCAACTAGGAGCACTCCACCTGCCCGCGTGGGGCCGAATCGTCCAATTGAACGATGCCGCGACACCGCCGCGGGTGATATGTCGATAGGGCACAAAGTAGGTAGGCGCTGACCGGCTGGCACCGGCAGCCATCGTGGGGGGTGTGGAGATGGTTCGTTCGCGCGTTGCGGTCTACTCGGTGGTCGCCCTCGTAGTAGGTTCCCTGGCCCTGGTGCCGCTCCCTCGGGGAGTAACCAACGCCGACGCCGCGGCGATCACGTTCGAAACACCGACGATCGTGGACCCGATCCATACCAACGGCGAGCCCGACATCGCCATCGACCCCCAGGGTCGCGTCTTCAACAGCGGGCCGACCGGCACCGGCACCCAGCGCAGCACGTGGTTCGGCTCGGTTGACGGCGGCCACACCTTCCGCGTGATGGCGCAGAAGACCGTGCCCTCGCCGATCATGGGCATTCCCGCCCCGGGACCCGGCGGCGGGGACACCGACATTGCGTTCGACCGCAGCGGCAAGCAGTATTTCTCCGACCTTTGGGCTCTCGCGTGCCAGAGGGTGGCAGTCACCGGACCGGCGAACTCGGGCGCCGCCGACGCCGAGAACTTCCTCGGGTGCTCAGGCAGCGGTCCGGGTTCCGACCGCCAATGGTTTGCTGTCTACGACCCGGCGCCGGGTACCCCTAACGAGTCGGTATACCGTGCCGCGGGCGGCCAGACGCCGCTCGTCTACCTCGCGTGGAACAACCTCGTCGGGCCGGGCCCAAACGGTGGCGAGACCTGGAACAAGAGCACCGACGGCCTGACCTATACGAACGCCACGGGTGACGAACCCGACGGCACTGGCGTCACGTACTCGCCATTCGGCAGCGATGGATATCCCGCTATCGACCAGGTGACCGGCAAGGTCTTCCAGGCCGCGGCTTGCGATGCCAGCCGCTGTGGCACATCAGCAACCGCAACACCCGGGCTCTACCTGAACATTGGGACCCCGGATGCCACCGGAACCCTGCACTTCCTCGACGCCACCGGTACCGGTCAAGACCTGACCAGGCTGGTCAAGATCGCGGACACGCCGACCGGTTCGCCCGACACGCTCTTCTCGGTCGCAACCTCGAGGTGGTCTGGACGATCAGCAACAGCAATTCCGCCCTTCGCCAGACATTCGTGAGCGCCTCCAGCGCCGCCGGTGGGTGGACGAGCTGGACGGCACCGGTCCAGGTCAGCGACGGCTCGACCGGCACGGGCGACGCGACCAACGTCTTCCCGTGGATCAAAGGCGGCGGTCCGGGCCGCGCGGACGCGGTCTGGTACGGCTCCGACAAGCAGGTCGACCCGAGCAGCCACAACAACCAGGCGTGGAACGTCTTCATGTCCCAGCTCGTGTTCCCGACGAACGCCACCGGCGGGATCACGGGCGCCGCGCCATCGAAACAACTCGTGAAGGTGACTCCGCGTCCGATGCACTACGACGACGTGTGCCTTGCGGGCACCGGCTGCATCGAAAGCCAGGGCAACCGGAACCTGGCCGACTTCTTTGTCGTCACCATCGACAGGACCGGCGCGGCCGAGATCGTCTACGACGACACATCGAACAACCTGGTCCAGCCACCCGGCACGTGCACCGTGCAGGTCGCGGATCACTGCGGCGCCGGCGTGATCACGATCGCGCGCCAGAACTCGGGCCCGGGACTGTTCGGCACCAAGGTCACGGGGCCCTCGAACGGGCCTGTGAGTGGGCTCACGGATGCCTCGGGTGATGGGCTCTACCCGGTGATTGGTGGGCTGAACCAGCCCGGCATGGACGTCCGGTCGAGCCAGCTCAGCCTCTCGGCTGACCGCACCACGCTGAACGTGACGATGCAGGTGACCGACCTGGCGCATCCCGCGGCGACCATCGCGGGGGTGCCTGGCGCTACCAACGTCCAGTACCTGACCAGGTGGCAGATGGGCAACACCGTCTACTACGCGGCGATGGAGAACAACGCCGCGAACCAACCCATCTTTTACGCCGGAGCGATGCAGACGATCGACCTGTGCTCGGTTTCGGCGTGCTTCCCGCACGTGCTGACGTATCCCGAGCCGGGCGCCGGCCCGACATTCACCGGCAAGGCTGAAGCCGGCTCGATCAACTGCCCGGCGAGCGGCCCCTGCACGTTGACGATCGCCGTGAAGGTCGCTGACGTGGGGAGTCCCACCAACCCCAGCCTCCTGGAGTCAGTCGGCGCTTATTCGCTCGCGGCTTCGCTGCAGGAGGGGGCCGAGACCAACGTGACGGCGCAGAGCGACACCGTTCCACTCGAGATCGACGGCGTGTGCTGCTTCAACTTCAAGGGGGGAAAGAAGTGACGCTCCCTGCCCCAAGGTGAAGAAGAAGTAAATAGTTTGCGGGCGGTGCTCTAACCGAGCTCCGCCCGCACCTTCTCTGCAGCCTTGGTCATCGCGGCGAGCTTGCCGAAAGCCGTGTCTCGCGGCAGGTACTTCATGCCGCAGTCGGGCGCCAGGACCAGGCGCTCCGCGTCGACGAATCGCAACGCGTTCTTGATCCGGTTGACCACCGTGTCGACGTCCTCGACCCGGCTGTTGTCCGCGAGATCGAGCACCCCGACGATCATCGTCTTGCCACCCAGCGACTTCAGGACGCCGAGATCCACGTTCTGCTGCGCGGACTCGATCGAGATCTGCTGGGCCTTCGTGTCGGCCAACTCCTCGAGAAACGGATACCCGCCCGGCCGGTTGTGGACGATGTGCGCGTAGCCGAAGCACGTGTGCAGCGCGGTGGTGCCGTCGATTCCTTCGAGCGCACGGTTGATTGCCCTGATCGCGAAACGCGCCGCCTTCTCGGCGCGCGCCTGCAGGTAAGGCTCGTCGAGCTGCACGATGTCGGCGCCCGCGGCAAACAGATCGCGCACCTCTTCGTTCACCGCCTCGGCCAGCGCCATCGCCAGTGCTTCTTCGTCGCTGTAGTGATCGTCCTGCGCCTGCTGCGACATCGTGAAGGGCCCGGGCAGCGTGGCCTTGATCGGCCGGTCGGTGCTGGCGCGCAGGAACTCGACGTCGCGTTGCTCGACTGGGCGGGTGCGTCTGATCGGACCGACCACGCGTGGCACGGGGTTGGCGTGACCGGTCCGATCCAGCGCGGTGCCCGGGTTGTCGAGGTCCATGCCCTCGAGTGCGGTCGCAAACCGATTCGAGTAGCTCTCGCGGCGGATCTCGCCATCGGTGACGATGTCGATCCCCGCGCGCTCCATGTCGCGGATGGCGACGACGGTCGCGTCATCCTGTGCCTGCTCGAGAAATTCCGGTGGGATACGCCAGATCTCGCGAGCTCGGACGCGCGGGGGCAAGCGAGTGCCCAACATCTGCCGGTCGACGAGCCAGTCGGGCTGCGGATAGCTGCCGACCACGGTCGTCGGTAGAAGTCGCTGCACCGCGGCAAGGTTAATCTGTGCCTCGACATGGCGGTGACCACGAATAGGCTTCGCGGCGATAACTGCGAACGCGACTGGATCTGGGAGCGCGAGGTCGAGGCAGCGCCCTGGGAGGAAGCGAGGAGGCTTTCGGTCGGCGCGTGGGAGCGCCAGTACCGTCGCATCCGCGAGTCATCGGCCTTTTACGCGCGCAAGTTCCGTGAGGCGGGAATTGGAAATTCTTTCGTCAGCCTCGCCGACCTGAGCAACCTTCCCTTCACCACCAAGGACGAGCTGAGGCAGGCGCTCGACGAGGAGCCGCCCTTCGGCAGCAACCTCTGCGTCACCCCGGACCAGGTCAAGCGCGTCTATCAGACAAGCGGCACGACAGGGGCCCCCAGCGTGCTTGCGCTCACGCGCGGCGACATGGAGACGTGGACAGTGATGGGCACGCGCACGTACTACGCGACCGGCATCCATGAGCACAGCTCGGTGCTGACGACATTCGGTGCGGGACCATTCGTCGCGGGTCACACGCATTTCGTGCTGCTGCGCATCGGAACCCGATCGGTGCCGGTGGCACCGGGCGACACCGAGCGCGTCATCTTTGGACTGCGGGCAGGCCTGGCCGACACTCTGCTTTCGACTGCGTCTTTCGCGCAGTACCTCGCCAACCGCCTGGAGAAGACCGATGCCGAGCCAAGCGCGATTCCTCTGACGCATGTGGTCACTGGCGGGGAGCCGGGAGGCGGCATCCCCGCGATCCGCGACCACATCCAACGCGTGCTTGACGTGACTGTCACCGAGGTGATGGGAATCGGCGACATCGCCCCGTCATTGTTCGGCGAGTGTCCGCACCAGCAAGGCATGCATTTCTGCGGTGCGGGACATGTATGGGTCGAGCTCATCGACCCTGAGACGCAAGAACCAATCGAGATCGAGACGGGCGCCGTCGGCGAGATGGTCTACACCACGCTGACGCGCGAGGCCATGCCTGTGGTGCGGTTCCGTGGCGGCGACATCGCGCGGATCGAGGGCACGTCGTGCGAGTGCGGGCGCACCAGCTTCAGGCAGCGCGTCATCGGGCGCCGGGACGATATGTTCATCGTCCGCGGCGTGAACGTCTATCCCACGGCGATCCTCGCGGTCGTCGGCGATTTCCGACCCCGAGTCACGGGGCGAGCGCGCGTGATCCGCCGAGGCAGCGAGACCTCGATCGAGCCTCCGATTCCGGTCGAGGTGGAGGTCACCGAACGACACGAGTCGGACCCCGCGCTCGAGGCCGGCTACAAGACCCGACTCACGGTCGAGAAGTGAGCCGCAAGCTCAAGTCGGACCTTGGCAAAAGCACCGTCGACAAGATCTATGTCCGCGGCTACGACCTCACAGAGGAGCTGATCGGCAAGGTTTCGCTCGGCGACGTGGCGTTTCTCGAGCTGAAGGATCGCCTGCCGACGCCTCAGGAATCGGTGATGTTCAACGCTCTCGTCGTGACGCTGGTCGAACACGGCCTTACGCCGAGCACGATCGCCGCACGACTGACGTATTTCGGCGCCCCCGAGGCGCTGCAGGCCGCGGTCGCCGCCGGTCTGCTCGGCATGGGCGATAGGTTTGGCGGTTCGATCGAGCAAGCGGCCAAAACCCTGCAGGAGGCGCCGGCGACCGGGGATCTGGACAAGATCGCCCGTCAGATCGTCGATTCGCACAAGGCGGTCAAGCACATCATCCCCGGCCTGGGGCATCCGGTCCACAAGCCGGTCGACCCTCGGACGACCAGGTTGTTCGCGCTTGCGGAGGAGAACGGCTTCGCCGGCCGCCACGTCAGGCTGATGGGGCTCATCGCGCAGCACGCGACGGAGGCCTACGGTCGCGAGCTGCCCGTCAACGCCACGGGGGCGATCGCCGCCATCGCCAGCGAGATGGAGATCCCCTGGCGTATCTGCCGCGGGCTGGCCGTCATGGCGCGCGCGATCGGCCTTGTGGCGCACCTGCAGGAGGAGATGGAGGAGCCCATGGCGCCTGAAATCTGGTCTCGCGCGGAAGACGAAGCGTCTTCGGAAATGAATTCAGACCGGGTCTAATATGGGGGCAGCCGTGGCCGCCACCATTCCCGGCATCCACCACGTGACGTGCATCACGGGCGACGTCCAGAAGTGCGTCGACTTCTACGTCGACGTGCTTGGGCTTCGCTTCGTCAAGAAGAGCATCAACCAGGACCTCCCCGACACCTATCACATCTACTTCGGCGACTACCTGGGCACGCCAGGTACGGCGATGACTTTCTTCGGCTGGCCGACGTGGCCTAAGCAGCGCGCCGGCAGCGGCCAGATCACCACGGTCTCGTTTCAGGTTCCGCCCGGATCACTCGGCTTCTGGAGCAACCGGCTGAAAGAGCTGAGGGTCGACCACCGGATGGTGACGACGTTCGAGACCGACGCGCTGATGCTGCGTGATGCTGACGGCATCGAGCTGGCGCTGGTCGCGCAAGCATCGGACGATCGCTGGAAACCCTGGCCCGACGGACCTGTTGACGAGGAGCACGCGATCCGCGGCTTCCACTCGGTGACCATGACCTTGGCCGAGATGGCGGCGACGTTCAACCTCCTGACCACGGCGATGGGTTTTCGCGTGGCCACCCAGGAGGGCAAAACGACCCGCTTCGAGACCGGACAGGGTGGCCCACACTCCGTCCTCGATGTCATCGAGGCGCCGGAGGGACCGGAAGGCGAAGAGTCGATCGGAACCGTTCATCACGTCGCCTGGCGGACGCCTGACCCGGATGCCCAGGTTGCGTGGCGAGACACGCTGCTGACGGCCGGCCGCAACGTGACACCGGTTATCGACCGCTGGTACTTCAAGTCGATCTATTTCCGCGAGCCGGGTGGCGTCCTTTTCGAGATCGCCACCGACGGTCCGGGCTTCACTGTCGACGAGTCGCCCGAGACGCTCGGCACCGGATTGAGCCTGCCGCCCTGGTTCCAGGTGCGGCGCGACCGGCTGGACGAGATCTTGCCGCCGATTGTTGTGCCGACCACAGCAACAACCGGCGCTCATTAAGGTTCGTGGTCAACCAGACGGGACCTCGAGGAGGGGAAGCTGAATGAGCACCGCAGTTATCGCACCGGTCAACCCGATGTCGGCCGAAGGCAAGGACACGGTCATGACCGTCATGCGCCGAGACCGCGAAAAGTTCACGCGGATGGTCTCCGACCCGAAGAACTGGAACGTCGACACGCGCTGCACCGGCTGGCAGACACGCGACCTGGTCGGCCACATGATCGACGTGATGGAGGGCTACTTCAAGAACTGGGACGCGGCGGTGGCGGGCAAAGACGGAACGGCGCTTGGCCTGCCGGTGATGGGGGAGACCCTCAACGACCACGCTCTCGAGTTCCGCAAGCTCTCTCGCGAGGAGGCGCTCGACCGCTTCAAGAAGGATGCGCAGAAGCTCGACAAGATCCTCAACGACCTGACGCCAGAGCAGTGGACGAGCTTTCTCGTCTATCACCCGTTCGCGGGTCCAGTACCGGCCGGCTTCTACGGCACATTCCAGATCATGGACTACGGAGTTCACCCATATGACATCGAGTACGGGCTCGGCAACAAGCTCGCCACGATCGACGAGGCGACAGCCGGCCTGATCTGGCCGTTCGCGTTCGTCTTCTGGCAGTACACGGTCGACGAGAAGGCGGCGAAGGGCCAGGACTTCACCTACGGGATCCAGGTCGACGGGCCGTGGGGAGGCAAGTGGCGCGCCACCGTGAAGGACGGCGCGTGGTCGGCGCAGCCGGAGAGCGGCAACTTCGAGGGCTGTGATGCCCTGATCCATTTCAATAACGCCGCCGACGCGGTGCTGACGTTCTTCCAGCGGTTCCCCGGCGGATCGGCGAGCGGCGACGAAGAGGTCATCAAGGCGATCCGACAGCTGCACTTCCGCTTCTGATCCGAAGCACTTTCTGGGCGGCGGACCTGGCACCTACAGGTCCGCCGCTTCTTTCTGTCGAGGAGATCGATGCATCGCGGATGCAGCTAATCGAAGCCGCGATGGGCAGCGAAGCCGATCTCGTCGCTCTGCGATTCGCGCGGGGCTGCAGATGCTTCGCGGTCATCGTCGACGGGGGCGTGGCGGGATATGGGTGGCTGTCCATAGGGCCGGAATGGATCGGTGAGCTGCAGCTCGAGATCCGCCCAAGTGCCGGCGAAGGCTACATCTGGAACTGCTCTACGGTCCGCGAGCACCGGCGTAGGGGCATCTTTCGTGCGCTCCTTGTGGGCATCTCCGCGATCGCGTTTCGAGAAGGGATCAGGCGTCTGTGGATCGGAAGCGTCGCTATTCCTGCGGAGAGAGCGGTGGAACCTTCGGGGTTCCAAGCTACGTTACATTTCACGACGCTTTCCTTTGCCGGACTGCACTGCATGAACGTCACTCCATCGACAAATGCAAGTCTGAAATTGATTTCGTCGGGCCGCGAAGCCTTGGGAAGTCGGGAGCAGCCATTGCGTCTGGGGTGGTCAATTCGTCTTGCGAGGCACCGAATCCACTAGGAGATTCGGACCCATAGACGCGAATCAGTCTGGTGCGTTGCAATTGCGTTTCGCAAAACGTCGCAACTAATCAAGTTCTTCAGCGTTGCTTCATCACATGCGACAATCAACCTCACCTTGTGAGCGACTCAGTCACAAGTGATTCCGCGGGCGGCCCAACAGGCCTAGTAGTACCAAACCGACGCTAAGCCCTTCGTGCTCGGCGTTGGCCATCTGAGGGGGCAGGCCACACATTTGGCACTAGAAACAGCGCCAACTAGAGAAGCATTCGACGGCTGGCGCGAACCGACGCGCCTTTCGTTGACAGCACCCGTACTGGGGAATGTCCAGGTCGACGGCAAAAGGTTCAGCGCAAACGGCGCGCGCTTCATGTTCCGTGGCGTTACGTATGGGACATTCGCCGAGCGAGGCGACGGTTCGCTGTTCCCGGAAGCAGCGCAACTGCGCGCGGACCTAAAAGAAATCGCCCAGGCCGGCTTCACGGTCGTGCGCACATACACCACACCACCTCCGGACATGGTTGAAGTTGCTGGCGAGCTTGGCCTGCGGATTCTGGCCGGCATCGATTATCGCGACTGGCGCTATCTGTTCGGCCGCAGCCTCGCGGACATCAAGTCGGTGCGCGGAGAAGCGCGCGATGCGGCGCTCAATTTTGCGAAGAGTGTTACCGGCAACCCGGTGATCCTCGGCATCTCGGTCGGCAACGAAATTCCAGCTGACGTGATCCGATGGGTCGGAACGAAGCCGGTCAGTCAGTTGCTTTCGGAGCTCTGTGCTCTCATCCACGACGTCGATCCGGAGCGTCTGGTGACGTACGCGAACTATCCAACCGCTGAGTACCTCCACGGCGACGATTCCGACTTCCTCACCTTCAATGTTTTCCTGGAGTCGCGGCAGGCGTTCCATCGCTACCTGACGAAGATCCAACACGACGCCGCGGGACGCCCTCTGGTACTTGGTGAGATCGGATTGGATAGCGGCGGCGACGCGCGCGGTGAAGCGCGCCAGGCTCGAGTCCTCGACTGGCAGCTCGAAGTGGCCATGGAGCGGGGAGTCGCGGGCTGCTGCGTCTTTTCATGGACCGATTCGTGGACAGTAGGCGGGCGGCCGGTGGAAGGCTGGCACTTCGGCCTTACCCGTTCCGACCGCTCACCCAAGCCCGCACTGGACGTCGCAACGGAATGGAACGGCCGCGACATCCGCGATCTGAAATCGCGCTGGCCCTCGATGAGCGTCGTCATCTGTGCCCACAACGCCGAGACGACGATCGATGAGTGCCTCGAGCACACGTGCTCTCTCACGAAGGCCTGCTGGCAACGGCAGGCGAGATCGTCGCCTACCTCGACAGCGATGCCTATCCGGCGCCGGAGTGGCCGTACTACCTGGCGCTGGGTTTTGAGAAGGACGACGTCGTCGGAGTCGGGGGACCGAACGAGTGTCCGCCTGGCGACCCGATGCGTGCGCAGCAGATCGCATTGGCGCCGGGCGGGCCGATTCACGTGCTTCTGTCGGACGACCTGGCGGAGCACATACCCGGGTGCAACATGGCGTTTCGGCGCGCGACGCTGGAGGAGCTGGGCGGTTTCGACCCGATCTACATGGTCGCCGGTGACGACGTCGACTTCTGCTGGCGGGTACTGGATCGAGATTTAGAGATCGCCTTCCATCCGGCGGCGCTGGTCTGGCATCACCCGCGATCCGCTGTCAAGGCGTACCTGCGACAGCAGTGGGGATACGGCCGCAGCGAGGCCCTCGTGCAGGCGAGGCATCCCGATCGCTTCTCGATGGTCGGTTCAGCGCGCTGGCGAGGCCGGATTTATTCAGCCGCGCCGTTCCGCGCCTGGAGGGAGCGCATCTATCGAGGGCTCTACGGTGCCGCTCCGTATCAGTCGGTGTACCGAGGCGGGGGAGAGCTGAGGGACATCGCCCACCAGTTGGGCGTGCCATTGGCGGCGATTGCGATCCTGCTGACGCCGACTGTGTTTCTTGAACGCACTCTGCTCGTGGTTCCGGTGCTCGGCCTGGCGTACTTGTTGGCGCTCGGGGCATCCGACTTTGCGCGAATCAAGGTCCCACCGAAAGCCCGTGGTTCAGGACTTCGATTTCGGATCGACCTTACTCTGTTGAATCTTGGCCAGCCTGTGGCCAGGGCCTGGGGGCGAGCACGGAATCGCGCCCTCGCGCGCCGGAGCGCTGTCGCCGTACCCGAGATCGCGGGTCCAATTCAAAGCCTGGGACGCGGGCTGTTTCTGATGCCTGAGAAGCGGCCGCGAGCCGAGCTCGCAGAGAACATCGTCCAGCGCCTGCGCCGCACGGGCATGCGCGTGGTGCCGCCGACTGGCTGGGAATCGCACGACGCCCTTGTCATGGCGAGCGCCCTCATCGGTGCCGAATTGGTAACCAGCGCTCACCCTCCCGGTTGGGTCCAGCTACGAATCCGGCGATTCCTGCGCTGGAAGTCCGTATCCGTGTTTGCAGTCCTCATCGGTCTGGCTGCATTGACTGATGCGCGCCTTGCCGTTGCGCTCGCCGTCATTGCGGCAGCGGACATGGCGCTGGGAGCGTGGCGGACGGGACCGGGCCTACGGCGAGCTTTCGGTTCACCTGGAGCGGTCCAATGACCCGCGGCGCCTGGACGCTTTGGCGTCTGATTCCGCGGCTGTTCCCGTACCTGAAGCCATACAAGGGCCTTGTGGTCGGCTCGCTGTTGTTAAGC
>WNGR01005322.1_pt1 | contig 18430 bp, 15 predicted proteins | sample 5407581 | NCBI WGS metagenome assembly WNGR01 (sample SAMN13153383, study PRJNA577476) | soil metagenome | isolation source: 80 cm soil or saprolite under Garry oak tree replicate 2 | place: USA:California | collected 2016-06-15 | reverse complement strand
CGCAACCCCGCGTCCTGCTGCTCGATGAGCCCACTACCGGCGTCGATCCCGTCTCCCGCCGCGAGTTCTGGGACGTCCTCGCTCACCTCTCCGCCGAAGGCCTCACTATCCTGGTCGCAACCCCGTACCTCGATGAGGCAGAGCGTTGCCATCGCATCGCGTTTATGCACCAGGGCGAAATCCTGCAGGTCGGCACGCCATCAGAACTATGCGCCAGCCTTGGCGCACAGCGCATCGAACTCCGTACGCCGGACCTTAAGAAGACCGAAGGCATCCTCGCACAGCAGGCTGGTCCGGACAAAGGCATCCTCGACGTTCAGCGCTTCGGCGATCGGCTCGACCTCCTGGTGCGCGACCCCGATCGGGAACAGCAAAGAGTCACCGAAGAGCTACAGCATGCCGGCCTTTCCGTTGACGAGATGCGTGTGGACCAGCCAACGCTCGAAAACACATTCGTAGCCAAGCTCCGCGCTCTCGGACAAAAGTCAGCCACAATCGAATTCCCCGCCAGCCACAACCACGCGAATCTCCGCGGTCAGGTTGCAGTCGGAGCTACCAATCTCATCAAGACCTTCGGAGCGTTTACGGCTGTAAAGAATGTCAGCCTGCAAATCCGCAATGGAGAAGTCTACGGACTGCTTGGAGCCAATGGCGCCGGCAAGACTACAACCATCCGGATGCTCTGCGGCTTGCTCGATCCAACCAGCGGGACCATGGAACTGGCCGGCACCCAAGGCAATCTCAGATCCGAGGCAGTCCGCAAACGCATCGGTTACATGTCGCAGAAGTTCTCGTTGTACGACGACCTGACGATTCGCCAGAACCTCGACTTCTTCGCAGGCGTCTACGGTGTTCCCGAGCAGGAGCGCGAAGAAAAAATTCGCTGGGTCCTCTCCTTCTCAGGCCTCGACGGAAAGCAGGACCAGATCACCGGCAGCCTGCCCGGCGGCTGGAAACAGCGCGTTGCGTTCGGCGCAGCCATCATGCACGAGCCCGACATTCTCTTCCTCGACGAGCCAACCTCAGGCGTCGATCCCCTCGCCCGCCGCAGCTTCTGGACGATGATCAATCATGTCGCCGATACCGGAGCTGCGATCCTCGTCACCACGCATTATCTCGAGGAAGCCGAGCAGTGCAACCGCCTCGGCATGATGGTCGCAGGCGAACTCGTCGCCGAGGGCACGCCCAGCGGCATCAAGAGCCAGCAGTCCGGCCACCTGCTCCAATTCATCGTCGACCAGCCCCAGCGCGCCGTAGACCTGCTGAAGACCGGCACCGATAGTTGGCGCGTCTCCCTCTTCGGCGAACGCCTCCACCTCATCACCGAGGACAACCCAAGCATCGCAGTCCAGCAGACCACACAACGCCTCGAAGAGAATGGCCTGCACGTCATCAGCGCCCGTGAAGACCGCTTCTCGCTGGAAGACGTATTTATCTCCATCGTCGAGAAGGCGCGCCAGCAGGGCAAGGTCGCCGTTGAGAAATAACCAGGAGCAGCCATGAGACGAATCATCGCGCAGTCGCGAAAAGAGCTCACCCAGATCGTTCGAGACTGGCGCACACTAGCGCTTGCTCTGGTTCTTCCCGTGGTCCTGCTCCTGCTCCTCAGCGCCGGCCTCTCGCTCACGGTTAACGAACTCCCAATCGTTGTGCAGGACTTCGACGGCTCCGCAGCCTCGAACAATTTCGTCGACGCCGTCCGCGCCTCGATAACCTTCCACGTCGTCGCCTGGCCCGTGGACAAGTCCGCCGAATCTGCACTCGCCTCCAATGCTGCCCGAGCCGTCCTTATCATTCCTCCGCACTTCGGCCGCGACATGGCACGCGGCGTCAATTCACCCGTACAGGTCATGATGGACGCCTCGGACGCAAACACCGCCAAGCTGGTCGCCGGCTACGCCACCCAGATCACCAACGCGTATAACCAGCAGACCGCTACCGGAACCCAGGCTGTACCCGTGACGGCTGCGATTCGCCTCTGGTTCAACCCCGGCGTTTCTTCCAAAAAGTTTTACGGTCCCGGAGTCTTCGTGCTCGGCATCTCCATGTTCCCTCCTCTGCTCGCCGCGCTGGCTATGGCAAAAGAGGGCGAGCAGAAGACAATCCTCCAGGTCTACGTTTCCAGCATTTCCGCACCCGAGTTTCTCGCCGGCAAAATCATCGCCTTCATGGCCGTTGCCCTCGGCGAGGCACTCGTCATGGCCTCCCTGCTCTTCACTTACTTTGGCCTCACGTTTGCCGGAGATCCAACGCCCGTCATCGTCGCGACGGTCCTCTACACCTTTTGCGTCGCCTCGTTTGGAACCATGATCGGCGTCACTATCCCCAACCAGGCCGCGGCCCTGCAAGCCGTCGCGCTCGGCGGATTCCTTCTGGTCTTCCTGCTCTCCGGTCTCATCTTCCCTATTCAGAACATCCCCATCGGCCTTCGCTGGGTCTCCGATTTTGTCTGGGGCCGCTACTACATCGAGATCGTTCGCGATGCCCTGTTGCAAGGCGGCGGCTGGCCCGCCGTCTGGTACAAGGTCATCATCATCGGAGTCATTGGAGCCATTTTCTGCTCGCTTGCGTGGCGTGGCATACGAAGGATGCAGGTGAAGGCATAACCATGGCGAATCTCTTGAATCGCATCTTCAGCTATCGTATGCGCGCTCTGATCAAGAAAGAGTTCGACCAGATCAGTCGCGACCGCCGTTTGCAAATCTCGCTGATTATCCCGCCAGTCTTGCAGCTAACTCTCTTCGGATTCGCGCTCAGCGCCGCCGTCTCGAATGTGCGCCTTGCGGTGGTCGACGACAGCCGCTCGCCAGAGAGCCGCGAACTCATCTCCACGCTTACCGAGAGCAAGAGCTTTCGGCTCGCGGGTTACTACTCCTCTGTCGATCAGCTCGGAGATGCTGTCAGCCGCGGCGACGCCGACGCTGGAGTTGTCGTTCCATACGATTACGCGCGCGACCTCGCCCGGCAACGTCCCACCACCGTTCAATTCATGCTCAACGCGACCAACGCCAACACGGCCAACATCAGCCGCGCCTACGCGCAAGGCGTGATCCAGAGCTACAACAACGGATTGAAGCAGCAAGGAATCCACATCCGCGTCCAGCAGGCCGAGGCATCGGACGTCTCCCGCCGGGGTCAAATCCAACTCCAGCCCGACTTCCTCTTCAACCCTGGACTGGTCGATTCCTGGTTCATCGTCACCGGCGTGCTCGGCTTGCTGCTCATCCTCAACAGTTCCCTTGTCGCATCCGCCGCCATGGTCCGCGAACGCGAAGCGGGAACGATCGAGCAGCTCCTCATGTCGCCCGCAAGCACCACCGAAATCATTGTCGCCAAGATCGCCCCGCTCTTCCTGCTGCGCCGTCATCCGCTTCGTCTTCGGAGTCCCCTTCCACGGCAGCGTCCTGCTCTTGCTCTTTGCCGGCTGCCTCTGCATCCTTTCCGGAATCAGCATCGGCACCGTAATCGCCACGTTTTCGAAGTCCGCGCAGCAGGCCCAGCTCACCAGCTTCTTCATCAATCCGCCAATGTCTTCCCTCTCCGGAGCGCTCAATCCCGTCGAAGCGATGCCGAAATGGCTGCAGCCTCTCACCGTGTTGAATCCGATCCACCACTTCGCAACCATCGTCCGCGGAACGATGCTCAAGGGAAGCGGATTCATGGCCGTCTGGCCGAACTTCCTGGCGCTTCTCCTGTTCACTGGCATTCTGGTTGCGCTCAGCGTGTGGCGATTCCGCAAGCAATTGACTTAGCGATCGGAACTTTGAGAGATTACGGTGCGGGCATTACGAAGCGGAAATGTCATGGATCGACCAGTAGCGATATGCCGGGCCTTCAGCCCTCAGATTTGTGGCCACTGGGCACCTGGGCCTGCGGCCCAGGCTGGTATAGTGCGGGCCTTCGGCCCTGAAGACGCGCCCACCGGACATGCCTGAGCTAAAGCCATACACCAAATCCCCGAAGGCCACGAAACAACCTCTTCTGCGAAGCCCCGCTCCCACCTTGAACCCCTGACACTGTGTCGAATCCGCAGGCCGGGGTGTTCAACCCCGCTGCTATTGTCCTCGCCCACTGCAAGCATCTTCAGTGACAACGAACACAGACAACCATATCCCCCGAACGCCGATTGTATTGGCGAACAAAGAAGTGTCGCGAGGCGCATTCCGATCGAAGGATGACCCGCACGCCTCTCAGTTCGATCGAAAACTACTGAGATTTCGAGCGACTGAGCTACGTACAGCCACCCGCCAACTGGACGCCTCCACCGAATCATGTCCTTGGGAGGACTAGTCAGATGACGCAAAACGTGGCCACAAAATCCAGCACAAAAAAACAAAGCGCAGCCTTCACCCCAACAAAATATGTGTACTTCTTCGGCGGCGGCAAAGCCGAAGGCAACGGCCGCATGAAAGATGTGCTCGGCGGCAAAGGCGCAGGCCTGGCCGAGATGACCAACGCCGGCTTGCCCGTGCCTCCCGGCTTCACTATCCAGACGGAAGCCTGTCGCGAGTACATGCTGGGCACAGTAAGCCCCGAGATCAATGCCGAGATGCACGCTGCACTGGAACGCCTCGAAGCGCTGCAGGGCCAGAAGCTTGGCGCCCCCGAAAATCCGGAAAATCCGTTGCTCGTCTCCGTCCGCTCCGGCGCGAAGTTCTCCATGCCCGGCATGATGGACACCATCCTCAACCTCGGCCTCAACGATCGCTCCGTCGAAGGCCTGGTCAGGAAGAGTGGCGATCCTCGCTTCTCCTATGACTCCTATCGTCGCCTCATTCAGATGTTCGGCAGCGTCGTCCTCAACATCAGCAAGAAGAAGTTCGAACACATCTTCGACGGCGTCAAGCAGCGCGAGAACGTCAAGTTCGACTACGAACTCACCGCCGAGTCGCTGAAAGAAATCGTCGTCGAGTACAAGAAGCTCATCAAGAAAGAGACCGGCAAGGAATTCCCGCAGGAGCCGCTCGATCAACTCGTCCAGACCCGCGACGCCGTCTTCCGGAGCTGGAATGGCGATCGCGCCAAAACCTATCGCCGCATCAATCACATCGATGACTGGCTGGGCACAGCGGTCAACGTGCAGTGCATGGTCTTCGGCAACATGGGCGAGAGCTCAGGCACCGGCGTAGGCTTCACCCGCAATCCCGCCACCGGCGAGAAGGTCTTCTTCGGTGAGTACCTGATGAACGCCCAGGGCGAAGACGTCGTCTCCGGCATCCGCACCCCGCTGCACATCAGCGAGCTCGAGCGCGCCATGCCGAAGGCCTATCAACAGCTCCGCACCATCACCTGGAAGCTCGAAAAGCACTATCGCGACATGCAGGATTTCGAGTTTACCATCCAGGACAGCAAGCTCTACATGCTGCAGACCCGCAATGGCAAGCGTACCGGCCTGGCCGCAGTCCGCGTCGCCATCGATATGGTCCGCGAAGGCCTCATCACGAAGGAAGAAGCCATCATGCGCGTCGAGCCCAACCAGCTTTACGACTTCCTCGTCCCACGCCTGGTCGAGAAGGATGAAAAGATCGAAGTCCTCGCCATCGGCCTTCCCGCATCGCCGGGAGCCGCTGTCGGCCAGATCGTATTCAGCGCCGAAGACGCCGTGAAGTATCACAACAACGGCGCCTACAAGAACGTCATCCTCGTCCGCGGAGAAACCACACCCGAAGATATCGCCGGCATGGAAGTCGCTGACGGCATCCTCACCTCGCGTGGCGGCATGACCTCTCACGCCGCAGTCGTCACCCGTGGCATGGGCAAGTGCTGCGTGGCCGGCGCCGGCGAGTGCACCGTCGACGAAGCCCACAAGGAACTGCGCGTCAAGGGTCACACCTTCCGCCAGGGCGACTGGCTCTCTCTCGACGGCACTACCGGCCGCGTGATCGCAGGCCAACTCAAGACGCTGCCCGTTCAGCCCAATGACCCTGACCTGGTCAAGTTCATGAGCTGGGTCGACCCCGTCCGCAGGCTGAAGATCCGCGCCAACGCCGACATCCCCCGGGATGCCAAACAGGCCCGCCTCTTCGGTGCGGAAGGCATCGGCCTCTGCCGCACCGAGCACATGTTCTTCGCCGAGGGACGCATCGAGCACGTGCGCGCGATGATCCTCTCCAACAACGAGAAGGATCGCCGCGAAGCGCTCAAGAAACTCCTCCCCATGCAGCGTGCCGACTTCGCCGGCCTCTTCAAGGCCATGGAGTCGCTCCCTGTCACCATCCGCCTGCTCGACCCGCCGCTGCACGAGTTCCTGCCCCAGCGCGAAGAACTCCTCGTCGAAATCTCGCACCTCGAGGACACCAGGCCTCACTCGCCCCGGCTCAAGGAACTGCGCCCGCTCCTAGCGCGGGTTCAGGAACTGCACGAGACCAATCCCATGCTCGGACTGCGCGGCTGCCGCCTTGGCATCGCCTTCCCCGAGATCACCGAGATGCAGGCGCGCGCCATCTTCGAGGCCGCAGTCTCCATCAGGGCCAAGGGCGGCGATCCGCACCTCGAAATCATGGTGCCCCTCATCGGCTCCATCGAGGAGATGCGCAATCAGGCCACCATCATCCGCCACGTTGCCGAACAGGTCTTCAAGGAGAAGGGCATCTCCATGGCGTACCTGGTTGGCACCATGATCGAACTCCCACGCGCCGCCCTGACCGCCGACGAGGTCGCCGAAGAAGCCGAGTTCTTCAGCTTCGGCACCAACGATCTCACGCAAACCACCTTCGGTATCTCGCGGGACGACATCAACAACTTCCTGCCGGCCTACATGAAGCACGGCATCTTCAAGGACGACCCGTTCGCCACTCTCGATCAGAAAGGCGTCGGCTTGCTCATCGAAATGGCCACAATCAAAGGTCGCAAGACCCGGCCCGGCCTCAAGGTAGGCATCTGCGGCGAACACGGCGGCGATCCAGAGTCCGTCAAGTTCTGCCACAAGATCGGGCTGGATTACGTGTCCTGCTCCCCATTCCGTCTGCTGACCGCTCGTTTGGCGGCCGCGCAGGTGGCGCTCCAGGAAAAGCAGGCAGGGCCGGACTTGCATGATCTGCTGCGCAATGGAGATTGGCTTACCACCTGATGGCGCCACGTCCATCAGACGGTTGGAAAGCCCGGTAACTCTCGTGTCAGGAGGAAACTCTGGAGACACTGGCATAAGAGGAGCCGGGCATTCCTCTTTTTAGTCCCCCCGTCGTTGCCGACCCGCGAGTAATGAAACGGACCTTTTGGGTGCTCCGGGCAAAATGCGGGGATTCTTCCCCATTCGCTACGCTCAGGGTCAGAATGACAAGCCCTTTGATTTGTTCGCCTGCCGTTTTATTTCTTTCTAGTCGAGCAGGTTCATCCGCGGATTCTCCATCACATGAAGGCGCCGCAGAATCTTGCGCGTCAGCCCTGTGATCGGCACTCCGGCGAGACGCGAGATGTTTACCCAATGCAAGTCGCGCGAACCCTTCGGAATCGCACGGCGCAGCGGGTGAGCTTCGGGCCTAACGCGCTCTCCCGGCCCGTCAGCAGCCCCGCCAGGCTCATGGCGATGTGGCGCGAACACCTGAACGTAGTAGTTGGTATTGGTGATAGCGTGGCGGACGCGCAACGCAGGCTCCCTGCCTTCGACAGCCTCCATCGGCAACGGTGGCAACTCGAACATCGCCGGCATCAACGACGCATCGGCAGCGCGATGCTCCAGCAAGACCTCGGTGATCGTACCGCGCTTGCGCAGGTCGAGCAGGAACGCGACGGGCAAGCTGCGCTGGGGCGCCCGTGCAGGCGTAGCGTGTTCGCCGCGTGTGCTGCACAGCGTGTGAACCGGGCATTGCAGGCACAGAGGAGCACGCGGCAGGCACACCGTCGCCCCGAGCTCCATCATTGCCTGGTTGTGGTCTCCGGCAGGATTGCCGGCGAGGTGCGGCCGCGGATCTTCGCCGCCCGATGGAGCCGTAGGGTTCGCGCTGGCAGCCAGAGCAATGCGCTCGCCCGCGTCCCACCCAGCGCCGCCGTGCGGCTTCGCAGGCGATTGGGAGGCGCCCTTGGAATCCAACTGCAATGACACCGGCGCAGCGTTCGGAAGCAGGGCATGCGCCTGTGCGCGGAGAAACCCCCGTGTCGCCGCAGTCGTCTCGCTGGGCCGCCCTGTCAGGCGCAGGATCACGCGCTCGACGTTGCCATCCACCACTGCGACCGCCTCGCCAAACGCAATGCTGGCGATCGCGGCGGCCGTATACTCGCCAATTCCCGGCAGCGTGCGCAGTTCCACCGAGCGGGCAGGCAACTGCCCCGCTCGCTCCAACATAATGAACTGGGCAGCCTTGTGCAGCATCCGCGCGCGGCGATAATAACCAAGCCCCGACCATGCCGCCAGGACGTCTCCCTCTGCCGCCAGTGCAAGCGACACCAGTGTCGGAAAGCGGTGTACGAACTCGTTGTAGTGCTCGATCACCGCCGCCACGCGGGTCTGCTGCAGCATGATCTCCGATACCCAGATATGGTATGGATCGGTCGCGCCGCGCCACGGCAGCTTGCGGGCCTGCTTCCCGTACCAGGCCATCAACTTCCCTCGAAACGCAATGGGATCGATCTCGGACACGTGCTCGGCCTCATCGGCGGCAGCAGGAATCTCAAAGCCCACCTGCAACACATCCGGCTCAGGCACAGACACATCCTCAATCGTCGCCACTGGCGAAGGGTTCAACCTCGCCTTTGCCCGCTTTCCCTCAGGCGTCCCCACCCCCGGGGCCGCAACTACCTTTGGCGGTTTTTCAGCCTTCGCAGCTTTGGCCCTCTTTGCGGGTGCCCTGCCGCCTTTCAGTCCATCGCCGCCAGAATCTGCGCGCTTCATTGTCTAAGTCTATTCGATCGGGTGGCCAACCCTTTCACAGCGCCATCGTGAAAGGGTGGATTGCCTTCAAAAACAGGCCGTACACTGGTGCGCATGAAGAGTGTGCTCCGAAGGGATTTTCTGAAACAGACTGCGCTCGCCGCAGGCGCCACCGCGATTCCCACCAGCCTGTTTGCCCAGGCCGACGCCAGGTCCAAACCCGCCGCAACTCCCCGGCCAAAGTTCCCCACATCCGACCCGGCATGGCAGACCACCTGGGACGCAGCCCTCGCCGTCGTCGCCGGAAACGTCCGCTCCATGCCCCGCTACGACCATCCCGTCCTCGTCGAAGGTAGCACCTACGCAGGCATCTGGCTCGAGTGCGCGCCGCAGGAGGGTCAGGTGTACGGCACCCTGCAAAAATACATTGCAACTCCGTCCGGCACGCCGACGCCCCTCGAAACCGCCCGTGCCAACCACATGGCTTTCTTTGCTAACCAGAAGGAAGACGGCCAGCTTCCCTCCTCCATCAAACTTGCCGACAAGGTCGGCACCGATGCCGGCTACGGCCAAATCCAGATGGTCGTCCCTATCGCCGCCACCGCATGGGACGTCTTCCAGCTCACGCACGATCAGGAACTCCTCGAAACCGCCTACAAATCCTGCAGCCTCTGGGACGCCTGGCTCCGCCAGTATCGCGACACTCGCAAGACCGGCCTCGTCGAGGGCTTCTGCACCTACGACACCGGCCACGACAACTCCCCGCGCTGGGCCGGCATTCCGAACCGGTGTCCCGACGCCGACGCCAAAAAGTGCCCGCCCATTGCCACAATGCCGCGCGTGTGCCCGGACTTGTCAGCCACGGTGTATGGCGGGCGAATCGCGCTCGCGTCCATGGCCAGGGCGCTCGGCAAGCACGATGACGAAGCCCGCTGGCTGGCCGACGCCGAACACATCCGCCGGCTCATCCTCACCAAGCTCTACAGCCCCGAAGACGGCGCCTTCTACGACCTCGACGCGCAGAACAACTTCGTCCGTGTCCGCGGCGACGTTATCACCCGCGTCCTGGGTGAGCACGTCGTCGACCCCCACAAGGATCGCGCCATCTTCGAAGCCGTCTGGACAAAACAACTCCACAACCCCAAAGCCTTCTGGGGCCCGTACCCGCTAGCCTCCATCGCCATGGACGACCCCACCTTTGTCCGACCCATCCCGCGCAACAGTTGGGGTGGAGCCAGTCAGGCCCTCACCGCCCTCCGCGCCCCGCGCTGGATGCCCTTCTACGGTAAGTACGCCGAGATGAAGCACATGATGGAGCAGTGGTGCTCCGCCATCATGCGCCACACCGAGTTCCGTCAGCAGATGGATCCCCTCACCGGCGACTTTACCCAACCCGACCCCGGCGGCTATTCCCCAGCCGCCCTAACCTTCCTCGGCTTCGCCCGCCGCCTCAGCAAAGGATAGGACATGCGACCCCGCCCAGCTATCTCGATCATGCTGCTCTTCACAGCAATCTCTCTACACGCCCAATCCGCACCAGCGCCCTCCAATCTCGAAATCCTGATCACCGACGCCTCGGGAGCACGCATTACTGGCGCAAAGGTAACCGTGGGGTCGGGCCTCAGCGACACAACTGCCCACGCTCAGACAGATCGCGAAGGCATAGCTCAGCTAGCCGTCCAGCCGGGCAGCCATGAAGTCTCCGCCGAGGCTGTCGGCTTCAAGAAGCTGGTAATGAAAGATGTTCTTGTCAGCGGAAACGCGCGGACCCGGATGACCCTAACGCTGCAAATCGGAAATATGGACTATGGCAGCCCATGCTGTTTCACCGAACCACTCCCACTCATCGCCGCAAGCGCTCTTACAATCACCATCGCGGAGATCCCACTAACAAAAGAGCTTCCATTGAAGCCCGTCAAATTCCGTCGAACCCTGCTTCGCACCACTCAACCAAAGTAACCATGTTGGCTGGAATGATCTTGAGGCAAACATGACCACATGGCAGGTAACTAAGGCAAAAGCCCAACTAAGCGCCGTCATGGACCGTGCTTCCTCCGAAGGTCCCCAGCGCATCACTCGCCGTGGCCATGGCAACTACATCCTCGTCACCGAAGAGGAGTGGAAGAAGCGCACCGGTCTAAAGGAAAGTCTCGGTGACTTCCTGCTCAACTCACCCCTGCGCGGCTCCGGAATCAAGATCGAGCGCATAAGGGGCGGCCTTCGCGAGATCGATCTGTCGTGAGACTATCTGCCGGGCACCCCATCCTTTGCGCTTTTGCGAAGGATAAGATGTAAACCATTCGCACCGGCCGCTCCCATTCAACTTTTCACAGGGGAGTAAATTCCTTCCGCCATCATGCCGCCTCTGTGGCGTGATCCAAATCACATCCTCCGACTCCGTCGGCCGATACTATTGGGGCTTGAAGTCGAGACAGAATCCACCAGCCTCAGGTTTGTGTCTCGCCAGAGTGCCAAAGAAACTATAACTCCAGCGTTTTGAAGATTTTGCAAATCATCTCCTTTGTTTTCAGGATTTTGCAAATCCGCATGCCGATAAGTGGTTTGTTTGGAAGATTATGCAGAAATCGATACCCAGGGGGGTATGCCATTGCCGACTCACTGTTCCAATCTTGATACTCGAAACTCGCACGAAGAGCCAAGCGCCTGTCACGTAAACTTATCTACGACATGTCCAACATCCTCGAACATCTTCCCACCGGCCAGAAGGTCGGCATCGCCTTCTCCGGCGGACTCGACACCTCCGCCGCCCTGCACTGGATGAAGCAGAAGGGCGCGATCCCTTACGCCTACACCGCGAACCTCGGCCAGCCCGACGAGACCGACTACGACGCTATCCCACGCGCCGCCCTCGAGTACGGCGCCGCCAAGGCCCGCCTCATCGACTGCCGCGCCCAGCTCGTCCGCGAAGGTCTCGCCGCGCTCCAGGCCGGAGCCTTCCACATCTCCACCGCCGGCGTCACCTACTTCAACACCACGCCCATCGGCCGCGCCGTCACCGGCACCATGCTCGTCACCGCCATGAAGGAGGACGACGTCAGCATCTGGGGCGACGGCAGCACCTATAAGGGGAATGACATCGAGCGCTTCTACCGCTACGGCCTGCTCGTCAACCCCGACCTTAAAATCTACAAACCCTGGCTCGACGAGACCTTCATTAACGAACTCGGTGGCCGCGCCGAGATGTCGGAGTTCATGCGCAAGTCCGGCTTCGACTACAAGATGTCAGCCGAGAAGGCCTACTCCACCGACTCCAACATCCTCGGCGCTACCCACGAAGCCAAGGACCTTGAGCATCTCTCGACCAGCATGAAGATCGTCGTCCCCATCATGGGCGGCACCGCCTTCTGGCGCGACGACGTCGCCATCAAGGCGGAAGAGATCACCATCCGCTTCCACGAGGGCTGGCCCGTCGCTCTCAACGGCGTCGAATTCCCCGACCTCGTCGAGCTCCTGCTCGAAGCCAACCGCATCGGCGGACGCCACGGCCTCGGCATGTCCGACCAGATCGAAAACCGCATCATCGAAGCCAAGAGCCGCGGCATCTACGAAGCCCCCGGCCTGGCGCTCCTCTACATCGCCTACGAGCGCCTGATCACCGGCATCCACAACGAGGACACCATCGAGCAGTATCGCGAGAACGGCCGCAAACTCGGCCGCCTCCTCTACCAGGGCCGCTGGTTCGACTCGCAAGCCATCATGCTCCGCGAGAGCGCCCAGCGCTGGGTCGCCCGTCCCATCACTGGCGAGGTCACGCTCGAACTCCGCCGCGGCAACGACTACTCCATCCTCAACACCACGTCGCCAAACCTCACCTTCAAACCCGAGCGCCTCACCATGGAAAAGGGCGAATCCACCTTCTCCCCTCGCGACCGCATCGGCCAGCTCACCATGCGCAACCTCGACATCACCGATACCCGCGAAAAGCTCCTCACCTACGCGGAAGCCGGCCTGCTCACACTGAGCACCGCAACCACTATGCCCCAGCTCAAAAGCGGCGACGACAGGAAGTAGGCTTCTTCACTCCGGATTCGAACCCGTTCCTCTTCGCCCTCGCAGGCACACGACGGCGCGGTCTACGAAGAACAGACCGTGTGCGCCCTGCTATAGCGTTATCTCACTTCGCTCTTAGCCCGTCCCGCCAGGCCATTACCTCAAGCTCCACCCGCACCGCATCCATCACCGGGACGACAGGACATGCCTTGAACTCAAACTGCGGAAGCATCGAGCAGAACTTGTGGACCGTCAACGGGTCGTCACAGTCCACCAGCATGTGCCCGCCCCACTCGCCCACACGCACGACAAAGAACTCAATCTTGAAGTTGGCTGGCGCCGTCCACTGGCCAAACACTTCAAGGATTCGCTTCTGAGCATTCTCGTACTCCATCGGAGAACCTTGCGGGCGTTCGAACCAGCTAATCACGTATTTCATCGCATCTCCTTTACCTTGCAAAAGAGCGGACCCATATACAGAAGGGTGAATAGTATCATTCGGCGCTACGTTCTGTTGCAATCGCCGGGGTGCCCACAGGGCGATCGCATTTGGAATTTTTCCTTCCAATACCCCAGGGGTTGAAACCCCTGTTTATCGGTTGACCTGAGTGCCAAGCCTGAAGGCTTGGCTTACCTAGAAGCAGGGCAACCATCTCAAACGCGATTGCCCTGGGGTTACCCCTGAACTCGCTGTGTCTGCGAAATCTGCATCGTCGTCCTGAGCGAGCGCAGCACGGAGTCGAAGAGCCCGTCCTGGGCTGTCGAGCGAACCTGTGGTTGGCTGCCTCCCCTGATACCCGGAAAGCGGAGCTAAACTCTCTTCATGACGTTCACCAAACACCTTCGCGAAGGAGTCCGCCGCGGCGAGATCACCTGCAGCGTCCGCATCTGGACACGCCCTCACGTGACCGTCGGCACCCGCTACCGCATGGAAGAAGGCGAGATCGAAGTCGACTCCATCCAGCCAATCGGCTTCCCCGACATCACCCCGCAGCTTGCCCGCGCCTCGGGATTCCTCGGCATCCTCGATCTCCTTAAAGTAGCCAAGCACGGCAAAGGCGACAACATCTACCTCATCCGCTTCCACTACATCCCGCCGAGCCGCCGCACTCAGTCTGCTCAAGTTTCGAGATAAGCCACCTGCAGCGCAAAAGAGGAATAGCCCAAACACTCCAAAGCTACAATCGATCAATCGCCACGCGATAGGAATGCCGCGAATATGTCCTGCAATGAGAGCCAGCGGAATCACTCCTCCGCAGGCAATCAGCCCAAATGTAATGACCCACTTATTGCGGATCGGATCGCGGTATGGCCCCACGAACAAAATCGCCAGCACCAAGTGCGCGAATGCAAGCCAGTCTGTGCCATACGCCAGAAATGGATAGCGCGCATCTGTGTCGGCGAGCCCATGGTCCACGCGCGCGATCCACGGCAACAGATGACTCGTCTCCGCGATCCGCTGCGCGCGCGAACTCTCCAGCGCAGACAAAAGCCAATGTACCTCGGTCTGCAACGGAAACGCAGTAACGCCGCTGAGCACGAGACCGGCCATGAAGAGGGCCAACCAGAAACGAATCGCCCTGCGGTCGTCGCGATCCGTCAAAAGTCAGCCCTCCCATCCGGCACAAGTGGCACTCCTCATCGTAATCGTTACAGCCCGAGCCCCTGCATTGGTGGCGGCGGAGCCACGACGTCCTTCATCATCTGCGCGCCGCCTTTGTACCAATCCACCTTCCGCGTCACCACCATCACCGCGGCCAACACGGCGAACAACATCAGCGATCCCAGGATCAGCGCGTTATCCTCGCTGATCAGCAGTCCATAAACCGCCGCATACAGCGTCGTCAGCATCGCGCCAAATCCGAGTCCGCGCGTCACGCTGCGCAGCACATACGAGAGATAGAACGTCAGCAACCCGATGCAGGCCGCGCTCGAAATCACGTACGCCACCGCAAACGCCATGTGCTCCGAAAAACTCACCAGCAACAGGAAGAAGATCGCCAGCCCAAACCCCACCAGCAGATACTGCACCGGATGGATCGGCAGTTGCTTCATCATCTCGAACAGGAAGAACCCGCCAAACGTCAGCACTATAAACAAGATCCCATATTTCGTCGCCCGGTCGCTCAACTTGTAGGGATCGATCGGCGTTAACAAACTCACATTCACCAGATCAAGCGGCTTCGCCGGCCTCGCCTGCATCTGCACCTGCGTGCCAGCCGCCAGCGAGGAGACGTCCCACGCGGCCGTAAATCCGTCTCCGCTCACATCCCGGGCACGCGGTAGAAACTGACCCGCAAACAGCGGCGAAGGCCACGTCGAACTCATCTCCACGTGGTTCGAATCGCCCACCGGCGCCACGCTCAACTGCTCCGTTCCCGCAAGGTCCATGTCGATCGCAAACTCCAGATTCCCGTTCAACTCCTTCATGCCGCGCAATGGGACGCGCAGATTTGGTTGCCATCCCATGATCGAATCCGCGCCCTGAAACATCGTCTCAGGCGTGCCATTGATCACCACCTTCGGCGTCCCCACAATTCCGCGCACATCATCCACCGACATCGCGAGATACGGCTCGCCCCACTCCACCTTGCCCGTCGTCTGCGGCTGCACCACGTCCAGCGCTCCCTTCAGATGCCCGGCAAACTCATACACCGTCACCGTATACAGGCCGTGCCGCCGCTCGGTCGGAGTCAGCTTGCCGCGCACGTCCAGCGCATGCGGAAACGAGATCGCCGACGACGAACTCTGCCGCTCCACCCTCTTCTTCGTTCCCTTTTCGTCTTGCTCCATGGTCACGATGGTCTCGGTATACGGCCTCACCAGCACCGGCCCGACCACCGTCTGCGGCCCCGCATAACTCGCTTCGATGCTCTTCACTGCATCATCGCGATATGTCTGCCGGTCCGTGATCGTGCTGTTCACCATGGCCAGCGCAATCAGGATCACCCCTGTCACCACACCGATAACCAGCATCTTCAACGCCAAAGAACGGTTCATTTACATCTCCTTTTTGAAACATGTCTTGGATCGTGCTTAACTTTGCACTGTAAAGTAACCTCTGAAAAAAGGGGTTCAGGCCCGCGAATGCGTCAGCCCGCGCACCATTCCAGCCACCGGTTCCTCCTTCGTTCCCTTGGCCGCATCCTTCACCACTTGCTCCAGCGTGGAGAGATATTCGAGATAGCGTTTCCTCCCCGCAGGCGTAATCCGGCAGATCGTCTGCGGACGATTGCGATCGTGCCCCTTCACAATCTCGACCATCTTTTCCGCCTCCAGAACGCGCAGATGCCGGCTCAGATTGCCGTCTGTCAGCGAGCAGAGCTGTTTCAGATCGTTGAAGATCACGCCCTTGGGATTCGTGATCAGCGAAGTTAGCACGCTCAACCGCGCACGCTCATGGATCACTCGATCCAGGCCTTCATACGCAAACCGGCCCTCACTCTCTGCAGTTTTAGTTTTCATCCGTGGCCTCCGGCGTGCCCACCAACAGAATGCCCGCTACCAGCAACTGTCCGGCCCCATAGCCAAGCCCCATCGTCCACGGCGCGAGTGCGCGGCTGTCTCCCAGCGCAATCGAAACCAGCCCGGAAAGCAGATACCACCCGCCCGCCACCATCATCAGGCGCGGCAGAAACCGGCACGACGAAAAGATCCCCAGGCTGAAGATCACCTGCCACAGTCCCGGAAGCATCCAGAATGCCGACGGAGCAAACCGTCCCAGCACCACGCTGATCAGCAGCGCCGTGCCCGCGGCCGGCAGAAACTGCTCCACCGCCATGCGAATCATCTCGTTCGACAGGCCCGAATGAATCCGCCGCGTGCGCGTGTACATCTGCACTCCCGTCAGCCCCGCCGACAACACCGCCGTCGAGATCCAGATCGCCAGGTAAGCCCCAATGTGCTTCGCCGGATCGCGCAGCCACACCGCCTGCGCCCACGCCGCCATCGCCGCCATCACTCCGGTAGCAGCCAGCGTCGCCGGCCCATACCCGCGAAACTCCGTACTCTGGGCCATCTGCCTGCGGATGCTGCTGATGTCGCCAAGCGCCTTGTCGAGATCCGTCATATCAATTCACTTTACATTGCAAAGTAAATCAGCAGTGCTAGTCCTTTGTCAACTTTCCTTGGACTGACAACCGGCATCCACCCTTTAGCAGTTCTGATACTTCCAGTTCCGCTGCTTCCCTTCCGCTATCCACTCCACCGCCTGCACAATCCGCCGCTCCCGCGTCTCGTCGCGCTTTGCATCGGCGATCCACTCCACGTACTCGCGCTTGCAGCTCGGGCTGAACGCGTCGTACACCTTGTTCGCCGCCTTGTTTTTCTTCAGCGCCGCTGCAAACTCCGCCGGAGTCTCCACCGCAGCCTTCGGCGCTTTCACCACCCTCCGCGCCACCGTGATCCGATTGTCCCCCAGCCCGGCGTCAATGAACGCAGCCGCCTGCCGAACATACCCCAACATCTTCTTATCCGCCGGCAGGTCCTTCACGCCGGTAATCCGCCCCAGCGACCCCATGCCCCCTTCCTGCACTACGCCATCGTCCTGCAGCACCTTGCCCATCTCCGCGCCCCAGAACCCGAAGCTGCAGTGCTCCTTGAACGCCGCCATGTGGCACAGGATCGTCCGGTTGTGCAGGAAGAAGGGATGACTCCACTTCACCTCTTCTGTCGCGTCAGGACATGCCTTGTGAATCAAACCTCGAAGGTACGTCAGGATCGGCTGGGCGAAGGGCGCGGCCTTCGCAATATAGGCATCAACGGGGGCGTCAGTCTTTTGCGTGGTCACGCAAGCAGTCTACACAGAATCGGCGACTACAGGAATTCATCCGTCCTGTGGCAGTTCGGCAACCACTTCCGCCAACGAACGCCGCCAGTCCATCATGCGCCAGCCGAAGACTCGTTCCAGCTTCGAGCAGTCGAGCAGCGAATTGACCGGACGCTTTGCCGGAGTCGGATACTCCTCCGTCGTGATCGGTTCCACCGTCGCCAGCTTCGCTTCCGGATCGCGCCGCTGGGACTCGGCAATCACCTGCATCGCAAAGCCATACCAAGTCGTCTCGCCCGCCCCGCTTGCATGGTAAACGCCGCTGACCGCCTGTGCCGCCTCATGCAGCGAGCTCTTTGCCCGTGCCGCATCCCGCTCCACCCGCCCGATCACGTGTGCCGTCAGCCGCGCCAGGTCGAGGCTCCAGGTCGGCGCTCCATGCTGGTCGGCCACGATCTTCAACACCTCGCGTTCGCGCGCAAGCTTCAGAATCGACCGGACGAAGTTCTTCCCCGTCGCTCCGTAAACCCAGCTCGTTCGCAGCGTGATGTACGGATTTCCACTCGTGGCGAGAGCCTGTTCGCCCGCAAGCTTGCTCTCGCCATACACGTTCAGCGGACCCGTCGGATCCTCCTCGACATAAGGCGATGTCTTAGAACCGTCGAACACGTAATCGGTCGAATAGTGGACCAGAACCGCGCCCAACTTCTTCGCCTCTTCGACCAGAATCGCAGGGCCGGTCGCATTGATTGCGAACGCCAGTTCCGGCTCGCTCTCCGCCTTATCCACCGCTGTATGCGCCGCCGCATTCACCACCCAGCGCGGCTGGTAATCCCGCATCACCC
>WNGR01007143.1_pt1 | contig 18436 bp, 13 predicted proteins | sample 5407581 | NCBI WGS metagenome assembly WNGR01 (sample SAMN13153383, study PRJNA577476) | soil metagenome | isolation source: 80 cm soil or saprolite under Garry oak tree replicate 2 | place: USA:California | collected 2016-06-15 | reverse complement strand
ATCGCCGAAGCTCCTTGCGTTCCTGGAAACTCTCTAACGTGGTTATCTGGAGCGAAAGACGCGAAAAACCCCACTTGAAGCAGCTTCGGCGCGATGCATCAGCAAACACTCCAGATAAATCCTCTCTCCAGATAATGCGCCATGCATGGTGCTTCTTGAATCGCACCGCCTTCATAAAGCTTATTAAAACCCGCGAAGGCGTCAGCTTGCAGTATGCCTGTAAACTCGGCCAGGTGCTGTTGCGGATGTTCGCCTTTTCGGTTCGGCGAGTATGCAAACCACACCGCCGGTGCGGTCTTGTCACCTGCAGGGCGGTTATCGCGAACATAGGTCCAGAATCGGCCTGTCTTGGTCTTGCCGGTTCCTGGCGCAAGCACCGGCAGCGGAGTATCGTCGCCGTGCAACTTGTCTGTATCGAGCACGTAGCGGCGAAGGACCTCGGCAACCGGCTCCAGAAGCGCTGCGGCTTCGCCAACCCACCGGGCTAGAATCGAGCGATCCAACTCGACACCTTCGCGAGCAAATATCTGCGACTGTCGATGTAGTGGGGAATGGTCACAATATTTTGCTATAACCACATGGGCAAGTAAGTTCGGTCCAGGTAGACCGCGGTCGATCACGCGCGCCGTAGCCGGAGCCTGTACCACGCAGGAGCACTTCCGGCAACTCATCTTGGGGCGCACATGGCGGATGACGAAGAAGCTCGCCGGCATGTACTCAATCATCTCGGAAGCGTCTTCACTCAACTTGCGCAACTCTCCGTTGCAGCACGGGCACTTGGTGTCCTTGGGATAATACGTTCTGATCTCGCGCGGCAGATGTGCGGGAAGCGCACGGCTCTTGTTCTGAGCACGCGCTGGCTTCTCCGAACTGACTTGTTGCTGCTCGACTTGTACTGGCTGTTGAGACTCGATCACGCATCCAGTCAGACACAGCGCAAGTTGGTCCTGGTTGAATGCTGCCTTCTCTGACTTCGGTCCAAACTGTGCTCGCCGGAACTTCGCTACCTGTAGCTCAAGGTTCTCGATCCGCTCCATCTGTGCAAGCACAAGATGGCTCAATGCAGGTGCGCCCATCTTCTCTAACTCGCTCTGGCGGGCATGCACACAGATCATGAACGCAGTATGCCACCACTATCGATCCGGAATACAAAGAAAGTCACTCTAAGTCACCAATAAGTTATAGGCAATGACTTAGACCATCATTAGTGGCTGCGATGTTCGCACAGGCTGTCTCCAATCAATGCCCTCGCACAACATCGACAGTTGGGCGCGCGTCAGCGAGACGGCACCGCTGGTTGCCTGTGGCCATACGAACCGGCCTCGATCTAACCTTTTTTGCAGCAAGCAGGTCCCGTCACCATCGTGCCAAATCAGTTTTACTAAGTCGCCTCTGCGGCCCCTAAACACAAACACTTGACCCGAAAGGGGGCTCTTATCGAGCTGGCTCTGCACCAGGCCGCTCAGGCTGGTAAAGCCCCGCCGCATATCTGTTGTTCCCGCCACAAGCCAGATCTGTGTGTTGGCTGGAATCATCCGCGCAGTCCTTCAAGAACGGTGCGAATAAACATGGCATCGATGGCGCCTTCAAGGCTGACCAATGCACGACCAGGAATCTCGATGTTCATCGTCAAGCGCGGAGCCGCAGTCTTGATCTGCTCCTGCTCCGCTGCCAATGGTTCATCGTCGGCGACCGAGATCGGCAGCAGTTGAACACTTAGCGGCCGCTCTGTGAACGGGTCCTCGCACAACTGCCCGGAGCGGTACAGCTTCCGCCAGTAGAACAGCTGGTTCGCGTTCAGACCATGCTGCCGAGCAAGCGAAGCGAGCGATCGGGTCGACGACCGTCTCTTCCACAATCCGGCGCTTCTCATTTACAGTCCAGTGCCGCCGAGGCCGAGAAGAGCCTCCGCCCACCTCTATCCCTGTCTCCATCCAAGCTCCCCAGTGGCAGCATCACACCACCAATCAAGCTTGACTCTTCGGCAGGTCCCAGGCAAGGCGGCCTGAAAACCACGCTTACGTTTCTGTCGCGGGTGTATGAGCAAAAACTGGCAGCAGGCGATCTGGAAGCCATCAAGATTCTCAAAGGAACGTCGCCCGTCGCCTGGCGCGACGTCAATCTGATCGGCAACTTCGACTTCACGGCCAGTTCGATGCCGGTCGACATCGAAGCCCTCGCTGCCCGTTATCAAAATGAAGACTTCTGGCGTCGCTCTATGCAGGAAGGCGATGAAGAGGGTCCAGAACAGTAAAGGCGGCCAATTTTACCTTTCCCGGGGTTGGGCAAGTAGTGGTGATTTTACTTTCGCGGGGGTTGGACAATAATAGCCGAGATCGGATCCGCGCTATCTGTGTAATCACAAAATCCAGAAAAGCTGGCCCATCTGCCTCCACTAAAGTCGCAGTTTGCTCAGACTTCTCCCTCATGGAGAGAGTGAGGCCGTGCTGTATTAATTCCGCATCTGAACAATCAAGTCAGTTGGTTCGATTTCTGGCGCTAGGCGTGAGTCTGCGTAGGATGAATTCCTGTATTAGCCCGTTGGCCATCCGGCCGCCAGAAGTGATTGCTGCATTCACGAACACCAAGCCCGGGCCGCGGTTCGACTCCGGGTAATAAATATTTGAGATCGCGCCCGTGGCCAAGTCTCCACCCACGCTTGAGTAGTTCGGCTCCCACCGCCCGTCGTCTCCCTTACAGATGAAGGGAGTAGAGATAGCGTGCACAAAGCGCGACTTTGTCGTCCCCGTGCCCTGGTAAAAATAGCGCGGGTCCTGGTGCAGCAGCGACGGAAGAATTGCGCCACCGATCATGATGTCTGTAAAACCGTTTGCATACAGAGCGCCCAGACGCTGACCGTATCCCGCGGCCCCCAAACCATAGTTGGGGGTGGTTCCCGCCTGGTCCAGTCCGGCAACGAAAGCCACTCCGACGAATGTAATGGGATCGGTCTCGGCCCTGAGGGCAAGCTTAAACTTGAGCTTCGTCGTGAGCGGCGCAGCGTCGTGATCATAAACAACGTAGAAATTGGGGACGATGCCCAAAACCCGCTGTTTTTCCTCAATCTTGACCTGCTCGGTCGCAATCTGTTCGGACGATGAATACACAGTCACCGATGTCGATCCTCCAGCAATGGCGAGTTTGCTGGCCGACAGGAATAGAAACTGGCCCGGAGCGACAACAATAGTGGGCGATGTCCAGCTTACATAACCATCCGCACTTACTGTGACGTGATAGGGGACTCCAGGCTTGAGATCGTCGAAAGCAAAGCCCCCATTGTCGTTCGCTACGATTGTTCGCTTTTCTTCAAGCGCAGGCCCGTCGAGAATGACATTAGCGCCCGGAATAACATCATCATTCACATCGGTCGCAGTGCCGCTCATGCGCCCTGGCTGCGGCTCGGGGGCAGCGATTTCGCTCATGTCAGCGCTTCCTGTTTGCCGACTAGGCATCACTGTCTGCTGCGCGAATGCCGGTATTGCAAGAACGATGCAAGCTATGAAGGCGCACAACGATTGTTTGATACTCATGATGAAATGGACACTCCAAATAAAATCCTGAGGAGCTTGAGCAGATGACCTATCAAATATCCATGCGTCCAAGCAGCCAAATGAAATCAAGGGGGATTTCATCTCACTATAAGATGAGGCCGGTCGCTATCTGGATTCGAGATTTAGGAGCGTATTGAAAAGTGGAATCGGTGACATGCGCAGTCCATTTTTTCTTGAATTCCTGGGCGGTACTGACGCATCAAAAAGAGTTCTGTACTTAGCTGTGTGAGGATGGCTGGCAATGCGCGCGACTCGGGACTCAAGAGGAGAGACAGTCTCTTTCCCCACACCAGAATCGGTGTACCTAAGGTGTCGCTTCTATGACCTGTGAGGCTGCGAACAAGCGTGCTGGGAAACTCTATTGGCGATAACTGATCAATGCATTCTGTGAGGCGCCCGCTCTTGTTTTCAAGTTCCATGCGTATGGTCGCTAGCTTAAATCGCAAACGCCTCGGGTAAGATGCTGCGAAGAGTTGATGTCGTTCTGCCAGGCATTTTTCGATCAGAGCACGAGAAGATAAGGAGGCCGCTCGTATGCGCAGAAACAGTAGAACACCATTCGCCGTAAGATCGTCCGACCGTCCGATCTGGACCGTGCGAATTCGTCAGTGCTCAACAGTCTGAGTTCGCCGAATTCAAGACGCAACCATAAGTTTGCGAAGGAGCAATTCATCACTTGGTAGTGTTCTGAACCGCGGCTAGCTTTGAACAGAACGGTAGTCCTCAGATTTCGGTTGCATCTTGAATAAGAGGCGCAAATTACCTCGTACGAAGCGGAAGCAGAAGCAGTTGAACGAGACGAAAAACCGGCTTCTCGAAGAAGTAGCGTCCGTTCGCTTGGTAGCTGCCGGTGTCCGAATCGGCGACTATTCATCCATGTGCCAACGCCCGGATGGCCAACTCCGGATCAACATCGCGCCTCGCTGAGCGCATTGGCGGATAGGAGAGCGCCCATAGGTTGCCGAGCGCATTTCCTTTTGGTGATTGGTTGGGTAAAATGCCAGAGTTCTCCAGCCACTGTGAATGCCCCCAACGGGATGAGAGATAGAGAGCGTCTGGCCGAACTGTCCGCGGCGAACGATGCCTTCGACTTGTTCGGAGAAGATGCCATTTACATCGAAGTAGAAGCCGCCGAAGTGTTCACTCAACAGAAAGAGTGCGCTCTGCGGAAGGTCCCGATATCAACTTCCGGCGCTGGAGTCTCGCAGAGAGGGCGGATATAAGTCAAGCTCGCCGTTGGCATATGGCCTTCCCCCGGCAGGACGACCGCCTGCACTCCGGCTAACACCTCTCCCGGCCGGTGCCTGAAAGCGCAACTCCGGTTGCTCCGTCGGCGTGAACAAGCGGTTCGGACAACACTGCAACTGCAGGGCGCGGCTGTGAACTTGGTGACTGGGCTGATGCAAATCGGGTGGTGAATTCAGGAGATGTTTTGGCAGAGTGGCCGCCGTTCTCGAATTGCAGGTATCCGACAGGAGTCAAGGTCGCAGGCGTTGAAACGGCATCGGTGCTTGAAATGGCCTGGAGCGGAGTAGACGTGAAATATCGGTCCGGAGACTGGATTGGCTCACCTGCTCCGTTTAGTGGGTTCAGCACACTTCTTTTTTGTCAAAATCAAGATTGATGTTTAACCCCGGAGAGAAAGAATAGACCACAACCGCCGCGAGAGCGGCGCGATGCGGAGGGGTGGTGGTAGATGAATTCGTCAATGCGCAGAGATTCGCAGCAACAGAACCCCGTGTGCAGGCAGAGTTGCAGAGTATTCTCCATTCGCTAATTTGACGCCCTTGTGCATCCAAAGATCGCGTGCAGACCGCACTGAACCCTTGAGCGGAAGGTCGCTGACTTTGACTGTGGCGGTGCTTGGCGACGAGTCGAGATTGACCACGCCGACAGCGACACTGCCGTCCTTCAAAGGCTTAGCCCATGTTTCAACGTTTCCATTCTTCACAGGCGAAGCCTGCTTGCCGAGCCGGTCCTGATCGACGGCAATCACTTCCTTGTTGAGAAGGATGGAACGGGTAACGTCCGTCATGGTGCGGATATCGTTCCCAGCCAAGAGGGGTGCGGCTGTCAAGGCCCAGAGACTCATGTGTGTGCGGTACTCATCATCAGTCATGTGGCCGTTACCGACTTCCAGCATGTCAGGATCGTTCCAATGCCCAGGGCCGGCGTAGGGAGCGGTGGGAACCTGCTTTTCGATGTTATCCATCATGCTGTCCCATTCGTCGCGGATATCGCCGGTTGTCCGCCACAGATTTCCGTCGGCCTGAGGGCTCCACTTTTCCACGCCACCCAACCCATATTCGCACAGACTGTAGACGATGGGGCGGCCGGTCGCATGCAGTGCATCGCCCATTCTCTGATAGACGGGCTGGAGTTGCTCATCCTTGTAGATCGTGCTCGCGCTGCACCAGTCGTATTTCAAGTAGTCTATACCCCACGATGCGAACATTTTAGCGTCCTGTTCCTCGTGTCCATAGCTTGCAGGGTACCCTCCGCAGGTGCGTGGACCAGGCGAGGAGTAGATCCCGATCTTGAGGCCTTTCGAGTGCACGTAGTCGGCAAGAGCCTTCATGTCAGGAAACTTGTGGTTCGTTCCCAGGACGCCGTTGGCATCCCGAACGCGTTCCCAGGTATCGTCGATGTTTACGTAAATGTATCCAGCATCGCGCATGCCGCTCGACACCATCGCGTCGGCCATAGTACGCACCGTCTTGTCGTCGACCTTGTCGGCGAAGAGATTCCAGCTGTTCCACCCCATCGGCGGTGTCTTGGCCAATCCGTTATAGGGAACTGGATGCAAGGCAGGAGGATCGATGTATGGCAGTTTAGGAAACTCGTCTGCAGGTGTAGCGGGCTTGGCGACGAATTTGTCTCCCCACTCGGTCCCCTCAATTTTCCCATCGGCAAGATCACCAACCAGGAACGGCTTCTTGTCATTCCAGTCGACACCGAAAAGTTCAAAGTGACTGCCGCTCACGGTGCCCTTCACATTGGTTTGAAAGCCAAGCCCTCGCACTGCCGGAGAGTTGAGTGCCATCCTGCTTCAGTTGAAATAGCGCCTTTTGCTGTTCCCCGTTTTCAAGAGCCTTGCCCGTTGCCGCCCAGGTTCCCGTCAGGCTCTGCTGAGACTTGCAGGCTGTAAGCGTAATCGCCAACAGAATGCCCGCAGCCGCGGCAACAAACGAGGCTGTTGTATTCTTCGTGATGAATTTCGTAATGGTCATTCTTTCTCTCCGCTGGAAATACGCAATTGCATGAAGCCGATGTGATTGCGAAGTTACTTCGGCTCATTCGACAAGCCTGTGGGACGAATTTCAATTACGCGCATCATCTGTCGATCACGCTTATCCTTGATGTTCTTAATCTCGTCGAATCGATGCGATTGCTGTTCGCGTCGAGAATCGCCGGTGCGAGCATAGAGTTGGAGCAGCCCAAAATTAGCCGCGTAGCTGTCAGGATCTTTGTGGAGGGCCTGATCGATGTAAGACGTGGCTCGATCGAAATCGCGAAGCTGAATGCATATCTGGCCCAGCTCCGCGAGCGTTTCCGGTTGATCGGGCCGAAGTGTGAGCGACCGCTTCAGTTCGGTTGCAGCTTCGTCAAGGTGTCCTTCCTGACGAGCGATGCGTCCGAGATAAAAATGGGCATCCGCAGCGGTCCTTTCGCTTGAGGCGGCTTGCCTCAGCCACTGTAACGAAGCGTCATAATCCTTTGCGCGAAAATTGGCGGCTCCCAGTGCGAGCAGACCTTCAGGATCTTTCGGACGCAGGGAGTGGTATCGAGCGAGATAGGGAAGTGCCTGCGAGGGATCCTCGGAAAAGGACACAACCAACCCCATGCCAAGGTTGTACTCGCCATTGTCAGGATCGAGGCGGAGTGCTTCGCCGATCGCTTTGCGAGCCTCGGCATACAGCCCCATGCGCACGCAGATGACGCCAAATTCGTAGGGCAATTCGGCGTCGGCCGGCTGCAAGTCCCGAGCATGTGCCAGGTATCCGAGGGCGCCTTCGTTGTCATTGGCGGCGTTCGCAATACGCGTCAGATCTTCGAGAATTTCAACGGACTTGCTGTTAGCGGCAAACGCTGCTTCCAATGTGACGCGCGCGATCTGGAGTTTGCCTTCCGCTTCCTGAGCAAGACCAAGAACGCGCAACCCATTGACCGAAAGCGCCTCCTGTTTCGCAGCCGCATGCAACAGCAGCTCGATCAGGTCGGCTCTCTTCGCAATCCGAAGCGCGGGCAGAGAGACATCGACATCCTGCTCGGTCAGATCGGGATTTGCGGCGAGGGCGCTGGCCGCCTCATCGGTTTCACGACGATGACCGAGCCCAGCGAGATCAGCGCAGAAAAGCGTTTCCGCGCCGATCTTTGCGCGAGCTTGTTCACTGAGCTTATGCACATGTTCGAGCGACGCACGATAGTCCTTATTCCAGTAGTGAATCGTTGCGGCCTGGTAGTGCGCTTCATCGCTCTTAGGATCGAGTTGGATAACCTTCAGGCTGAGCCGTAGAGCTTCTGCGCGCCCCGCGGGATCTGCCGCAGCGGATTGCATCTTGATGCGGCTCAGATTGAGATAAGCACCGGTCAGCCGTGGGTTATCAGCGATTGCGTCGGAAAAGGCCTTGGTCGCTGCAACTGTATGTCCCTGCTCAATCTCTACAATGCCGCGCAGATTTTCAACTCCGCCGTCATGGGGATACCTGCGAAGCGCGGCTGCAATCAGGCTGCGAGCTTCCTCGAGATTGCTGGTCTCGATCTGCTTCTGGATTTCAAGAATGGTCCGCTTGTAAGTGGCGGCGTCATCGCCAACAGCTCCGGCAGCAAACGGCTGACACATCAGTAGCAGACATAGGAACGCCAGACACTGGATGGGCACTCGAAGAATGTCCGCGCACCAGTGTCGTCGATTTTGGTCCCTAAACCTCGTGAAGTTACAGGCTTCCACTAAACTAGTCTCCATGAACCGGAGAAGCGGCATACGTGCCTTTGTGGCACCGCTCGCACTGGCTTTTGTGTTCTGTTCTTCGCCGCTGGACGCGCAGTCCGCAAGCGATGACCTGACGCCGCGGGCACCTGTGATCGACTCGCTGCAACTCGCTCCCGAAGTAGCCAATCAACTCCAGCGAGCGGTCAGCGAACACGACTATGTTACTGCGGAGACCTTGCTGCTCCCCGAAATTGAACATGATCCTCATTCGGCGCGGTCGGCGCGCCTGCTTGCCTACGCAGGCTCGATCTATTTTCAAAATAAAGATTACGTGAATGCGGCCATCGCGTGGAAGAAGGCTGAGGCGATTGCGCCGCTCGAACCCAGCCTTCGACTTTCGTTGGCCATGGCGTACGTTCACATGGCTCATCCCGATTGGGCACGCGCAGTGCTCGAATCGCTGGCTGCGGAGAATGATAAAGAAGCCCTTTACCCATACTGGCTTGGCCGGCTTGATTATGACGGGCATCAGTACAACGAAGCAATTCGGCATTTTCAGCACGCCATCCAGTTGAATCCACAGATGGCCCGAGCATACGACAACCTGGGGCTGTGTTACTTCTACCAAAACCAGAACGGCCTTGCTGTGACCAACTATGAGAAGGCCATCGCACTTGATCGCGGATCGGAACACCCTTCGCCGTGGCCCTATTTGAACATTGCCATTACGCAGCAGTTTCTCAATCAATTGCCGGATGCCGAGAAGAACCTTCGCGAAGCGATTCGTTTGGATCCTGCATTTGCCAAAGCGCATTTCCAACTTGGGACCGTTCTGGAAGATCTTCAGCGGCCGGAACAAGCTCTCAAGGAACTTCGCGACGCTGCGCGGCTGGATCCCGCATATCCTGAGCCGCACATGGCGATGGCACGTGTTTTGCATAAGCTTGGACAGGAGGCCCCGGCGCGCGACGAGGTTCAGACTTATCTTCGCCTCCATCCGCACTCGACTCCCTGAGCTTTGGCTACTTTAAAAGGGCAGCCCTTCGTACTCGATTCAACAGCAATCGATCTCCCGCTGGCCTTGCAAGAAAGAAGCGCCATCCGGCGAACGCGAGGTACGACCAGATGGCGCTGCATGCAAACTACGAGAGTCTTAGAACTCGATTCGCCCTGCGAACTGAATCGTACGCGGCGTACTGACCGCTTTGTTCCAACTGCCGAAGGGGTTAGTGGTGCTGGTTGTGTTCACGTCGGTCACAAAGGCGACGGATGGGCCGCCGTAGTTTCCGCCCTGCGAATTGATCAGGTAGTGATTGTTAAACGCATTGAAGAAGTTGGCCTCGATCTTGAAGTTCACCTTTTCAGCGATCCTCGTATTCTTGGTCAGAGACATGTCGAGGTTTTTATAGCTGGGACCATAGACTGTTGTGACCGCCTTCCCAAGGCCTGTGTATCCAAAAGTTGAGAAGTCGCTCTCGAAGGCGTTGCGGTTGAAGTAGGTGGCCCCAGTTGCCGGATTGAAGCCATTTCGTCCGTGCACCTGCACCTGTTGACCCGGCAGAATGCCCGGCACGCACCCCTCGCGGAACTGGGGAACCAGGCTTGAGGTCGGACACGACGAGGAGAAGAACGAGAACGGCGTTCCATACTCGTATCGCCAGAGTGGGCTAACCTGCCAGCCGCCGATGATGGCATTGGCAGCCCCAGCCGAATTCAGGAAGCGTTTCTTACTGCCGAATGGCAGTTCATAAACGATGGCCACTTGACCGGTGACTGGAACGTTGTCAGGAGCGATAGCCCACGCCCGCGGAAATTCTGCGAATGGCGAGAATTGGCCATTGTTTCCCTGATTGCCAGTACCGGTAGTATTGCCGGCCTGGGTGGTGTCAGACGCATCGGTCATCAGCTTTTGCACGGTGAGTGATCCGAGCAGATACAGTCCAGCCGAGAAATGCCGCTCAATTCGGCCCTGAAAAGAGTGGTAGATCGAAGTAGCGTGCTGTTCGTTCTCTCCCTGGAGCACGCCGCAATATTGCGGATAAGGCAGCAGCGCCTGGGCGATCGTGGGCTTGCAGCCTGTCATCGTGCTTGCCCAGTTCTGGATGTAACTGGAAGCAGTGTCGGTGGTACCGAAACCATACGTGGCAAATGTCGCCGGACCGTTGGCGTCTGTATAGCTGACTGCAAGATCCGCGCCAATTCCGGAAATCGCGGGATTGAACGGATTGAGCACGTTAACCGGGCTGAGAGCCGATGGCAAATGCGTCCCCTTCGTTCCGACGTAAGATACGGCGGCAAAGAAGTTGCTGGGCAACTGACGTTCAATTGTCAGGTTCCACTGCGATGAATAAGGTCTCTTGTTGCCGTCCAACGGACGATACATTGATGGACTTGTGCCATTGTCGAAGTCGGCGGCAATGTGCTTGGTGGTGCCTACCTGCGCAGCCGAGATGCCTGAGGTCAGGTAGATTGCGGGAACTTTGAAGTTGCCGCTCGAAGACTCGTTGAGATTGAGATTTTTGTTGAAGCCGTCCTGGCTCATGCCACCATTCCAGCCAGGATAAAATGCCTGACCGTAATAGATGCCGTAACCAGCGCGGACCACGGTTTTGTCGTTGACTGAATATGCAAAGCCAACACGAGGCGCAAGGGCATTCTTGAATGGCCGCTCTGGGAAGTCGGCTCCGTAACTGGCGCTGCCCCACTTTGTGCCCGCGAAGGCGAGCCGACCGGCCTGTTGTGCTCCGGTGAGAGGATTGATCGCAGTGGGGTTGACACCTACCGGATCGAAGAACGAAAGGTTATTGAACTTTTCCTTGAAGGGAGCGATGTAATCCCAACGCAGGCTGTAGTTCAAGGTGAGCTTCGGCGATATACGCCATGAATCGCCCAAGTGGGCGGCATAGGCGAATTGGCGAGGATACTCGGCGAAAACGTTGTAGTATTCGACATTAGCATTGGAGACCGCGCCCAAATAGAAGCTGGCCATCGCGTTTCCTGGGCAGCCCGAGTTGGGGCATCCAGCGTTTCCGGTCGTGTCATCAGCGAAGCTGAAAGTACCGCCCTGGTTGTTTCCTTCGTGAATACTGGTGCCTGCCAGGCGCCACTCGAAGCCCCCCTTGAGCGTGTGCTTGCCAATCAGCCGAGTGACGACTTCGTTCAACGCGTAAGTTCCGCGCGTCGTCTTGTCGAGCGAAGAATCCGGTACCGTGGAATTTCCCAGTTGGTTGAAACCGCCGATATTCATCTGCGGCAGGAAGCTCGCATTGGCTACGCCCGGCACTTTGGGTAGATTCGCTTTGCCATTGAGGGCGTAATAGCCTTCATTACGGTTCAGGTAGCCGAGTGTCAGGTGATTGGTCATGACGTTGGAGAACGTATGCTCCCAGTTCAGGCGCTGAATTGGTGCATTCTCCGGGTTCGCCGGGCTGGCTGTTGAGAGTGCGACAGGCAGGTCGCTGCCTGTATTGACCCCGGCATATTGCCACCAGTAGGTATAGTAGATGTGGTCTTTCTGGCCGATGTTGAAGTCCGCCCGCCAGAAATATACATTCTCGCTGTTGGTCAGAGATCCCTGGCCGGACTTCGGAACAAAATAGTTGCTCGTCTCTCCCCCGCTGGTTGGCGTCGGCAGAGCTGCCATCCAGGCCTTGGCGATCGGATCCTGATAAGCAGGATTGATCTGGTTTTTGGAACCGCCAAAGGCAATCGGCTGTCCAGCATCCGCACCATACTTCACCGGATCGTTGGGATAGTAGAGCTGACTGCCGACGCCACTGAAATTACCCGCGCGAGCGTTCACTGACGCAATCGACAGGGTTGCTGAATTAGCGCTGCCGTGATCCTGGAAACCCTCCCAGTTGAAGTAGAAATACCCTTTCAAAAAGGAATTGCCGCCATGCATGCCGGGAAGAAAGATTGGACCGCCGATGTTGGCGCCGTAGTCGTTTTCCTTGTCGCCCGGTTTCCTGGTGCCAGGACTAACTCCGTATTGAAAAGCGTTGAAGAAGTCGTTGCGGATGTACTCGTAGCCAGCACCGTGAAAGTGTTCGCCGCCGCTCTTGGTGGAGATAATGAGTTGACCCGAAGTCGTATCCCCGTACTGCGCGTCATAGTTCGCCGTGAGCACTCTTACTTCGCTGGTAATGTCTGGCGACATGCCGAAGTCAGTCTGAAGGCTGACCATGCCGCTTTGATTCATGAAGCCCTCAATTGCAGTAGCTCCATCGACAACTGCTTCGTCGCCGGTTACCAGGCCGCCATTGATGCGTGCATTGAAGGCGTTGCCGCCCCCTCCGGTGGTGACACCCGGCATCATGATGGCTACTGCCACTGATGAACGCGGTGCTCCGGACACGGTCAACGGAAAGTTCTGCAGCGTCTCGGGGGCGACACCGCCTTCGAGTGTCTGATTCTCGTAGTTCATCAGGGATGCGTCTGCAGTAACCGTGACAGTTTCGCCGGTCTGACCGACGGGCAAGTGGACGTCGACGCGGGCCGCTTGGTTAATGGCCAGTTCAATGCCCTTCTGGTCAGAAGATTTAAAGCCACTGGCGGAGGTGGAAAGGTTGTACTTGCCCGGCGTCAGATTGTGGAACGAGAACTCGCCCGAATCATCCGAGACGAAGTTCGATTGAAAGCCGGTTGCCGCGTTGGTCAACGTCAACTTGGCGCCTGGAATGGCCGCACCACTCGGATCTGAAACCGTGCCGCTGAGGGAGGCATTTGTATCCTGCCCGAAGGTCAGATTGGTCACGGCCAACAGAAACACACCAAGAAATGCAAGCGCCAGGCTACGCGTGAAGGACATCTGCCTTATCTGCATAGCGTCTCCTATGAAATTGTCTTGCGTGATTGGAAGTAGAACGCCCTTTGTTCGAGCTGCTCCTGTGAAACGAACAGCGGCAAATTGGCCGCCAAGACTTGCATAGAACCTTGAAAGCTCACGGCTCTCGTTCATCAGGTATTCGGTCAGGAGGCTCCAGATCGAATACGACTTTAATTCGGTCCAGGGTGGATAGATGGTTCATTGCCGTATCTTCGGGGACGAAGGCCCCCGGGGAAGACCTTCGAAGCGTAGTGCAATCCGTTTTCAAGTGTCAATCCTTTTCTCTGCGGAAACGCAGACGCCTTTGCGATTTTCTTCGTTTCTATTGAGAGGCTTAATCTCGGTCTACATCCAGGCGCAGTGAGCCTTCCGCTCAGCGTTACCATGAAAGTCGGGCCAATGAGTTTGGTGGCCTCGGGAGCTTTCTCGCGCCATGCCATTCCTGACCCGAAGATCACTGATTGCAGCGCTATGTGCCTCGTTGTCCGGTATGGCCTTTGGACGGAGGTTCCTTTCTCTCCTTCGAAGAGGTGCGGTTTCAGGTGTTGCCGTCGCAATGGTGCCCGCCGACGAACAGGCATCGACCGCAAAGGCTAAGCCTGCATCCCCGATCGAAGGTAAGCGGGAGACGTCTTGGTTTACCGACGTAGCCGGACGGTCATCCTTTAATTACCGAACCAACAATGATTTCACTGGAAGAAAATACTTCCCCCAGCCAATGTGCGGCGGAGTCGCCGCGATCGATTACGACAACGACGGCCGGATGGACCTGTTTTTTACGAACGGCGCCAAGCTTCCAGAACTGATCAAGACCACCCCCGAGTACTACAACTGCCTGCTTCGCAACAAAGGCGACGGAACCTTTGACGATGTTACGGCGAAGGCCGGGCTCAGCGGCGCCAGTCTGGGATTCAGCTTCGGTGTGGCTGTGGCTGATTACGACAACGATGGCTTTGACGATATCTTCATCTGCAATGCGGGGACCAACGCCCTCTATCACAACAATGGCGACGGGACGTTCACCGATGTGACGGCTGCGTCCGGGCTGGACCATAAGCCGGCGAATGTCCTGAGCGTCGGAGCAGCCTGGTTCGATTACAACAATGACGGTCTGCTGGACCTGATCGTAACCAATTACACCGTCTGGACACCCCAATCCGATAAGGTCTGCCGAATGGACGCGCAGCGCGAAGAGTATTGCAGTCCCACGGTGTACAAAAGCGTTGCTTCAAACCTTTACCGCAACCTGGGAAACGGACGATTCGAGGACGTAACGGAAGCAAGCGGATTGGGAAAGGCTCTCGGCAAAGGCATGGGGATTTCCATTGCGGACTTCAACGGCGATGGACTGATGGACATCTTTGTAGCCAACGATACAGAACCGAACTTCCTATTCATCAACCAGGGAAATGGAACATTCAAGGAAAGTGGCCTGGAATTTGGCGTGGCTTACAATTCCCAGGGTGACACAGTTTCAGGGATGGGCAGCGACGCCAAAGATTTCGACAACGATGGGTGGGTTGACATCGTCTACAACGATTTGTCCGGACAGGTCTTCGGCTTGATGAAGAACGAGGCAGGAAAGTCCTTCGCCGATGCGACCTGGAGTTCGAAGCTCGGAATGTTGACGCGTAGCCTATCTGGTTGGAGCATGGGGTTCATCGACTTCAACAACGACGGGTGGAAGGACATCTACTCAGCAAACGGAGACGTCGACAACCTGACTGTGACCTCGAAGCAGCACGACACCATGTTTGAGAATGTCGATGGCAAGACGTTGGTCGACGTCACAGATAAAATGGGACGCGATTTCGCTTTCAGAGGCTATCAACGCGGATCGGCTTTTGTGGATTTGAATAACGACGGGTTCATGGATCTTGTTGTGACTTCACTGGGTGAAAGACCTCGAATCCTGATGAACAATGCCCGAAGCGGTAATCACTGGATCATGCTCGATCTGGTCGGGCGCAAAAGCAACCGCAATGGCATTGGAGCAAAGATCAAAGTGACAACCGGTTCAGGCCGTTCGCTCTATAGCCATGTAACCACCAGCATCGGATTCATGTCTTCGAGCGATCGCCGAACTCACTTTGGGATCGGACTGGAAACCCATATTGATCACGTGGAGATTCGCTGGTCCAGTGGAATCGTGCAGCGCATCTCCCATCCGGCAGTAGACCGGATCTTGCGAGTTGAGGAGCCGGTGCAGCCTCGGACAAATCCGACATGACTTGACCTGCAGTCACCGACCGTGTGGGAGCCTCATCCGATTTGGACGATGCTACGCGGGAACAGATCCGGTCGGCCATCGCGGTTTCTTGAGTCCGTTATATGTCGGCCATCTCGGAGGTCGATTCGAGCCTGCAGCGTGTAGTGCTTGCGTTCGCGTGATTGCGCTTGAGTCTATACTGGTCCTGAATTTATGCGAAGCAGCCCCGGGTTCCGACCGCAATTGCTGAAACCTCAAGCGAAAACGCGTTACCGGCTGGCGAGCGGGTCGGCGCTCCTTAGCGACAATCGCACGCAATTCCTCTTCGTAGTCCTGTTCTTTTGGACAATTCTTTTCAACTCATCTGCATTCCCCGAGCAAGCCTCCGCCACTTCAGAAAAAGCAGTCCCTCAAAACTCGGCGAGCGGCAGCAAGCAAGCCGCTACGTCTGCGACGAGCGCCGATCCTGGAACTCGAATTGCATTCGAGGACCTGGTTGAAAAATCCACCATCAAGTTTCGGCTTAAGAACAGCATCAGCCCGCAACGCTATTCGATCGAGACGATGCTGGGCGGTGTAGCCCTGTTCGATTACAACAACGACGGCCTGTTGGACATTTTCTTGACCAATGGCGCGGACATTCCTTCGCTGGAAAAGAACGATCTTAGTTTCTGGAATCGTCTCTATCGCAACAACGGCGACGGCACGTTTAGTGATGTCACCGAACAGGCCGGAGTAAAAGGGATTGGTTATTCAATGGGGGTAGCGGCCGGCGATTATGACAATGACGGCTTTGTCGATCTCTATATAGCCGGCGTCAACCACAATCAACTCCTGCACAACAATGGCAACGGGAGCTTCACCGATGTAACCGATAAGGCCGGAGTGGGTGGCGCAATCCCCGGCTACGGCAAGCCTTGGGCCGTCGCTGCCGGATGGTTCGACTACAACAACGATGGCCACCTCGATCTGCTGGTCATCGATTACCTCGATTACAACATCGCAAACTGCAAGCTGTGCGAGATCGATCGAGTCCGCACCTACTGCTCACCGAGTAACTTCAAAGGGACCCCGAATATCCTCTTCAAGAACAATGGCAACGGAACATTTACCGACGTCTCGGCGTCTTCTCACATCGCACAGTACGTAGGTAAAGGCATGGGTGTCGCGTTTGCCGACTACGACAACGACGGATTCACAGACATTTTCGTTTCCAATGACACATCCCCCAACTTCCTGCTGCATAACAACGGCGATGGGACGTTCAAAGACGTTTCCCTCGAAAAGGGAGTAGCGTACACGGCAAATGGATCTCTCGTAGCCGGAATGGGAGCAGACTTCCGCGATCTGAATAACGATGGGCTTCCCGACATTTTTCATACGGCGATGTTCGGGGATACCTTTCCCATCTATAAGAATTCCGGAAGCCAGTTTGACGACGTAACGGCAATCTCGGAAATCACCGCGTTCAGCCGCAGGATGACTGCGTGGGGCACCGGAGCGTTCGATTTAGACAACGACGGCAACAAGGATCTATTTACAGCCGGAGGTGCGATCCTCGACAACGAGGCAGAAGTATTGCACCGTCCTACCCTCATTCCCAATGGACTGCTGCGCAACAACGGCAATTTCAAGTTCGCCGACGTCAGCTCTTCTGCGGGTGCGGCCTTCGTGGAGCCTCGTGCCCACCGCGGAGCGGCCTTCGGGGATATCAACAATGACGGCAGAATTGATATTATTGTCAGCACCCTCAACGACAAACCGCAGTTGCTCTTGAATCGCACCACGAGCAACGGTCATTGGATCATCCTGAACTTGGTGGGCACCAAAGATAACCGTGACGGTCTGGGAACGCGGATCAAGATCACAACTTCGAATGGGATTCAATTCAACCAGGCCACCACCGCCGTAGGCTACAGCTCATCAAGTGACAAGCGTGTGCACTTTGGCCTTGGAAAAGCTTCTCTGATCGACAAGATCGAACTTTCCTGGCCAACCGGCGTCAGGCAGGTCCTTACCAATCTTAAGACTGACCAGGTTCTGACCATCGTAGAAGGAAGTTCGTTTCCGGTTGGTTTGAAATAGCATCGGCACACACATGAGCGATAACATCGGCGCTTTTGGGGTACCAGATTTCTGCGTGCGGTGGTTCCTGCCACACGAAAAAATGGCGCACGCATCATTCCGTTGGAGCGGACGCTGTAACCGAAAGCAGGTCCGGAAACTTCCACTGCGAGGTGCGGGCGCCCGATCCTCGAGCCCCGAAGCAACGAGGCACTACGGCTATAGATCACTCCATAAGGCTTAGGTGATTGCGTTGAGATGCAAACTGGCGCAATCGATGTGCGGAAGAGGAGTGTTGTACTCAGTGAATAGGACGCTTAAGTCAGTCCCCGCGAAAATGACGCACTCCGCTCCCTCCCGTTCCATCAAAAGCTGCGCCAAACCTCTGAGTCGATTGCACTGGAGTTAGTGTTCTTCGCCATTTTCCAGAAGCTCCATATAGGTGATGTGAATCGACTCGATTTCAGCTTGGAGGGGCTGAACGAGCGCTACGTTCGGAACAAACTCGAACATGGTCGACAGCATTACAAAACCAGTGCCAAACAGAGCGGCGCGTCGAATGCTACGAAGTTCGAGTTCCTTTATCAATGGAGAAGAAATATCCACGATCGGGATCGGGGACATTGCGCGAAGCTTTTTCAGACTGAAGTGTGGACTCACCGCCGGAATTGCGGCGACTGTTGCTCCTGCAGCTCGAAATGGGCAAATGTACTCTGCCAACTACGCTGCCAACCCATTTCGATCGTCCGAGCGTACGAACTGAAATACTTCAGCTGTTTCTGCGTGAGACCTGATAGGCAGGACAGAAGTCCGAAGCGCGCCGCGGTGAATTATTCAAAAGGCTCCCGGTC
>WNGR01005680.1_pt1 | contig 18436 bp, 19 predicted proteins | sample 5407581 | NCBI WGS metagenome assembly WNGR01 (sample SAMN13153383, study PRJNA577476) | soil metagenome | isolation source: 80 cm soil or saprolite under Garry oak tree replicate 2 | place: USA:California | collected 2016-06-15 | reverse complement strand
TCTCACCTCTCACCAACCTCGCCGCCGTCCGCCCTTGCCCCATTTTTCTAATAAAAAGTTGGTCATGTACTCGTACAACTCCCGGTTCGCCCCGCGCATCCGAATGCTGTGGTCACTGTAACAACAAACAAAAAGTCAGTGAGCGCTCGCGCTTTTTATTTTACCCGCGAGCGAAGCGAGAATCGAGACTCAACCTGTCGGTGAACATCCGGAACTGGAAATTCCGTATGTGCGCCTTGGTGAACATGTCCAACAAGTGCGCCGAATTGGCAAAGTGCACATTGTCGTCGCCGCTCCCGTGCGCGAGCAAGTAGTCGACCTTGTCGAACGCCGTCACGTTCGAGATGGACGCGTTGACGTACCCGCCGGGATTCAGTGCGGGTAAGTTCATGTAGCGTTCAGTGTAGATTGAATCTAAAATAAAAATTAGAAAATAAAAATAAAAATTAGAATTGTAATCGCGATGGGGATAATGAAAAAGGAATGAAATGAATGACAGGCGCTGATGACGAAGAGGAAGCTGTCTGTCTCGCGATTCGCGAACGTACCGTACAAGCGCCAGCTCGTGACAGGCTGGATAAGAGTTTACGGAGAACACAAACAAGGGAAGAAGGACACACGCTTCCATTGAGTGACGGTGACGGCAGCAGAAGAGGGGGGGTTGGACGTACGGCGACAGATATAGCTAACGAGTGGATGCCCGCGTCAGCCTCGACCACCTTTGAGCTCATGAAGCCACCATAAGACTGCGCATCAATGTCAGCTCACTCGCAGCCAAAAGAAAAAAAGGAAGGCAACAAGGACGTACCCAGCCCCATATCCCAATCCGCTTCGGGTCAACGTAATCCTTCGCCGCCCAAAGGCTGCACGCGAGAGAATTTTTAAGTAATCACGCACTCCCGGGGCAATAAAAAGTTAGCGAGCGACTCACCGTGCCGCGTTGACCTGGTCGCGCACCTCCCAGAAGCCGAGGTTGCCCTTGACCGGGTTGCGCAGCGCACGGCCCTTGTAGCCCGTGCCCCGCCCATCGACGACGACGACGACGTATTGCAGGCTACACGCGAGATAGGCGTGCCAGTCGAGGTTGAATAAAGGGGTCACGATCTGCGAGCCGGGCCCGCCGTACCTGGAATGCGCGCACACATAAATACGGCAGTCAGCAGAGGGGTTTTTAACGAATGCGAACGGGGGGCGTAACTTACACGCGGAAGAGAACAGGGTATTTCGTGCGTCCGGAACTGTCCATGTGTGGTGGACGTAATTCGACCGCGTTCAATTCTGCATAAGGAGACGGGGAAATAAAAAAAATAAACGCGGTGCGTTTTTTTTTAGTGGCCAGACATAGGTTGATAAGGGGGGCCTCACCATAACCGTCACTGTCTATCGTCGTGTGCTGAATTATTGGGGTCTCGAATCGGTTCCAAGTAGCGTTTAGGAGGGCATTGTCGTTGACCACAAAGTCATAGTCTATCAGAACACACGCTTAGGAACGAACACCGGCAATGCGCTTCCCGCGGGCACGGATGGACGGACCTGGGTCGTTGGCCTTGACGACGCGCTGCCATGGTATCTTCGGCCCCTCATAACTCAGCAGGTAGAACCCTGCCTCTGGTGAAAAGTCCGCGGAATACCGTCCCAAAGCCGCCGTGTCCGTCAACGCGGAGGGCTGCGTGATCGGCTCAGCGTCGGTGAATTTGAGGTTGCTATCGAGTGGTAGGGGGGCGGAGAAGATATTGCGGCCGACGGAGGACGGGTTGGCCGCTTGGAAGTATCTGCAGCGTTTATTCTATTCGTCAGAACGCCCGGACGAGGGGAGGAAACGATTGTTGAACGTACACGAGCCCTTTTTCGAGGTCGACCGCCTTGATGCCGCCGGTAACCTCCCAGGGCCCCGTCGTCAGGAAACGGGGTGTGCCCGAGCTCGCAGGGTTGAAGAGCGCGATGTGGTTGAAGCCCTCTTTGTCGGGTACGACGTCCAGATACGACGGGAGGCCGCTGACGGAGAAGCGCTCCGGGAGGGGGTACACCGCGTGCCCCGCGTCGATCCAGCCCTCGTCCGCCTCCTCGCCGTCTTTGCCAAGCGTGCGCACGACGGTCCCCGTGCGCGCCGCGAGGAGCGTGGTATCCGAGACGTCGAACAGGGCGGCGCGGCCCGTGTCCGCGTTGCGGTTTACCTCTTTCACGAGGAGAGTGCCGTTGCTCAGCCAGACGACGTCCGTGATCACGCTGTCGTTGAGAGGCTGGCGGCCGGTCCACTCGAGCTCGAGCGTCGCCTCGGCTGGGGAGGGCTCGTCGCTGAAGACCCGCTCGGAGAGGAACCGCTCAAGGTCGAACACGTGTGCGGATACGAGCGGGTTCGGATAGCCTGGCTTTGGATAGCGCATCGTCAGCTGCGAGGTGTAGGGCACAACTGCGTCCGAGTCATCTGTCGGGTTGTAGATCGGGAAGGTGTACTCCTCGACCAGGGTTTCGTCAAAGGCAAGAAAGGCTACTTTGGTCGAGTCGGGTGACCACCAGAGCGCAGAATCAGAAGAGAAGACTTCTTCCTCGTACACCCAGTCAGGAACACCGTGGAAGAGGGTGGCATTGCCAGAGTTAGTAACCTGGATGTGAGTAGCCCGACGTCTTACAGGGAAATATGAGAAGGCATTAAACGGAGTGGAGAACAAGATAGCTCTCACGAAAGGCTCGGGATCACATAGAGATCATTATTCATAACGTAGGCAATTCTCTGTCCCGTAGAAGACCATGTTGCATATGCCACTGTTGGTGGGTTAGATGGGGGGACTAGGGGGCGAATTTCCTTTGTTTCCAGATTGAAAATCCAGTAGTTGCCAACGCTTGACCAACGCCATTGCTAGGCAGCCTCACAGTCAATGCGAGGCTTACAACGCGGAATAGATGAGGCAGACCTTGCGGTGGTCGGCCTTGATTAGCATGTATTTCATGTCAGGGGACAGCTTCCAGTTGTGCAAAGCCAGCCGATTTCCTTGCTCCTACAATGTGGACATGGTCAAGGGCTGCGCGCGCGAAATCATTAACCGGACTCACATCCTTCAGATCGGACATTTGCACTAGGTCAGTCGTGGTGTTAGACTCGAGGCTGACCAGCTTGATGAAACCATCTTGGGATACAGAAAATACACCATCTCCGGCTTTTGGGTTAAATGGAGACCTGTCAACTCCACAGTCACAAGGGTGGACATATTGGCACACACACCTTCCGGAACCCACGAGAGGCTCGTTCGGTCGGCGGTAAAAGTACGATTGAAGATGTGATCCATGGTGATGTGCTCATTCCCGGGTATAATGCGTATCGTCTCTTTGTAGGTGAAAGCGGCAAATAGGCCTATTACTCCGGAAAGAGTTACTAGGGCCGCGAGAGTGAGGAGGAGCCCTCGGACGGATGGAAACTCCTGTATGTTGGGTGTTAGATCCGGGGCTCACGCGAGCAGCTCATGGCTACGCACCTTCTGACCCCCAACGTAGAGCCCGTTATCAGCAGACCCTGGGTCCTGCAAGTCACCGTGTTCGGCGCAGTTCAACGAGTTCGTGCGATCCTTCTCTGTGATCGCGTCGTCGTCGTCATCTGAACTAGGCGCGTCGAACGGACCCTCTCCGTAGTAGATTGCTGGTCGGGGATAAAGACCAGCGCGCGCTGTATTATTGTGTTGGGTCCCGTCACCGTCTAACGGACTGTCATCCTCCTGTGTGAGAGGGTCATATTGGGGTGGCATTGATACAATTAGTGGGAACTATGGCTACTAGTACCGGAACTGTACACAACAGAAGATGTGACTGTTACGTTGCGTTACGTGTATTCTGTGACAATTATTACATAATGTATGTGTGAAACCCAAAAAAGGAAATATTCCATGCCGCAATGCGTGCTTATGGGTGTCCTACAGTTGGGTGATGTGACCGGACATACTATACACGACGACCATGGCACAATCCAAGCCTACAACGACCTGGGATCCAGCCATGATTATTTCCCAAGAACGTCTGCCAGCCCATCTTACACCTCCGAACCCTCGCCCTAACCTTTCCGTCTTGCTTTTTTTAGATCGTGGCACTCCAATCCTTGCACTATCTCACCCTTGCCCTACTCGTCCCCCCTCTTCTCTCTATCTTCGCCGAACCCGGCTCGCTGGAATATGAAGGTGGAGCCTTCAACGTCGGTGTGTTTAAATCCGTCACGGTCTTCCTATCCTTGCTTACGCGATTCCGATGATCGATACGTCAGGTATGCTGATGGACTGGCGCGAGATGGCCGGAAGGCCAACCTTCCGACGATTGCATGGAGAAGAACGATGGTCCTCCTTTACCGGAGCATGGAGTCACGGTCGCAAGGTTGCGGAAGGTCCCCGGTACATGGGTCCAGACGGTCGTGGTGATTATATGCGCGGTTGGATCCTCGCTGCCTGTTGGATTTGTGCATCAGTGGCCGAGTCCGTAGTTGTCCGCGCTCACTCCGTTTGATCGCACCTGACCGCCATGTTCCCTGAACAGCGTCTATTATCTATACCACCTAGTCCGTCGGCCACGGCTCATCCTAGACTTCACCCTGACCTTTCTCTTCAACCACCTCGTGCTCACCACCTACTATTCAGCCGTTCTTCCGACATCGCTCTTCTTCTGGGCCGTCGTTCTCGGTAGCAGTATTATGACCTTGCTTCTCGCGGAGCAAATGTGTGTAAAAAGAGAAATGACCGAGGGCCTCGTGATCGCAACAAGCAACCCAGACACTGGCGACGTTGAAATGGGCGCGCTGAGGAGGGACTGAGGCCACGCGATCATCACGCAGTTTGGTCAGTAAGCGATTCGTTTTGCTTCAGGTCCCGGTCTTTAGCTCATCTCGCTTTTCGGTCCCACCCAGTGAAGCTCCTCGGGAGAACGCTTCGCCCGCAACTTTATTCATCAAGTTTGGTTTCATGTGGTGCCTCTGCATCGTAGAATTCCCATCGGGGCCCCAAACTTGGCTATCGTTTTGCGCCTCTTCCGTGGTAGCGGTACATGACAGCAACGATATCGCGTGTGTGGAGGGCAATTCCATCTCGGTTCCCGGTTGCTTCTGTAGAGTACAATGTTCACCGCTCCATCTGCGGCGTTATGCGCGCTATTGGTCCATCAGCGGCATATGTTCATACTTCCCAAGCAAATGCGGAAAGGAATGGAAAGCATACACCGCATCTATAAGTACATAAAGAGCATTCATTTACATGTATCATGCATATCGCACCCGAAGAATCATGATAAAGGACTTTATAGCTGCTTCTCCTTCGTATACAGTGAATCTACCAGTGCGGTGGCCCTTCTTCATCATATCAGATCTTCGCCTCGCCCCGCTGCCGAGGGGCCTACAGTGGGTCAGATTGGTCGCACTCCATCGAGGACCTTTCGCGTGCCCTCCACGATGATCTCCCACTCCGCTCGATGCAATCGCCCCTCGTACGCCTCCAACGGCTCGTCCTTTTTAATCTCCACCTCACGCACCACCACCGGCTCGCCACGATCGACCTCCTTAACGACACGGTGCACCATCGCTCCGACCGTGTCCACCTCGCCCTTCTGAAAGGCCACATAGCCGCGCTCAATCGCGTGTGCGCCGTCGAACGCGCCAGGCAGCGCGGGGTGCAAGTTTATCACGGCCAGCGGGCCGACGGCGTCGAGGAACCCCTCGCCGAGGACGTGCATCCAGCCGGCGAGCACGACGATGTCCGGGCGCGCCGCCAGCACGATATGGGCGACCTCCGCATCGTACGTCGCGCGTGTGCGGTCCGGCGCGGCCTTTAGGTACGGCTGCAGCGCCAGGTAGCGCGTCAGGATGGGCGGGTCGGCGGTCTCCGCACGCGTGAGGCCATACGCGGCCTTGCGGTTGGAGAGGACGAGCACGATCTGCGCGTCAGGGAGGGCGGGAGTGTTTTGGGCATCGATGAGCGCCTGCAGGTTCGTCCCTGAGGTACAGCTGTGTTCGTGATGAGGACTGGGAGCCGAGCTTGCTACAGACCTGAACCGGATATAAGAACGACGATGCGTCGTGTCTGTCTCTCAGTCATGGTACTGTACAGCTGGCAAAATATTATTTGTGGAGTTTTTGAGGACTTCGTATCACGTGTTTCATTTCCTGCCGTCGCCTTGGATGAATCGCGCATTTCCGGGGACGACGGTCCTTGTCCTTCTTCAATTCGCACCATCATGTCCCTTTCCCTGAGTTTCTGACCCCTTGTATGCGTTCACAGCGGTGACCGTAATGCAGTGTCAACTTTATATGACCGATTCCGAGACTTTCCGTGACACTTGCTACGTTCAGGAGGTAGTGCCCAGACAGACATTCGATCCCCGTCGTTCCATTCTCTCGCACCCCTTCTTCCTTTCAGTTTTGCTTTATGCATATTTGATCTGTGGTAGTGGGTTATCGCCTGATCAGCAGGCAATGTGGATTTGATCGTATGGCAACACGCTTCCGTTTTTCGTTTCCCAGGTCAACTCACAGGCGCTGTATTCGATGGTCTAACCGCGATCTTCAGAGATTTCTTTTTTTCTTATCCTATTGTTCCGTAACTTTGCGCTCAAACCTTCTAGAAGTCATTCGTGTCCATCCGCTTACCTGCGATGTTTATCGTGTGGCAAAGTGGTGACAAGATGGATTATCTGCACACGTTGTGTGTCCCACCGATGTGCGCTCCTTTCTGTCTGCTAGATCCTTCATCACTACCAGTAACCCTTAAGCATGTGCGCTCTACTGCGCCCTCACGGACGCCACTCGGTACGTGGCTCACTCATTCACTGCCACCTCATCGATAGGCTATGCTCCGGTGATGAACACCTGAGCGCCGTATTCCTCCTGTCCTTGTCGTACGATGACCCTGTCCGGGATCCCGTGTCTATGCGCCGCATGCACTGGCTTGCTTCGAGATATCACGGTGACCTTTTGCTGGAACACCGCACCCTTGGTGCGATTTGATGCTATTTTTACTTTCTTTTCCGCTGTTTCTTTCCGTTTGCGCATCACGCCGTTCAACTTTGTTGGCGTATCCTTGGATATGGAAGACCAGTCATATCCCTCGGCCTGTATGTGATTTGGGAATGAGGTGCCCGAGCCTCGTTCATTGGCGCCACCTGCGGTCATTTGACCTCGTGTTCCCCCTGTTACCGTCCTTCAACCGCGTGGCCGATGTTTTGGATCTTTTATGATGTTCGAGACGCAGTGATATCTGCTACTGAGCATAGAACGTCATACAGCGGGTCGTACGCACAAGCCGATGCCGCTAGCGTGTCGTCCTGCAGGCCATCTCTAGCCCTCTTTAACTCATCGTTATCACCTTCCCGGTTTGCCGCGGATTAACCAGCTCCGACGCTTCATGGCTTCATCATAAATAAATAAGTAAAAAGACGACAACTAATCCCAATCGACGATTCACTCGTCGTTTCTCAGCTACGCGGGCCGGTAGACTGTCTGTGTTTAGTTAACCCCGCCCCGGTTACAGGCCCGCCAGCGAGTTGCGCCGTGTGTCTCGTTGTCTCGTGGTAGATCCTCGCTTTTCCGCAGTCATTTTAGCGGGTAAGCATTACCGTATGCACCCTTCTGATGCCTCAACTTATGTATCCATTTTACCACATCCCACCAAAGCGCCTTAGGATGTCCATTAATGGTGCAAACTTCCCATCCCCTTGGCCACTGTCCCGGCTCCTAGCCATTCATATCCCTGGCTTCCGGCGATCGACGTGGCGTTATCGTATTTTCGTTCGGGTCACTTTACACATGTTCCAGTATCCGTCAGTTGCCCCTGATGTCTGAAAATTCTTGAGTGATGATGGGAGTAGAGTGATTCTCGCTTGCGCTCCCCATATCTACAGGTATCACTAGATTCCGATTCCGAACGGCAGGCTATCTCATGAACCCTGATACAGGGCGGATAGTTAGTTCATCACGAAGATGAACCCTCGTCCCGGTTTCATTTGCTTGGTATCCCCTTCGATACACCCTCCTGAAGGTAGAGTTTGTCTTGTTAAAGAAGCGTATTCTCGGCCCAGACATACAACTGTCTCATGGACTCATCACAAGGGTCGGTGAACTGCGTCAAGATCTGGGCGGCGATACGCGACGTAGCCCATTTGCTGATATGGTACCAACTCCGCCACATTCAGTCAGTCATGGTAATTGCACCCAACGAAACTCCTCTGGAGAATCCCCCATACTGAACTTCCCAAGTTGCCATGAATTCGCTGCATGTTGATTGAGGGTCACTCTAGAACGTCGTGGCCTTCTTACCGATCTGGCATGGTTTCTGACGATCGGTTAGAGGACACCACGCTTCCGTCGCCACAAGCCGCCGCCACTTTATTGGTTCATGTGCCAGTACTTTGGATTATTGCTGGCACGGACTCGCACGAGGCGTGCCGGATTGCATATAAAAGCCCCTTTACCCCGACCTGAGCGTGCATTTTCTCTCCCCCCAGATTCACCCGCCCCATCACACTTTGCGTGAACTATGGAGGCCGTCAAGGGCTTTCTAGCACCACTTGGCCTCAACACTAGCTCTATCCAAGACACATTGGTGCGCAGCATCTCACTCCTTCTATGCCCGCAGGGGACTTGAACCATCCCGCCGCAGAAACTAGTCGTCATTGGAGGAACAGTCGAAACCGCACGCAGGGCCTCAATATCTGCATGGAACGGATTTGTAGATTGTCTGTATATACCCTCCCTGTACAGTGACACGATTGACTGAAGCACGACTGTTTAGCGTTCTACCTCACCGCACATTTCAGCCAGGAGGACTACCCATATGACTGGCAAGTCCGTTTTATTACCATTATGCGCGTGTGACTCAAGACCCTTTGCCTTGACAGGTTGATGCACTGGCTTTCTAAGGTTCGTACCGCCCGTAGGTAATACCGACGTGCGGAAGTGACTGAAATGCCGTCACCCCGCGGAAAACAGCAACCGGCGTGGGGCCGCAGCCGAGAGTTCGAGATCACCACGCGTTCAGTGGGCCGGAACCAGTTGAACCAATCGACAACCGGGGACCTGGATGAAGAAGAAATGGAGGAAGAAGACGAGAACGAGCTGGATCATGGCCGCCGCAAGCGCAAAGTGGCGTTTATGCCTAGCCCCGGTGAGGAACTAGTCCGCTCGGCTTTAGCGATGGCCTGAACGGAATTTTTTTTTTTTGGGCCAGACACCACACACACGATTTACTACCGCGGTCATTGGCTGAAGGTGAGCCTCAATTGCGGATGATCCCTAAATGGGAGAGGACTAAGGACGCCGCATCTCAGATAACGCGGACGCGTCGATACCAGGACTATGGTCACTATTCCGCCCTGAAAATTAGGTGAGCCCGAATGCCGCCGAATTACGTTTGGCTGATTACAGGCAGCGTCGTCGCACGGAATAATGACATCCTCAAACGGCTCGTGCTGGAGGCAAAGCGTGAATATGAGAAAGACGCTGAGCACCGCGTGCATATTTTCATGGCAGACACGTAAGCGGGCGGTCTTACAATCAGTGATATATAGCTCGTGCTGATTTCCGAAGGACATATGCATGCTGGAGATGGAATGGCGCACGCCAGAAGCGTCCTATGAATTCAATAGTTCTGGAACCCGCAGTTAAAGAGATGCTTTTAGCGGATTGCCGAGATTTCCTGCGCTCTGAAGACTGGTACGTCTATTACTTAGAGTTCATTGGAATACGTTGGGAACATGTGGTCTGTAGGTACGCTGAAAGGGGTGGGTTCATAAAACATTGTGCACGTAAACGCACAGGTACTTATAGTCCTGTTTCGGTAAGGTATACCCTTCCGCCGTGGCTACCTGTTGCATGGTGTGCCCGGGAGGTACGTTCATGTCCCGAATGGGATTCATGCGCTGACGTCACCCCTAAAAGTGGCAAGACTTCGCTCATTCATTCGCTTGCTGGCGAACTTGGACTGGACATATATGTTGTCAGTCTCTCATCCAAGGGGTGCGTATTCGGCTCTTTCCCCTCATTCCCCGGTTAATCTCGGGGAATAGAATGAGTGATAACACATTAACGACACTCATGGGAAATGTTCCATCACGGTGGGTTGATTCTCCGAGAGTAATGAAGGGGCTGTGTGGTTCTCAGATGCCTTAATCTTACAGTTGCATTTTACTCTTGGAGGACTTGGACGCCGCATTCACCCGCGGGATCAGTCGGGATTCTACGTCGACGGGTGCTCCAACAGCGCCTACCAAGGCGGCAGCTGAGGCCAATGACGGCTCAACTCTTAGCCTTAGCGGTCTGCTGAACAGTCTCGATGGGGTCGCGGCAGCGGAAGGCCGGTGCGTCTCCTTTTGCTTTCCCCACGCCCGCCATTTCCGGCTAATTGTCTTTGGTCATTCCGGCAGACTCCTTTTCGCGACCACCAATCATATCGAGCGTCTAGATCCCGCACTGAGCAGGCCAGGGCGTATGGACGTTTGGGTCAACTTCACTAATGCGACCAAGTGGCAAGCGGAGGGCATTTTCAAATGCTTCTTCCCCTCTCGACCCTCTCCTTTATCATCGTCGTCATCGTCACCGTCATCGCCCGATGACGAAGCCCCGACCAGTGATGCCTCACAAAAGAATCCACCCGGTTCCAGGCGCAAGGCCTCGGCGCACGCCGCCCCCGTTCTCGAAGAGGCGGAAATTGCACTGCTCGCCAAGCGTTTTGCTGATGCCATTCCTGAGGGAGAGATGAGCGTATGACCCAATTTCCTGCGATGGACTGTGCCTGTTTCTCACGCCCAAATTTCCGCAGGTCGCTAGCCTGCAAGGGTATTTGCTCAAGAATAAGACGCGCCCACGTGAATGTGTAGAGGAGGTTCCCGAATGGTGCGGTGTTCATTTACAATTGAATCTCAACTAGGGAGCTGAGTTACCACTGCATAGGGTACAACAGGAACGAGAAGCCCGCGCCCGACTCAAGCGGGAGAAAGAGGAGGTGAGACCGTCTGCCGCCCATCTCGTCGAAAAGAGCCTAATGGTGTATTTCAGCGTGAGGCGAGAGAGAGAAAGGAGGTATGGTAGCCCTCTTCGTCGCGATAGGACGTGACAGCTAATTCACGGACCTCGCAAAGACGGAAGAGTTAGCGCGTAAAGAGGTTCGTGATCCCACCCCTTTTTGTTTTGTTTTCTATGGAACGAGTCATTTGGTCATTTCTGACTTCTTCTCGACAGAGGGAAGAACGGGAAGCGCGAGAGGTACTGTTCATTCACCAGCCTGACGGTTCATACAGCGTGAGTTTTGACAATGAGATTTCATCTAAGCGAGCAGAGAAGGAAACCAAAGAGGTACGTAGTGCATATACCCTTTTCTGTCCCGAATCCTGTCATAGCAAGTTTCACTCCCGCGCTAACTGCCTTTGGTGTTTTGGTTTTATCAGCGACTGGAAAAGAAGGAACTAAAGAGGTCACGGCGCGCGTACCGTGGCGAGATGCCTCTGCCCAACTCGGATCTGTACCTCGCCTCGCAGCCGTCCTGCGTAACACTGTTGCCCCCTCCCACACCTCCGCCACCACCCCCAGCGATGGGCTTCCCCACGCCAACGTCGCCGCTGGCGCCACTGCAGATGCTCGGTGGTGACGGGGAGCGCGTGGAGTCGAGCGACGAGGACGGGGATGACGAGGACGACGAAGACGAGTTCGAGGATTCGGAGCAGACCGAGGCCACGGCCACGGAGGCGGACGTGGAGGAAAGCCTTACGTCGGAGGGCGAGGAACTGAGCGCAACACCGGAACGCGGCGCCATCGCCGCGGACAAATGGGTCGCGGTCAAGGGCCAGGCACCCGAGCATCCACAGTTGCCACCATCGCTCCCATCGCCGCAAGTGCTTCCGGGCGCCATGGCGGAGGCGGTGCCTGCGCTCTCGTGATGATGCATGATGGGGACTGTTGGCCGCATCGTGATGAATGGGTGGAGGTGGAGGGGGCCGCTCGTTGTGTGTGTTTCCCCTCCATCCACTCATTCAGCCACATGCGCTCGTGCGTGCGAACGGACGAACGTTACACATCCAGACCCTCGAGCATTCTCCGCCGCTGGTCGGACCGTTGGTTCTCGCGCTCGTGCGGGGATAAGGGACAAATCAACTCCATCCCGGGCCCGCTCCGACCCCGCTTTTGTGGCTGCGCTCTCCTCTCTGTGTCCATTTGGTCTCTCATTTCGCTCTCACCTTAGACAGTACAATTTTTTTCATTTTTCATTCGTAGTTACTCATCATATATTGTACGTATTTGCTGGTTATTCCCTGTCCAACAACCCCCCGCCCCACTGCCTACCTAACAATAACTACTACGACCACCATCACCATCACCATCGCTACCCTTCATACCCTTTCCTCACCCCCATTTTCTTGCTTATTTGATTAGAGCAGCAATAAGTAACTAGGGACGTCGAGTACTGTAATGGACAAAAAAAAATGGAAATAAAGAGGCAATACTTCCTTCAGTCCAGTCCGTGCGTCGGATCAGATAGACGAGCCGCCGCCGATTGGAAGGCAGAACGTATCGTTATCCTTTGAGCTTCAACACCGGCAGGAACGGGTACTGTATACGAGTCGGTGTCAGTTGACACAATAGAGCCACCCTCCCACACTGCCAGTGGCGTCCCCCGAGTGTTCCTTATAGTAACAGTCCGACAGTTTCCCTCCCATCGGAGGGCAAACCTGCAGCGTCTCCTCCCCCCCTCTTTCCCACCTTCACCTGTCGGAGTCGGGGCGCTCTGAGCTAGTTCCCCAAAACCGGGACATTGGCAGGACCCGGTGGAAGGTGAGTGGGGGGTGGGATGTGTGTTGGTGTGGGGCCCGGGCAGGTGACCAGGTCTACACCACACTGGCTCGCGCCCTTGCCTCGAGCTCCACAAACCCTCCCCTCTCTCTCTCTCACACACCCCACCCCTCTCACCTCTCATCTCATCGTGTCTCCCCCAAAATCGCCTGGGCGTCGTTGATCAACCACCTGTCCTATTTGTTATCGTCTGTGCGGGGTCTGGTCTGCTTTGTACGTCTGTATGTCTCAGTCTGTATGTCTCATCATTATCGGCCCGATCTACTATGTATGCCATGCCATGCAAGATTCGACCCACCTACTAGCACCGTGACTGACACGAATCCCCCCCTCCCCCCGTTCTGCGCCGCCCCTCTTTTTCGTTTGCATGCTTGCGTTGCGTTGCGTTGCGTGACCCAGGGTACGTTACGATTTGCATGATTACGGCTTGCCTTACACTGTGTTAATTTTCACACATGCACGTGTCGTTTGCACAATGCGCAGCAGGCGAGCGAGCGAGCCCAGAACCGTGAACGAAGTAATAAAGACGTAGTAAAGACGTAAATATATACCATGGATTTGTTCGTCCACGCTTCCATCCTGGGGGACTTGGGATGATTGAACAGGACCAATGTCCCAAAATTCTGGAGTGGATTATAACCATTATAACCCTAAGTAGATAATTATAATTTAATTATAAATATATTATAATTGTCTACTTAGGGTTATAATGATTATAATCCATTCCGGAATTTTGGGACACATCCAGTTAAAAAAAAACCCCGTAGTACAGTATATACTTGTAGTGAGGTATTTTCTATTTTTATTTTGAACCCATTTCCGTGTGTGTTGGAGTACTACAGAACCCTATGTAGCACTTCTCTTTTGGTATACAGTAGTGAGGTATTACTCTGCGCTCAGGCGCATGGAAATCGATCATCCGAGTACTATTCAAGTGACTTCATCACAAGGCAATGGCAAGGCAAGGCAAGTATAGGGTTATCTCCGTCTGTCCGTCCGTCCGTCCGTTCGTGATCGACCAAAAATTGCAACTTACTATGGGTGATCGAGTGGAGACGCGCCAAGCCCCAACCCAAAGTCCATTACCCCATCATGCATCATCATCTGCTTGCAAGCGTACGCGTGTGTGCGTTTACGTGTGCGGGGTGTATATGTATGTGTATATTGTATTGTAGGTGTGACGAGCGAGTCTACGGCAAACAAAAAGAAGTGCAACAGAAAGCGTGGTGGTGTCATCCAGACGAGAGGCTGACCTCAGACAGCGTCTTGAACGCGTCCCTATACGCGTCAAGGAGGGCCTTTACGCGCGCGCGCTCGGCGACGAGCGCGGCGTCCTCGTTGAGGAGCTCGCCGAACAGCGCGGGCCTATACAGCGCGCTCACGAGGCGGTTCTGCACCTGCTGCGCGCTGTGGTTCACGAGCAGATGCATGATCGCCTTGGGCACCAGGTCCTCGATGCTCTCTCGCACGATCGAGAAGTACGACACGATCAGCGACCGGATCAGGCTGATCTCCATCTCCTCCCGCGTCGTCAGCTGCGGCCCGTCCGCCGCGACCTGTTCAACTCATCTGAATCAGGTTTTGGAGCCCTCCGTAGAACGGACGGACGTACCGCTTCGATGTGTTTGCCTAGGCTCTTCATGTCATACGCAGCATTGTTCCCATCTAGCCCCGACCGCAGCGCCGCGCCCGCCGCGAGCGCACCAGCACTCGCACCCGACACGTCCCGCCCAGACGGCACCATCCCGTCCACTGAACCCGCCGAACCCGCACCCGCGCCCCCATGCCCGCCTCCCGACGCAGCAACGACAGGGCCAGGTCCATTCTGCCCAAAAAAGTAGTTCAGGAACGTCTCGCGCGCGTTATGCGGTTGTTGTTGTTGTTGATGTGTTGGTGGTGGCGGCGGGTGCGGGTGCGAATTGCGGTGGTGCGAGCCCGGCGTGCCAAGGCTCGCGTTTGACGATCGCGGCGACGCTTTGCTAGCGACGCCACGCGGACGCTGCTCTCGCTCGTATTGCAGCGTCGCAGAGACGGAGCGTGGCGTCGGCGCCGGTGGTGAGGCGCCAGGCGGGAACTCGTCCGCCGAGTCCGTGGCCCCGTCGTCCTCCGCACCACCGCCACCACCACCGTTGCCGCCACCAGCGGCTATTGCGTGACCTGACGACGAGCCATTCACGAGTCCCATGGATGACGACGGCCTGGCCTAAGCGAGAACGAAGCGTGGTCAGCACAAAGGGAAAAAAAAAGGAAGGAATGACAGGGACGTACCAATGGTGGGTGCCCGTGCCCGTGCCGAGGTGCCGGCGGCGCGTGCAGGCGCTGTGTCGCTGCCATGGCGAATGAAGGGTGATTCGTGTTAATGTACGCGACCTGAATCTCGATGAGGCTCTGCGCGTATGCCGACGTGGGGCCCAAGCGCTCGCGTAGCAGCTCCGAGACGGTCTCGACAAGCTGCGCGTGCAGCCGCGGGAAGCGTTGCAGTTCCTAGTTTTCGTGCGTGTCAGCAGCCAGCGAACGAGGCGAGCAAAAGGGTGGGGAGTACCGCGCTGGTGCAGTTGTGGCAGATCTTGACGAGCTCCTCGTACACGAGCTCGACGCAGCGTAGGCTGGGCGCCTCGAGGAGCTTGATCTGGGGCTTGACGAGGAGGTCGAACGCGACCTCGGGCACGAACAGGCTCGGGCGCGGGCCGGTCGAGTTGCGGATGGCGGTGCGGATGTCCTGGTTGTCGAGATTGTGCGTCGGCTCGATGCTCGCGAGCGCGTGCCCAAAGACATCATTGAAGATGTAGTAGATCCGCGCGCCGCCGGAGAGCTCCTTGGTAGAGATGTCGACGTTCGTGCCCTCGATGGAAGTGACAAAGTCGCGGGCGAATCGGGTCATAAGGCGGAGGACGAGCGCGCCTTGCTGTTGGACCCAAGCTTTCAGAACCAAATAAAGAACCGGGTGAGGGGCAAACCTGGTTAGTGTCGCCGTAGATAGCCTCGTCGCCGAATGAGTTGAGTTCTTGTTGAGCTTGGCCCATGAGCGTGTTCAGCCGCGCCTTCATATCAGGCAATTTGTCGCGTATATGATTCATGAGCACCTGCAAGCCAAGTCTCGTCACTCAAACGGTCACCCTCCACAACAAACACGCGCGAATACGGACCTGATTGAGCGTCTTTGCGAGAAACTTTGTCCCGTTCTTGTGCGTGATATTGCGGTACTGCGGATGGCTCTTGAAGAAGTCAGTTTCGCTCTCGAGCGCGTCGGTCATGCTCTTGTCGACGTTGATGTCCTGCTGCGAGCGGTTCACGACGCCGATGAAGCCGAGCTTGAGCGGGTATACCCGCCCCGTGAGCACGTCGAGCGCGTGCGTGCCTGCGTCCATCAGGTCGAGCTTGGTCAGGATGCCGATCGTCCGCCGGCCCTGGGGGTCGACGGACCGCGCGAGCTTCAGGGACTCGGAGTTGGCGAGGTCGACGTTTGCGGAAGAGACAGCGAGGATGACGCTGGAGGGTGAACCGGGTCCTGAGTACATAGAGGGAAGGGGGAGGACTGTTAAGCGCACCAATTGGGTTTCGAGATGTATTCGAGGACGAGGGTGCGGATCTGCCTCTCGATATCGCTCGGCTGGTCACCGACGGGTATCTTAAAAACCCGCGCGTTGCTCTCAGAAACGCAGGCACGGTAACGGACGGAGGCATGGACGCACCTTGGTGAGGCCGGGGAGGTCGACGAGTGTGAGGTCGAGCACGTTGGGGCTGTGTATGCGGAGGTGGATGGGCAGCTTGGACACGCCCTTGTTCTGGCCCGCGACGCGGAACGTCTCCTGCTCGATCTCGCGCCTGATCTCGGCAAAGTCGACGAAGCGCTTGTCGAGGTGCAGGAACTGGCCCCACTCATCGCCGCCGGGTGTGTGGATCAGCTGGAGTACGAGCGGCCGACGCGTCACGATACCCTGCCCGCGCGGGAGAAAGTCGCGCCCGACAATGCTGGAAAAGGTGGTCAGGGACAAGAGCAGCAGGCGATTCGACAGTGGAAGAGGTACTTTTCGAGCACGCTGGACTTGCCAGCGGATTGACTACCGACCTGCAGGAAGAAAGGAGATGAGGACGCAGGGCAGTGGCCGTATCGCGAGGAGCGTTCTTACTACAGCCAGCTGAGGCATGTCGAGCTCTCCGCCTTTGTTGTTCCACGCATAGCACAAGAGGAGGAGTCAAATTGAGCCAAAAGACGGACAGCGACGCGCACCGAGATGACTAAATGTGTCCTGTAGCTTGTTGACGAGCTTTATGAGATCGTCGTCCATGATTGCTACACTTCTTCGAGATTTTAGAATTAAAGAAGATGATGGGAGAAGGTCAAGGAGGAGTGCACACGGCTTTGGGTCAAGAGGTCGGATGGCAGACGCGTCGTCACGGCACCCGGCTCGCACTCAAGCAAAGCAAAGTATGTAAATGTTCTATTTAGCGTATTTTTACCCAAACGACACTACAACCCCGCCGTCAGAGTCTTAGACCGCCTTGTTCTTCACGAGCACTGTACCCATCATCAGCAAATTGAAGAAAAAAGGGTGGAAGAAGAAAAACTCACGCTCGACCTCGGATACGGCCCACGCGAGCACCTCCTTTTGGGTCCTCTCCTCGGAGATGTTCTTCAGCACGCTATCGACGACGGACTTGACGAGCCGAGACTGCTCGTTCTCCTTCTCCTGCTGCTCGAAGCGCACCCAGCTGTCGAGCACCGTCTTGACCTCAGCAGCGAGCGCGACGCGCTGGCGCTGCACGAATGCACTCGACTCGAGCTGTGCAGTCTCCTGTCGAATGAGAAAGCCGATCGTGAGGGGAGATTGGTGTGCCCGGAAACAAGGGGGAAACGGACCTTGGAAAGGGCGAAGAGACCCTCGGTGAGAGAGACGACGTCCTTCATTTGTCCCACTGCATCGATGCGGTCCTGCACGGCCTGCGTGTGCTCGGCCCGCGCACCGTCAAGCACGCCCTTGATGCGCGCAATGTGGTTTTCGGCCCACTCCTTGTACGGCAGGCGGACTGTCTGCAGACACAATCAGTACCACTGTCTTCTCCCTTCGTAGGCGCCATAGGTATCGTATTATACTGTTGTTTTTAAAACAAAATCTCGGGATACCCCAGAAAAAAAAACCAGCATAGGAAAGAACAGACGTGCCTTGGCAATGTAAGCAAAGAGGATAAAGTAGCCCACGGCGATGACCGTCTCCTCGTTGAACACGTACAGCTCCTGGGAGATGGCGGTGGCGAGCAAGCCGCTGCCGAGGATGGCCGTGCCTGTCTTGGTGATCAGGTTGGGGTGCGAGGGCAACTTGTCGACGATTTCTGCCGCACGCTCAGCGGGAGGGGGTGGATTTGAAGATGACGAGGCCATGGTACGGCTGGATGAAGGGCCGCGTCGGTGGGTATAGCGAGGGGACACAAAGTCCGAGCAAAGAGACTCACGCAGAGAGGATTTGTGGGAGGGCAGCATGGGGTCTCGCGCGCGACGCTACAGATACGGATAAGTGAGTAGAGGAGCATGATATGAAGAATTGACGTGCCAGATGCGCGGAGAGAGTTGAGGGCGATTCTAGAGGCCATCGTCGTTGTTGTGCGTTGTGCGTTGGCTCACTCCGAATTGTCAAATCA
>WNGR01003010.1_pt1 | contig 18443 bp, 15 predicted proteins | sample 5407581 | NCBI WGS metagenome assembly WNGR01 (sample SAMN13153383, study PRJNA577476) | soil metagenome | isolation source: 80 cm soil or saprolite under Garry oak tree replicate 2 | place: USA:California | collected 2016-06-15 | reverse complement strand
GGCGCGACGAGAACATCACGGGGTGCCCGGCCTTGACGAACAGGGCGCCGAGGGCGCCGCCCATGCGTCCGGCCCCGATGCTGCCGATCTTGAGCTTGGACGCGCTCGTCGTCTGGGCCCTGGCGCGACCCGGCCCAGCCGCGAGGGCGACCATGCCAAGCCCGCACCCGGCAAGCTGGAGAAAGTTGCGGCGGCTGTGATCAGCGGCGTGATTCCCGGCCATATCTCGCTCCTTGTCCATCGGGTCCATCGGGTCAATAGCAGAACGCGCGAAGGCGATGTTTCACGGCGATTTCGTGCTAGCGCAGCCGCGGGCCCGGGTCCATCTTCAGGTAGACGCGGCCGCCAATCGGGTACCACTCCGGCGCGAGCGTGACCGCCTGGCCGACCACGTGGAGATCGCGCCAGCACTCGGCCAGGCGGCTCTCGCGCCGGTACGACGTGCTGCCACCCTGCCGGTACACCAGATCCATCGCCTCGCGAGCGCTGTCGGCGGCGTGGACCGCGGCCAGCCGGCAACGCGCCCGTTGCTCGAGCGTGGTGTCCTCGCCGGCCGCGATGGTGTTCCAGAGCTCGGCGATCATCGCGCTACGGTACGCGCGACCGGCATTCAGGATCGCGTCGGCCCGACCGACCGCGTCCTGCACTTGCGGGTTCTCGCAGAGGCGACCGGTCCGGCCGCGCGGTGTCTTCTCACCGGCCAGCTCGATCAGCGCGTCGATGCCGGCCCGGGCGATGCCGGTGATCACGGCGCTGTGGTGGGGCCCGACCCAGGCCTGAGCCGGCAGAGCGTACGAAATCCCCGGCCAGCGCTTCCACTGGTTGTCGAGCGGAACGCCGGCGTGGACCATCGTTCGTCGCTCGGGCAGGAAGACATCGTCGACCGTCCAGTCGAAGCTGCCGGTCGCGCGCAGCCCGGCCACGTCCCAGCTCCCCTCGACGGTCTGCGCTTCCGAACGCTTGAAGACTCCTCGCCAGTAGACCGAGGCGCCGTCGGGGCTGCGGCGCGGCTCTCCGCCGTCGAGAATCTGGAAGCTGCCGAGCATCCAGGCGCTCTCCTGGCAGCCGGTGCCGAAGGGCCAGCGACCGGTCACCCGGTAGCCACCATCGACAGGGACGGCCCGCCCGCCCCCCATCACGGCGGTGCCCGCGATGACGGTGTCGGCGCCGTGCGCGTAGATCTCGTGGACGCCTTCGTCAGGCAACCCGAGCGTGACGAGCTGGCCGATGCTGTTGTTGGCCAGATTCCAGCCGACCGAGCCGCCGGCCTCGGCCAGCAGCTCCACGACGCGCACATAGGTCAGCGGGTCGGCCTGCAGCCCGCCCAGCTCGCGCGGAATGACCAGGCTGTAGAAGCCGGCGGCGTGAAACTGCTCCACCAGCGCCTTCGGCAAGCGCTGCTCGCGCTCGAGCTCCTCACGATAGCCGCGGATCACCGACTGCAGCGCGGCCGCGGCCCGCACCGGGGGCTGAGCGTCGATATTGGCCGGCAAGCGCTTCTCTTCGGCGATCTGCCGCATTGGCCGGATGTTCCGCTTGCGAGGCGGAGGTGTCAAGCGGTACTGTCGCTGATCATCCCCAACCAGGAGACCTGCTCATGCCGCGTGTGCTCAGATGACAGACAAGATTCGCGTGGGAATCGTGGGAGCGACCGTGACACAAGGGGGCAGCGGCTGGGGGGCCAATGCCCACGTGCCCGCCCTGAAGGCTCTGCCCCACTACGAGCTGAAGGCGGTCTGCACGGCGCACGAGGACACCGCCAGGGCGTCGGCCGCGGCGTTTGGCGCCGAGCGGGCATTCCACCGGTTCAGCGACATGGCGGCGCATCCGGAGGTCGACCTCATCGTCGTCTGCGTGCGGGTGCCCGGGCACCGGGATCTGGTCATGGCCGGCCTGCAGGCCGGAAAGCCGGTGCTCTGCGAGTGGCCGCTGGGCGCGAATCTGGCCGAGGCGGAAGAGATGGCCGGGCTCGCCCGTCAGCGCGCGCTCCCGACCGTCGTCGGCCTTCAGGCACGCAGCGACCCGGCCATTCTGTACGCGCGTGACCTGGTCCAGGGGGGCTATATCGGTGAGGTGCTCACGGCGAACCTGACCACCGTGGCCCAGGCCGTGCTGCAGCGGGGCCCGGGCCGCATCTGGCACGGCGTGCGCGCCAACGGCGCCAACACGCTGACCATCGCCGGCGGCCACGCCATCGACGCCTTCTGCGCCGTCCTCGGCGAGTTCGTGGAGCTCTCGGCCCGGGTGTCGACCCGGATCCCGGAGTGGCGAACCCTGGACGGAAAGCCGGTCCCCGTCGATGCGCCGGACAGCATCAGCGTGGTCGGCCGCATGGCGAGCGGCGCCGAGGTATCGGTCAACGTGGCCGCCGTTCCCTCGAATCCCGGCGGAAATCGGATGGAGATCTACGGGCGCGAGGGCGCCCTGGTCATCCGGGCGGATGGCTCGCTCAACATCGGCCCGAGCCAGGTGCACGCGGGCAAGGGCAAGGAGCCCATGGCCTCGATGCCCGTCCCGTCCAAGTACAAGGTCGCTCCGGAGGGCACTCCGGCCGGCCCGGCCTACAACGTCGCCCAGGCCTACGCGCGCGCGGCCGACGCCCTGCGCGGCGGTGGGTCCTTCGACGTCGACTTCAACCTCGCCGTCCAGCGCCACAAGCTGATCGACGCGATCGAGCGGTCCTCCGCCACGGGCCGGTCGGTGAGAGTGGACCCGACCTAGCCTGACGGAGGAGCCACTGCCGAGAGGATCCTCATGGACAACGTAGAGTTCGATCGCGAGCCGCCTGCCAACCTGACGACGATGGTCATGGCGTTTGGGGGATGGATCGATGCGGGCCGGGCAGCAACGGGCGCCTTGCGCCACCTGACCCGCGACCTGCGGGCCGAGCGGTTGGCCCGGATAAACCCTGAAGAGTTTTTCGTGTTCACCCAGGAGCGGCCCGAGGTGCGGTTGAGGGCTGATGGGGGCCGCGACATCGAGTGGCCTCTGAGCGAGTTCCTTGCATGGCATCCGGGGGATGGCCGCGACGGCCTCCTGCTGTTTTGCGGCCCGGAGCCCCACCAGAGGTGGCAGACCTATACGAAGGCGTTCCTCGATGTGGCCGAGCGCTGTGGGGTGAGGCGGATCGTCTCGCTCGGGGCGCTCCTGGCGGGCGCTCCTCATACCCGGCCAGTCCGTGTCACGGCTCGCAGCAACGACCCCGCCGCCCGGTCGCTGCTCGAAACCTGGGGCATCTATCGTCCCCCGACCTACGAAGGCCCGACCGGTATTTCTTCGGTCGTCTTGGACGCGGCGGAGCGACGGGGAATGCACCACATCGGCTTCATGGGGCAAGCGCCGCACTATCTCCCAGAGTCGGAGAATCCGGCGGCGATCGAGACCCTGGTGAGCTATGTGGCCCGCCTGCTCAACCTGAGCCCGGACATGTCCCACTTCGCCGAGGCCATCCAAGACTTCCGCACCCAGTGTGATCAGGCGGTGGCTCGGGATCGCGCCACCCGAGAGCACGTCCGGAAGCTGGAGCAAGAGTACGACGCGGCAACGGGCGAAGAGCAGCAACCGCTACCTGGCGGAGAGCTCGACTCGGAAAAGCTGATGCGGGAGCTCCAGGACTTCCTGCGCAAGCAGCGGGAAGGTGGTGGAGGCAGCTAGCCGGGCTTCACCCGCCAGCCCAGAGACCCGCCTCGCTTCACGACGTCTTCGGCCGCCACCTGTACACGCGCTCCAGCGTCCCCCCCATCAGCGTGCCCTTGTCGCTGTCGGACAGGCGATCGGTGTCGCGGAACGCGTCGACGCCCTGCTGGTAGGTCAGCAGCGCGACCGCGCGGGTCCAATCGGTGCCCCACATGCAGCGAGCGATGCCGAAGGCGTCGAAGATGCGTGCGAGCGGGTCCCAGATGTCCTTGAAGGGGAAAGCGTCGCGCGAGAGCGTGCAGGCCCCGGTGATCTTGATCGCGACGTTCTGATGGCCGGCGAGCTTCAAGACATCTGGGAGATCGGCGAAGGGCTGCGCGGGCGGCGGCGGCTCGAACGGCTGCTGCAGGCCGAGATGATCGATCACGATCGCCGTATCCGGATTGCGGGCCGCCAGCGCCCGCGCCTGCTCCAGGCGGCCCCAGCACAGGATGTTCACCGGCAGCCCGTGCCGCGCCCCCGCGGCCAGCACCCGGTTGATCCCGGGATCGGCGGGGTCCTCGGACACGCCGCGGTTCATCATGATGCGGATGCCGACCGTGCCCGGGGTGGCCGCCCAGTCGGCGACCGTCTCGGCGACGGCGGGGTCGGAGGGATCGACGGGCTTGATCAGCCCGAACCGGCCCGGGTGCCTGGCGCGCACGTCGACCGCATAGCTCGCGTCGTAGCGGTACATGGCGAACGGGGAGACGAGCAACGCGCCATCCACACCGACGGCATCCATCGCCGCCACCATGTCGTCGCCCGTGACTTCCGGGGGGCCGTGCAGCACCGCCGCCCAGGGCCGGCCGGGGTGATTGCGCTCGTAGGCGTGCACCTGGGCATCGATCGTCAGCATGGCGTCAATCCTTTCGCCGAGCCTTTCTTGGCGGTCGTCGGAGAAAAGGGGCCGCCCCCCTCGGGAGCGGCCCCTTGCCGTGAGGCCTCAGCCGATCAGCTGTGCCAGCGGAACTGTTGCGGCTTGCGGGCCGACTCCTGGGAAATCCGGACGTTGACGAGCGCCGGGCCGCGGAACTCCATCGCCTCTTGCAAGGCGCCCTTCAGGTCCTTCGGGTTCTCGATGAAGAAGCCCTTGCCGCCGAAGGCCTCCATCATCTTGTCGTAGCGGGCGCCATAGATCAGCGCGTTCGGCTTCAGGTTCTGGAGCGGGTCATTCGGCATCTCCGCGTGCCCGGGGCCGATGCCGCCATTGTTGAAGACGACGATCTTGACGGGCAGCTGATAGCGGCAGACCGTCTCCATCTCCATGCCGGAGAAGCCGATCGCCGAGTCGCCCGAGACCGAGATGATCGGCTTGTCGGGATGCACCACTGCGGCGGCGATGACGAAGCCCATGCCGATACCCATCGTGCCGTAGCTGCCCGCATCGAGCCGGTGCCGCGGCTTCGCGTTGAACAACTGGGTGCGGCCGATGTCCATCGTGCTGGCGCCCTCGCCGATGATGACCGCGTCTTCCGGCGCCCAGGCGGCCACGTCCTTCAGCGCGCGGTAGTAGTTGGCCGGCGCCGCGTCGTCGACGAGCTGCGGCGCGATCTGTGCCGCATTCGCCGCCGCCTTTTCGGCGATCGACGCATGCCAGGGCATGTCCTTGGGATAGACCCACTCGCGCTTTTCGAGCGCCTTGTTGAGCTGCCCGACGATCGCCTTGCCGTCGCCGACCAGCGCGACCGCGGTCGGCGCGTTCTGGCCGATCGTCTCCGGCGCGATGTCGAGCTGGATGATGCGCACGTCCTTGTTGAAGCGCGGAGGCAGGCCGAAATGCATGATCCAGTTGAGTCGCGCGCCCATCAGGAAGACGAGGTCGGCATTCTGCAGCGCGTGGCTGCGCGCCGCCCCGACCGACAGCGGATGGGTGTCGGGCATCACACCTTTGCCCATCGGCGAGGCGAGGAACGGCACCTGCGTGCGCTCGATGAAGGCGCGGACCTCGTCCTCGGCGCGCGCGTAGGCCATGCCCTTGCCAACGATGACGAGCGGCCGCTCCGCCGACCGGAGCGCGTCCAGCGCGCGCTCGACATCCTCCGGCACGGCCTGGGTGCGTGGGGGGTCCGGGCAGCGCGCCGGCTCCTCCACCCGCGCCTCGTCGACCTTTCCGGTGATGATGTCATCCGGCATGTCGAGATACGTCGCGCCAGGCCGGCCGTAGATCGAGTTCCTGACCGCCATCTCGACATAGAACGGGATGCGGTGGACGTGCTCGACCGCATGCGCGAACTTGCAGAACGGCGTCGCGATCAGCACCTGGCGCTCTTCCTGGAACGCGCCCATACCGTTGCGCCAGGACTCCGAAGCGCCACCGATGAGGACCATCGGCCAGCCATTCTGCTGCGCATTGGCAAGGCCGGCGAGGGCATGGACCACGCCGGGGCCCGACACGACGAGGCAGGCGCCGGGGCGCCCGGTCAGATAGCCGACCGCCTGCGCGGCATACGAGGCTGACTGCTCGTTGCGCATCCCGACGTAGGTGATCCCCTCCTTCTGCGCGGCCGCGGCGATCGGGCCCACCGGAAACCCGACGATCCCGAACATGAACTGGACGCCCTGCCGTTTGAGGTTTCTCGCCACTAAGGTCGCGCCGTCAACTTCGCTCATGAGGTCCCTCCTGTCAGAATGGGGTCGCTGTCCGCATGATATTACCCTTAAATCCCGAGCTAAGATCGCGCCCCCCTGGAGTCAGAGTCAAGCCCCGAGGAAGGCACGGCCCAACCCGCCTTGTACTGGGCGACCCGGTCGGCTACCCTCACCCTGCCGAAATCAAAAAGCCGCGAGTGGCGCAGGCACGCATCACCACCCGTTTCAGCGGACCGGCTCCGCCCGCCGCTGACTCGCCTACGGTCGTCGGGAGCTATGGCATGGCGCGGGTTGATCTGATCAACGTGTGCAAAACGCTCAAAGACCGCGACAGAGGAGCTTTTGCATCGCCCTTCGTTCCGCCGATGAGGGATCTGGTCTCGATGCCGATGGGTGGAGGCCAAGGATCGGCGTTCTCCATCCAGAATCTGAGTCTGACAATTCCCGATGGCAAGACCATGGTCATCCTGGGCCCCAGCGGCTGCGGCAAGACCACGCTCCTGAAGATCATCGCCGGCTTGATCCAACCGGATTCAGGTGACGTGCGATACGACGGCGTGGACGTGAAGCATGTTCGCCCCGGCGACAGGCGCATCGGCATGGTCTTTCAGAATTACGCACTGTACCCCCACCTGATTTCAAGAGCGAACGTCTTGTCCTATTTCCTCTTCAGGAAGAAGACGCCCGAAATGACCGCGATGGCCCAGGCCAAATATCAGCGGACGAGCGAGCTCATGGGGGTGGAGCTGGCGTACCTCCTGGACCGCAAGCCGACCACGCTGTCCGGCGGTGAAAAACAGCGCGTGGCTCTCGGGCGCTGCATCACCAGAGATCCGGCCCTCTTCTTGCTGGACGAGCCCTTCTCGAATCTGGATCAAGCGCTCAGGGAGAAATATCGCGTCAATTTGAAGATCCTGTTGCGGCAGTTCGACATCACCACGGTCTACGTGACCCACGATCACTACGAGGCATTGATCCTGGCCGACCTGCTGGCCATCATGGATCGGGGGAGCATCGAGCAAGTGGGCACATACGATGAGATCTACACGCGGCCCAAGAACGTGTTCGTGGCGGGCTTCCTGAACCGGCACGTCGGTACTCCGCCCCTCAGCCTCATAGACGCGCAATGCATGGCTCACACTCAGCGGCCGGGCAACGTCAACGTGGGAGTCCGTCCCGAGGATGTCGCAGTGTCACGACGAGAAGGACAAGACGCTATCCGGGGAACCGTCGCCGGCAAAGTGAGCCTTCCCATGATCAACGCCACGATCTTCCGCATCCACGTGGCGGAGCACGAGGTCTACGCCGAAGCCGCCGACGAGGAGGATCTCCGAGCCGGCGATCAAGTTTGGCTCACATTCAAGCAGTATCACCTGTTCGACAAAGAATCAGGCTTGAGGCTACGAAGCTTTCCCGAGACATCTACAGCCCGGGTGGGACCCTAGTCTCTGCTGCCAATTCGTAAGTCATGGGCCGGAGGGCCACTATGAAGATCGCGCGCATCGAGACGCTACACGCGGACGGCGGCTGGCGGCCATGGACGTTCGTCCGCATCGAGACCGACACCGGCTTGGTCGGCTGGGGCGAATGCAGCGACAACCGCAGCCCGTATGGCATCGCGGGCAGCGTCCGCGACCTCGCCCCCCTGCTCGTCGGGCAGGACCCGCGTCCCGTGGAGCGCCTGTACTGGGACATGCTACGGGCCAGCCGGCAGAACTACGGCGGCGTGTCCTTCAAGGCCATGGCCGGCATCGAGCTGGCCCTGTGGGACATCAAGGCCAAGGCGCTCGGGGTGCCGGTCTATGAGCTGTTCGGCGGGCCCATGCGTGATCGCATGCGGCTCTACTGGTCGCACTGCGGGACCACGCGGGCCCGCATGGGCACCATGCTCGGCACGGCCCCGCTGAAGACCTACGACGACATCGCCGCCCTCGGGCGCGAGGTGGTGGCCCGCGGCTTCACCGCGCTCAAGACCAACATGGTGATTCCCGGCGACCCGGCGACCGTCTACTTCCCCGGCTTCGCGAGCGGGATCAACACCACCGACGGCGCGCCGACCGTGGAGATCCTGGACGCCATCGACCGGCTGATCGGCACCTTCCGCCAGGCGGTGGGGCCCAAGGTCGGGCTCTGCCTCGACCTCAACTACAACTTCCGAACCGAGGGTGTCCTGCGCATCGCCAAGCTGCTCGAGAAGTACGACATGCAGTGGCTGGAGTACGACAACTGGGATCCCGACGCGCTGCTGCAGATCAAGCAGTCGACCTCAACCCGCCTGGCCTCGTGCGAGAGCCTGGTGTCGGTGCGGCAGTACCGGCCCTTCCTGGAAAAGCACGCGGTGGACGTGGCGATCATCGACGTGCCGTGGAACGGCTTCTCGCAATCGGTGCAGATCGGCCGGCTGGCCGAGGCGTGCGAGATCAACATCGCGCCCCACAACTACTACAGCCACCTCGCCGATCTTCACTCGCTGCATCTCTGCGCCGTGCTGCCCAACGTGCGCATCATGGAGATCGACATCGACGACGTGCCGTGGAAGGGCGCGCTCGTGACGAGGCCGCCGGAGATCCGCGACGGCCACATCTGGCTCACCGACGCTCCCGGCTGGGGCGCCGACGTCAACGAGAAGGTGCTGGCCGAGCACCCATGGCCGCGCCCCGGCGAGGCCGCGCCCCGGTTGTTCTACGGCATGGACCCCACGCAGATGACCGCGCGCCCGTAAGGAGACCCCTGCGACATCAGAGTTTTTTCAGCGCGTCGATCCGCTCCTGCGTCCCCGGATGGGTGGCGAGCATTCCTCCGCCGCTCGCGCCCGACGTTTGAAGGAGCCAGGTCAGCGTATTGACCATGACGGCCTTGGAATAGCCGGCCCGCGTGAGAATGTCCACACCGTGCCGGTCGGCCTCATACTCTTCCTGCCGGCTGTAGCTATTCGCGACGAGTACCCCGGCGATGGGAGTGAGCTTGCCGCTCCCGGGGAAGATCTGGTCGAGAAGGATCATCCCGATGTTCAAGCCCGCGCCAAGGGTTTGCGCTTTCGCCACGTGGCCCAGGTCATCATGGGCGAGCTCATGGGCCAGCACGCCCCTGAGGTGCTCATCGTTGGCCTTTTCGAGCAGACCCCGTGTGACATAGAATTCGCCCCCGCCGGCGCTGGCCGCGTTGATCTGCGGATCGTCCATGATGCGAACGCGAACCTGACTCAACGGGCGTGGATTATTCATGTGACTCACAAGCGGGGCCATGATACGTCGCACGCGTTCGGCCTGCTGCGGATCGAGGTCGTGAGCCGTGGGCCCTCCGCCGGTCTGTGGGGGCGGCGGGCTCCCGGATGGCTCAGTCGTAATCCCGGCGCAACCTGCCGCCAGGAGGAAAAGCAGAAGGGCAACGCAACGGAGTGAGGATTTCAACTCATCGGCCCTGGACGCCAGCGCCTCATTGCACCAAAGCATATACACCCCTCCCCTTCGCCTTGTGGCCCTTTCTTTGGAGGCACCCCTCACTATGACCCGAGTCGCGATGACCGGGAAGGAGTTTCCCGCCCGGTGGTCCTGTCGCCTGCTTCCCACACTGGCGACCGGGCTGGGGATTCTGCCTTCACTGCCCCCTTGACCCTGTGCCGCCGCCCCACTAGCCTGCCGGCATGGAGTGATCAGGCCATGGGGTGGCGCATCTAACAGTCAGTCAGGAGGCGAAGTGATGGCCAAGAAAAAGCGGCGGACGGCATCGAAGAGTCGACGGGGCGCCAAGAGGACGTCGAAAGTCGCCTCGGGCGGCAAGTATCTCGGGCACTACGGATGGATGCCGGATGTCCCCGACCATCGGGACCTCGTCTATGCGGCGGCGCGAATCACCACCCTGCCGCCCTCGGTTGACCTGCGATCCGGCTGTCCGCCCGTCTACGATCAGGGCCAGCTCGGCTCGTGTACCGCCAACGCCATCGCCGCCGCGATCCAATTCGAACAGATCCGACAGAAGGAACCCAAGCCGTTTGCGCCGTCCCGGCTGTTCATCTATTACAACGAACGGGTGATGGAGCACACCGTGGGCCAGGACGCGGGCGCGCAGATCCGCGACGGCATGAAATCGGTCAACCATATCGGAGCCTGCCCCGAGACCGATTGGCCGTACGTCATCACGAAGTTCGCCCAGAAGCCTCCCACCCGCGCCTTCAAGGACGCTCGGCTGGGGAAGGCCCTCTCCTATCAGCGGGTCGTCCAGACCCTCGACCAGATGAAAGGATGCCTCGCCTCGGGATTGCCGATCGTCCTGGGAATCTCGGTGTACGAGTCCTTCGAGTCGCAGCAGGTCGCCAGGTCCGGCATCGTCCCGATGCCCCCGATCAGCGAGAAGCTACTCGGCGGCCACGCCATCCTCGCGGTCGGGTACAACGACGCTGAACAGCGCTTCGTGATGCGCAATTCCTGGGGCACGTCGTGGGGGATGCAAGGCTACTTCACGATCCCGTATGCGTACCTGACCGATTCCAACCTCTGCGATGACCTGTGGATGATCCAGATGGTGGCGTAACCGACGAATCCGGATTGCAGAAGCAATTGACAAGAATCAGCTCAATCGTCCCGGCGCACCGGGAGCGTGAAGATGAACGTCGAGCCTGTGCCCAGCTCACTCTTCACCCAGATCCTTCCACCGTGGCGGCGGTTGGGCAGGCCGATCACGTCGGAAGTGGCTCGGATCAAACTCTAGCAAGCCCGCCACTTCTCACGACACGTCCCGGGCGAACTGCTTGACCTGCTCCTCCCATTCTCGTGTCTCGAGCTCTACCCGAGTCTCGTTCGCCTCGCGGCAGATGGTGGCCGTCACGTAGCCGCCGCCACCCTCGAAGGTCAGGCAATCGGGGACTTCGGCCGTGATATTCAGCCCATTGCCGTCCCTGAAGAAGGCCGTGATACGTTGTTTCACTTGCTCCTGGGGGAGCCGCGTCTTCACGTCTAGCTTGAGCATCGCGTCACCTCCACCCTTCCCCTTGGTCGAAGACCACAAAATGCCTTGCAGCGCGGACAAACCCTCGCATGACGGTGCCCGCTTTTTTCTAGTCCGGCCAGCGGGGGCTCGTCACCTCGATTCGCCAGACCGGGCCCGTCGCATAGAGCGGACCCTCGAACCGTACGAACGCCGGCACCTCGTCGGTGACGATCCAGGCGTGGAAGTCCGGCGGCACGCGTCCGAGGAGCGTGGCAAAGAGCTTGAGCCAACTCCCGAGCCGGGGCTTGAAGAGATATTGGATCGCGGTCTTCGCGAGATCGCCGACCAGCACCTTCTGCTCGCCTGCGGGCGACACTTCCAACTTGATGAGCCGGGGTGCGGGCGTGAAGGCTATCATGTGCACCGTCTCGCTGGCTCCCTTGGGAAGATTTTTCACGACCGTGAGGAGCATGCCGTTGTAGACGTCGGGAGGCAGGACCAGCGTGCCATTGAGAAGTTTCTCTCGTCCGTCGGTGTGGGCCTTGCTTTTAACGTGGTACGTCCCGGTGGCGCGCTCCAATGAGATCTCGGTGTCCTCGGTGAAGACCGGCCCCCGCTGTCGCAGACGGTAGCTCTGCAGGGTAAAGACGCGTTCCTGAGTGAACATCACGGTCTCGTCAAATACCGACCCGTCCTTGAAGCGGAATATCATCCGGCTCTCGGTCACTCCGCCCTTCGCTCTCTGGAGGAGATCACCTGACGCAATGGCCACGCCGGTGACGGTGCGAAGCACTAGGAATCCATGCGTGACACCCTCGACGAGGCGGACCGGGACCGGAGCCGCCACGGTCGGACGCGGCCACAGAAGCACCGCCACGAGCACCATCATGGTTAGAGGGCGACCGTGCCATTCATGATGTGCTGCTCGACGCATCACGGGACTCGTCGGGGCACACATCAGATGCGGCCCGATCTCTCGACAGTGCCGCGATACTGCAGATACCGCGCCACGAGCCAGCAGATCAAGGACCAGACCAGGCCGGCGCACCAGCCGGCCAGCACATCGCTCGGATAGTGGACTCCTAGATAGACGCGGCTGATGCCGACCACAAGGGTGGCGAAGAGCGCCACGGCAATCAGATACACCTTGGTCCGGCGCCGGACCGCAAAACGAGCGAGCAACGCCCCCAGGGTGAGATACATGATGGCGGCCAGCATGGAGTGGCCGCTGGGAAAGCTTGGTGAAGTGACGGCGACGAGATGGGGAACGATATCGGGTCGCCCGCGACCGAATAGCTGCTTCATCACAGTGCTCAGCACCCCACCGCCTCCTGCGGCTGCCGCTACCAGCCACATCGCCCCATATTTTCGCTCGAGCGCCAGATATCCCGTGGCAAACAGCGTCACGGCAAGCAGCATGGTGCGGCCACCGAGCACGGTGATGTCCTGGGCGGCCTCCATGAGCCAGGGCGGCCCGACGGGATGGTGGGGTTCACCGGGCACCCTCAAAAGTTCCAGGAGCCACTCGTCAAGCTTCGCCAGCTCGCCTCCGCCCAGCTCCTCCGCAATCCTGACGAAGCCGAACACTGCGAGCAGGACGACCAGCACAGCCACGAGCACGGCGGCCTCCTGTCGGGCCAGCCATCGCGCTCCTGTACTGGCGACGATACGGACGACGTGCGTGATCTGGTGCAGGTGCCGGCGGTGCGTGGGCCGTCGCGAAGAACGACCGACCTGAAGGTCAGCCATCGGCTTTGAGATGCCCGAGGACTTGCTGAGCACACGGATGTGCGCTTCGCGTAGGGCTCGCGCGGAGTGCGCAGTGTTCGCGAGCGTGTACCTCCATCCACCTCCAGTGTTGCATTCCCCGAAGATCCTGGGGCGAATCGTGCACCTATGTTTCCTACGCGAGCGCCGCCCCTTAGCCTAGGGAACGCAGGCGGTCCCTTCAGAGGGACCTACACTGATGCGATGTTCCTCGGTTGAAGGCGGCGGCGCGGGTCTCGGCTCGGAGTGGTCGTAGTAGCCCTCCGGCGTAAAGACATGCCGCATGCCCTGCCCAACCAGGGAGTGAAGGTCGCTGGGGTCGACGCGCCATTCGCCAGTCAGATCGATCGTGATGATCCTTCCATCGTTTCTTTCAACGCGGATGTTCATGGCTAACTCCCGAGAGTCATGCGGGTACGATGCCGCTCTCCAGAAAAATCGGAGAGTTAGCGCGACGCGTCGTTCAGGGTGATGCTGACGCGCTTGGCCGTCTCAAATCGTTGGCCCACGTCCTTCCAGTTCCACACATGCCAGGCTGCCTGGAAGAAGTCGGCCTTACGATTCTCGTACTGAAGGTAGTAAGCATGTTCCCAGGCATCGAGGACCATGAGCGGGACCCCCGCTTGAGACAGATTGGACTGGTGGTCGTAGATCTGAGTGGTCAGGAGACAGCCGCCCACCGGTTCCCATATGAGAGCGGCCCACCCCGATCCCATGATCGTCGAGGCAGCCTGAGTCATCTGCCGCTTGAAGGTGTCGAAGTTGCCGAAGTCCCGGTCGATCGCCTCCGCGAGCGCTCCGTTGGGCTGCTCCTCCCCATGCGGAGCGAGGTTCTGCCAGAAGAGCGAGTGGAGGACATGGCCGGACAAGTTGAAGGCCAGGGACCTTTCCAACGCCGCGAGGCGCGTGAAGTCCCCCTTGACACGGGCCTCATGCAATTGCTCGAGCGTATCATTGGCGCCTTTGACATACCCTGCGTGGTGCTTGTCGTGGTGCAGTTCCATGATGCGCCCTGACACATGGGGCTCGAGGGCGCCGTAGTCATAACGGAGATCGGGCAAGATGTAAGTGGCCATTGACGTTCTCCTTGGCTAGTCATCCAGTTGCCACTGCAGCGGCGTGAAAGCCGCCAGATTTCTCGCCGGTCACGAACACAAAGCGGGGCGCGACGGGTGGCCAGCCATGCTCGACACCTCGACAAAGATCCTCGCCGTTCATCCCGGGCCGATCCGGTAGGCCATCGCCTGCACCACCTCCACGCTGCGCTACTTCACCAGCATAGACGATGCCGAACGGGCATAGACGATGCCGATCCGAACAATGGGCAAGTCAGCCCGACCGAAGGCCGAAAGGGCCGCCTGTGCGCATCGCGCCGTCGACGCTTCTTCCAGTACGGTAAAGACTACCGAGTGCGATTCGTCCACTCTATCCAGCTGGGCAAGGCGCACTCCGGATAGCGGAGTGCCTCTCGCCACCAAGTCATCGCAGGCGGCGTGGCCTGTCCCGGTAGTTGACACTGGCGCATCGACGCTGCCGGCCCGCATCCCTACCGCGGTGAACGGGAACCGGACGTTGTCACCTATGAGATGAAGCGAGTACCCCCACCACGTGTTCCGCTTCACTCCGAGGTCGTTTAGGATCTGCTGAAGGTTGAGACCGACCTCGAGGCCGACCTGGCTGAGGGTCCTCGCTCGGGACTTGCCTTGTCAGCACGACCACCGCTTGCGAGAGAAGGGGTCGAGGGCGAACCGGGATCGCCGCGGGCGTCGGCCTCGCCCTGGGAGCGTCCCGGCGCTTCGGCGTCTCACCAAGTTCTAGGGCACGATCTCGAATTCGATGCGGCCCTGGCCAGAGGCTTCGACCGGGACCACGCCCTCAGTGACGTGCAGGCGCTCCGCATTGGCGGCTCCCTTCCCGGCTTCGAGGCGGGCTCGGGTGGTCTCCATGCGCCGGGCCGCGAGGCTGCGGGCCGCCGCGTCCGGATTCGGCTCGGCCTTCGCCAGCTCCGTCACGAGAGCTTCCAACCCCTGCGGCGGCGCCTGGCCCGGGAAGCGCTCCACGAAGAGCCGCGCCGCGGCCGCCTCCGGGGTCTGGCCGGGCTCGCGGGCGGCCGCGTCGATGCGCTGGCGGGCCGCCTCGCGCTTGAGCGCCACGAGGTCCTCCACCGTATGAACGGGTTTCATGGCGAGCGTCAGCCCGGGGGCATCGTGGAGGAATCTGGCCAGCCGCTCGGCGTGCTCCTCGAAGCCGCGGGCAAACCGGGTGGTGCCCGCCTCGAAGTAGACCGGCCAGATCCGCACCGTCTCGATGCGCGCGTCCTCGGTGTAGAAGATCTTGCCTACCCAGCTCACCGGTAGGGCCAATACGCTGACCGCCGTCTTGCGCACCGCGGCCCAGAAGGCGTCGCTCAGGTTGAACTGACGGGAGGCGAGGTCGCCGGAGACGGGCACCGACAGGCGGATCTCCCCGCGCATGTTCTTGAGCAGGGAGACGAGCACGCCAAACGGCACCCCGACCCGATCGCGCACCTCGTCGCCGCTGCGCGAGGCGGCATACTCGGGCTGGCCGATGAGAAGATCGTTGCTGGCCTCGATCCGATTCTCGGTCACGCGATAATGCACGGTGGCGCCGAAGGCGCCGCGGCGCGCCACCCAGCCGATCAGCTTGTTGCTGTACGGGTTGACACGAGTGAGCGGGAAGTCGGTGAGCTTGCCGTCGATCTCAAAGTTGAGCGGGCCGCCGAGCGCGCCCAGCGTGCCCTTGATCTCGAAGGGCGCGCCGCCGGTGAGCCGCCCGTTCATCGCCACCTCGCCGCGGCTGCCGGGCGCGGTGCCGAGCCCGCGGCTGCTCACTGCGATGCGGGAGGCCTCCTCGACGAAGGCCGGCCTGGTCGTGCGATCCACGAAGCGCACGAAGCCTTCGTCCACCGCGAGCGAGCTCATCCTGATGACGGGCGGCGGCGCGGAGGAGCCCGGCGGGGCGCCCGGCATGGTCGCGCCTGGGTCGCGCGGCGCAGGCGCGACCTTGGGCGTGGACGAGGTTGACATCAGGCGCTCGAGCAGCGGCACCGTGCCGTCCGTCTCGCGCTCCAGGAGGATCCACGGCCGGTTGACCGCTGTGCGCTCGATCGTCACGCGGCGCGGCCAGTCCGCGTCGAGACCGGCCACGTCCACCCGCTTGATGTAGGCGAGCATGCGCTGCCCGTCGCCGAAGGTGGGATCGTCGAAGGCAAGGCGGCCAGTGGCCGCGACGGCCAGGGGCGCCAACGTGCCCCGCACGCGCAGGTCGGCGTCCATCTTGCCCTCGAGGGTGCCGCGCGAGAGCAGGAAGGCCTGCATCGTCGCCAGGTCGAGCTGCTTGGCCATGATCTGCATGTCCACCGCCTGGGTATCCACGCGAAGCTGCCCCTGCATCTCGACCTGGCCGCCGGTGGCAGTCTCCGTGCGCAGCTTCACCTGGGACGCCTCGCGCGCGGGCCAGCCGATGTTCTGGACCTGAAGGCTCGCGCCCTGGAGCTGGATGCGTCCGGGAGGGCTCACCACTCCATCCAGGATCGCGATCACTCCATCCTCCACCGCGACGCGGCGTACGCGGACATCTACCTTTGGCGCGGGCATCTTCGGCACCGCCTGGGCGGACGGCGTGCCGCCGCGCACCGCGGGCGCCACCGGCGTGAGCAGCGCGATGATCGGGAAGCTCCCGTCGGGCGCGCGCTCGATCTGGGCCCACGGCTTCTGCAGCCGTGCGGCCTCGATCACCACGGTTGCGGGCCACGTGTAGTCGATGCCGGTGGTCTCGAGCCGCGCGGCCGTGGCTACCGGCCGGTCACCGTCGGCCACGGCCAGATCGGCCAGTGTGGCCGTGCCGCGGGCGGTGATCGTGAGCGGCTCGAGCGTCGCCTTGACCTGGAAGTCGCCGCTCGCCTTGCCCGCGATCCGCCCGCGCACAGGCAGGTACGGCCGCACGGGTGACAGGTCCACGCCGCTGGGCGTGACCTGTGCCTCGAGCGCGCGGGCGGTGAGGTCGAGACTGCCCCGCGCGGTGAGCGTACCTGCGCCCGGGGTGGACAGGTCGAGCTCCATCGGGATCGGGCCGCGCGCGGGCCACCGGAAGTCGCGCGCGGCGAGCCGCACGCCGTTCACCCCGAGGCGCGCGGGCGGGCTCGCCGCCGCATCCACGATCGTCGCGCTGCCGTCCTCGAAGATGGCCTCACGCACCGCCACGTTGGCCTTGCCGGTCTCGGCGGTTGGCAACGGAGCAAGGGCCGCCGGGGGCGCGGGGGCCGCCGGGCTCGCGGCCGGGGTCGACGCCGGGCGCGGCGGGGCGAACAGGGTGGTGATCGGTAGGGTTCTGTCGGGCCGCCGCTCGATGTGCACCCACGATTTTTTCATGTGCACGCGCTCGATCGTGGCGGTGGATGGCCAGGTGTAGTCGAGGCCGACCGTCTCGAGGCGGCCGACGGTGAGCACGGGCCGGTCGCCGTCGGCGAAGGAGAGATCGCCGAGGGCGGCGGTGCCGCGGGCATTGAGCTACATCGTCTCCCCGAGCCGGCCCTTCAACGCCATGTCGGCCTCGAGCCGGCCCTGCAGCCGCGCGGTCAGTGGCACGTAGGAGCGATACGGCGCGAGCGTGACACCCGCCACGCGCGCGCGCAGCTCGAAGCGAACGGGATCGAGCGCGACGGTGCCCTCAGCGTCGAACGTGCCGGCCTCCGGGGTGCTGGCGGAGAGCTTGACCCGGGCGGGTTGCCGGCCCGGCCACGTGACGTCGTTCGCGGTGAGTGCGATCGGCCCGACCCGCAGGCGCGCGGGCGGCGCGACCGAGGCATCGTCGAACCGCACCCGGCCTTGCTCGACCACGATCTCGCCGATCTCGAGCGCCAGCGCACCGGTGGTCGCCGACTTCGCGGCGGGGCGGGCCGATGGTGCGGGCGCCGCGTTGGGCCGGAGCCATTGCACGATGTCCGCGATCGGAAAACGGCCCGCGCGATCCCGCTCGATGCGCACGCGGGGCCGGGCCAGGTGCACGCGCTCGACACGCACCTTCGGCCACTGCGCGTCGAGACCGGTCAGCTCCATCCGGTCGGCGGCGAGAAGTCGTCGCCGGCCCTCGCGCGTTTGGCCTTCGCTCCCGGTGCCGGTGGCGGGCGCGGTCTCGGGCGCGGGGGGCGCGCCGTCGGCCGCGCGCGGGCCGTAGACGGTGGCGCCATTCAGGGTGGCGCGCCCGCGCACGCGCGTCGTGAGGTCGCCGCCCTCCCCTGTCGTGCCGGTCATCCCAGCCGCGCCGGCCGCGGTGGTCACGTCCACCGTGAGGTCCGTCTCGATGATGCCGTTGAACTGCAGCGGGAGATCGAGATAAGGCGCCCAGAAGGCCAGGTCGACGCGACTGATTCGCGCGCGCAGCGCCGAGCCGAGCGGGATGGGATTCGCGGTGCCCTGCACATCAAATGCGCCGCCGCCAGGCAGCGTCGCGGTGAGGGTGAC
>WNGR01013670.1_pt1 | contig 18446 bp, 16 predicted proteins | sample 5407581 | NCBI WGS metagenome assembly WNGR01 (sample SAMN13153383, study PRJNA577476) | soil metagenome | isolation source: 80 cm soil or saprolite under Garry oak tree replicate 2 | place: USA:California | collected 2016-06-15 | reverse complement strand
CGCCGGCGCGAGCAAGCCGCGTATGGATGGGCGCAAAACGGCGCTTATCGAGATCGGTGGCATAGATTTGGCCCCGGTTTTCCATCGCGGCGGCAAGGGCCAGAGTCTTGCCGCCGGCGCCGGCGCAAAGATCGACCACGTGTTCGCCAGGTTTTGCACGTGCCAGAAGAGCGGCCAGCTGCGATCCCTCGTCCTGAATTTCGATCCGACCCTTCAGGAAAATCGGTTCGGCATGGATCGCCGGGCTTTTCGCCTCAGCCGCGAGCCGGATGCGCATGCCAATCGGCGACCAGCGCGTCGGCTCAGCTTTGAGATGTTCAAGCTTCGCCAGCGCGTCATCGCGTTCAGCGGTGAGCGTATTGACGCGCAAGTCGAGCGGGGCGCGGCTTGCAAGTGCGGCACCTTCCGCCGTGCGCTCATCGCCGAAAACTCGCGCTAAATGCGCATCGAGCCATTCCGGATAGTCGCCCTCGACATGCGCGGGCGCACCGGCCAGCGAACTGGCCGTAAGCGCCATGGTTTCCGTCTCGGAGAGCGGCGTCGGCGCATAGCGCGCGCCATTGCAAAGCGCGACAATCGCCGCATCATCGAGCCCGCGCTCACGCCGCAGCATACCGAGCACAGCGGCGCGCGGGCTTGCCTGCGCCATCAACCAGGCTGACGAGGATTTTCGACGCAATGCGTCATAAACGAGACCGGCGATTGCGGCGCGATCGCTGGAGCCGGCAAAGCGATGCGACAGTCCCCAATCCTTGAGCGCATCGGTCGCCGGCCGGCGTCGCGCTTCGATCTCGGCGAACACCTCGATCGCAGCGGACAGTCGGGCCGAGGGCGTCATGCGTACACGCTTGGCGGCTTCGAGCCGTCACTTCTTTTTGCGCGAAAGCGCGATGGCGCCGCGCGCACCGTGCCGTCGCCGTACGCGGCGGCGTAGTTCTTGAATCGCCTCAGCCAGATTCCGGACATGCAGCCCTTTTGGAGCCTTGCCAGCTTTTACGCTCGCCAGCATGCGCCGCAACAGATCGTCGTCGTGCTCGTCGCGATAGGGCTTGAGGTCGAGATCTTTCGGTACTTTGGTCAGGCGTTCGTCGCCGATGGTTTTGACATGCTTCTGCATGAAGCGGTCGTAGTCGCGCCACTTGATACCGGCGGCGCGCACAGCCGCCTCCTCGGCTCGGGTCGCGATCTGGTGCGCGTGAAGATAGTGTAGCCCGAGCTGATCGATCAGCGTCTTCTCGACCTCTTCGTGCAGGATTAGAAAGCGATCGGTTTCGACGCTGCGGCCGCGAAGCTTGAACGCGCGCGGCATGCGACGGTCGATATAGATCGTCTTGCCGTCGAGGCTGTAGCCGGCGAGATAGGGCACGTCATGGGCGCGGTCGAGCTTTTTGACCCGGCGCACCACGGCATCCAGCGCGCGATCCATCATCAGGCTAGAGACATACCATTCAGGCAGTCTAAGCCTTTTATGCGGCGCCGTCGGATGGAAAAAATTGAGCGGCATCGGAGCAAACCCAATCGTATCAAACCCAATCGTGTCAGACCCACGGGCTGGTCAGTATCTCGACGATGTAGATGAGCCACATGACCGCGAGAACCACGGCCGAGACAGCGAAGAATGCGCCGCGCAGTCTGATCTGATTGTTCGTCACGTGCACATAGGCCTGGAGATAGCGAAAGATCACAAATATCCAGGCCAACACCACAAACAGGATACCGGCGTGACGAGTGAAATATGCAAGAATGGTGAGGACGTAAAACAGCACCGGCAGTTCGAATTGATTGCTGTAGGAATAGCTAACTTGCAAACTGCGCTGCGACCAGTTCGGCTCGCGCAAGGCCACGTCCTTCGGCCGCGTCACTCCGGAACTGAAATCGCGCCCTCGCAATGGAGCGAGCCAGAACAACAGCACGAAGGTTAGGATTACTTCCAGAAAAAGCGGTAGTAATACTTCCTGAATGGTCATCGCTTCGTCCCCCAGCTCATGTCATTCTCCTATCGGCACGCTGACCAACTCTTGACAGCCGCTATAACTTGACGCTGATCGCGGTCTCGCCCTTCTCATCAACCAGTGCGCTGCGCCACGATTTTCCCTCGAACAGCGCCTTGCGCACGGCATCGGCGGTTCCGCCATGGCTGAGATTCGCGGTGATCAGCGTACCGCCAGTGCGCAGCAACCCGCGCAACGCCTTATGCAAGCCTGGCGCCGGCGTGCCGCCGTCGAAAAACGCCACGTCATAGCCGGGATCGAGCGTCGGCAGCACGCTGGCAAATTCGCCCTCGTGCACAGTGATGCGGTGATCCAAGCCCGCGGCAGCGATGTTTTCACGCGCAAGCTGAACGTGTTCCGGGTCGCGTTCCACCGTATCGACCGTTGCTCCCGGCGCGCCGGATGCGAATGATAAGGCCGTGTAGCCGAGCGCCGTTCCGAGCTCCAGGATCCGGCGCGCATTGGCTGCTCCCGCCAAAGCCGCCAGCAGCGGCCCGTTGCCGTAAGGGAAGGCGCTGCAGCCGTGTTGCGCGCGATGGGCATTGGTGGCGTTGCGGATCTTAGCGAACGGATCGGGCGCCGCGGCTGACATCGAACTAGCCCCGGCTCGGGTAGTTCGGGCTCTCGCGCGTGATCGTGACGTCGTGAACGTGGCTCTCCCGAAGCCCGGCGCTGGAAATCCGCACGAACTCGGCCTTCTGGTGGAATTCCGCGAGGTCCTTGGCGCCGACATAGCCCATCGCGGCGCGTAATCCGCCGACGAGCTGATGGACCACATTGGCGACCGGGCCTTTATACGGCACCTGCCCCTCGATGCCTTCGGGGACGAGCTTGAGCGTGTCTTTGATCTCTTGCTGAAAATAGCGGTCGGCGGAGCCGCGCGCCATAGCGCCGACCGAACCCATGCCGCGATAGGTCTTGTACGAGCGGCCTTGGTAGAGAAATACTTCGCCGGGCGTTTCGTCGGTGCCGGCGAGCAACGAGCCGACCATGGCACAGTCGGCGCCGGCTGCGAGAGCCTTTGCCAGATCCCCGGAATATTTTATTCCGCCATCGGCGATCACCGGCGTGTTGCTCTTTATCGCCACCTCAACCGCGTCCATGATCGCAGTCAGTTGCGGCACGCCGACGCCTGCGACCACGCGCGTGGTGCAGATCGAGCCCGGGCCGATCCCCACCTTGATGGAATCGGCGCCGGCATCGATCAAAGCTTTTGCGCCCTCCGCAGTCGCGATGTTGCCGGCGACGACTTGCACGGCGTTCGACATGCGCTTGATGCGGGTTACCGCATCAAGCACGCGCCGGGAATGACCGTGTGCGGTGTCCACCACCACGAGGTCGACGCCGGCATCGATCAGGCGTTCGCTCCGCGCATAACCGGCTTCGCCTACCGAAGTCGCAGCGGCAACGCGCAGCCGCCCCTGCTCGTCCTTGCAAGCACTCGGATACGCCACCGATTTTTCAATATCTTTGACCGTGATGAGGCCGACGCAGCGATAGCCGCTGTCGACTACCAGGAGCTTCTCGATACGATGTTGATGCAAGAGGCGCTTGGCTTCGTCCTGCCTGACGCCTTCGCGCACCGTGACGAGGCCCTCCTTGGTCATCAGATCGGCGACTCTTTGACGCTTATCGGTGGCAAACCGCACGTCGCGGTTGGTGAGAATGCCAACCAGCTTTCCGGCGCGCCCGTTGCCGCCGCCTTCGACGACCGGAATGCCGGAAATGTGATGCTCTTGCATCAATGCCAGTGCATCGGCGAGCGTCGCTTCGGGATGGATCGTTACCGGGTTCACGACCATGCCGGATTCGTATTTCTTCACCTGCCGCACCTGGACGGCTTGTGCCTCGGGATCGAGATTGCGGTGGAGAACGCCGATGCCGCCGGCCTGCGCCATGGCGATCGCCATATGCGCTTCGGTCACCGTGTCCATCGCCGAGGCGATGATCGGAATGTTGAGCCGAATGTTAGGAGTAACGCGCGAGTGAACATCCACTTCCGACGGCATCACGTCGGAAAGGCCCGGCTTCAATAGCACGTCGTCGAAGGTGTATGCTTCGCGCGGTAAGTCTCTTGAAGTCGCTGCCATTGCCAACTCCGCATGGTCCGAAATGGCGGGCGCCGCGCGGGCGAGTAGATGTCCCTCGTCCGAGTCGATGGCCCGCTTCTCGGCCCGCTTTTGGGTTGGCGGCGGTCGATAGCACGCTTTGGCCGCAATTGATAGGCCTTGCGATGAGCCTTGAAGGCGAGCATTGGGGGCGAAATACCGGAGGAATCACGATGAAATCGGCCATCGATCGTCGTCAATTCGGCATCCGCGGGCTTGCCGCCGGCGGCGCCATTGCGGCTGGCGCGCTTCGCGCCGGCAGCGGTGCCCTCGCCCAAAGCGCGCCGTTAAAGATTCGCGTCGGCTGGGTGGTCGTGCCGGCTTCGACCGCGCCCTTGGTGCTGGAGAAAAAGGAGCTGCTTAGACATTTCGGTAAGTCCTATGTCGCGGAGGCGACGCGCTTTGAAGGCACCCCGCCGGTAATTACAGCGCTTGCCGCGGGCGAACTCGATGTTGGACCGCTGGCCTTCTCGTCTTTCGGCCTTGCCATCCAGAATGCGCGTCTGGATGATCTGCGCGTGATCTGCGATGAAATCCAAGACGGCGTGCCGGGCCACGGCTCCAACGAATTCATGGTGCGCAATGATGGTCCGATCAAAACCGTCACGGATCTCAAGGGCAAAGTGCTTGCCACCAACGCCATGGGCAGCGCTGTCGATATCGCCATGCGCGCGATGCTGCGACGGAGCGGGCTCGAAGCCAACAGGGATTACGCCGTGGTCGAGGCGCCATTCCCGGCCATGCGCGCGATGCTAGCCGAAAAGAAGGCCGATCTGATCAGCGCGGTACCGCCTTTCTCGCTCGATCCCGATCTGCGTGCCATCGCCCATACATTGTTCACGCAGCACGATGCGTTCGGCGTTACCCAGCTCACGATGTGGACTGCGCGAGAAAACTTCATCCAAAAGAACCGCGCGGCGTTAGTCGATTTTCTCGAAGACACCGTGCGCGCCGTTCGCTGGTACGTCGATCCGAAAAATCACGACGAAGCAGTCGCCATCGTGGCGCGCCTGAACAAAGCACCGCCGGCGCGGATGGATTGGGCCTTCACCAGCCGCGATCAATACCGCGATCCAAACGGCACGCCGAACCTGAGCGCGTTGCAAAACAATCTCAAGCAGCAGAAAGAAGTCGGATTCCTTAGAGACGATCTCGACGTGCAAAAATACTCCGACCTCAGCATGGTCGGCGAAGCGGCGAAGCGGCTCGGCTGATGCTCCCGTGCGCGCTGCAGACCGGCTATGTCATCAAGCGCTAGCCGGCAAGAATGGAATCGCCTCCGCTGATCGTGGCGACCACGCTGTTCATGGAGAACATGGACTCCACGGTTATCGCGACGTCACTGCCAGCGATCGCGCAAGCGCTAGGCACCAATCCACTGGCGTTGAAGCTTGCCGTCACTTCGTATTTGCTGTCGCTCGCGATCTTCATCCCGGCAAGCGGCTGGACCGCCGACCGGTTCGGCACGCGCAATGTGTTCCGCGCCGCGATCGGCGTGTTCGTGCTCGGCTCGATCGGCTGCGCCGCTTCGCACTCGCTCGAACAATTCGTGTTCGCCCGGATCGTGCAGGGCATGGGCGGAGCGATGATGACGCCAGTCGGGCGGCTCATCATGGTGCGCAGCATCGATAAGCAGCGCCTGGTCAATGCCATGTCGCTCGTCACCGTGCCGGCGCTGATCGGACCGATCTGCGGCCCGCCGCTCGGCGGCTTCATCACCACTTATGCGTCTTGGCATTGGATTTTTTTGATTAACGTGCCGATTGGCCTTATCGGCATCGTCTTGGCATCGCACTTCATCGCCAATATCCGGATCGAACGGCCAGATCCGTTCGATTTTATCGGCTTTATGCTTTCCGGCTGTGCTGTTGCCGGATTGGCGTTCGGCCTCTCGGCGATGGGGCTGGACTTCCTGCCCACGAGCGTTGTGGCATCGCTGTTGTGCGGCGGCGCAATTGCCGCGGCAGCCTATGTGATCCATGCCAGACACGCACCGGCGCCGATCCTCGACCTCAATCTTTTACGCTTGCCGACCTTTCGCGCCAGCATCTTTGGTGGCTTCTTGTTTCGGCTCGGTATCGGGGCGCTGCCATTTTTGCTGCCGCTGTTATTGCAGGTCGGCTTCGCGCTGACGCCATTTCAATCCGGCCTTATCACTTTCACTGCCGCGCTCGGCGCGATGTTCATGAAAGCCGCCGTCGCCAGCGTGCTGCGCCGTTTCGGCTATCGCAATGTGCTGCTCTATAACGCGCTGATCAGCAGCGCCTTTTTGGCCGCCTGCGCGAGTTTCGTGCAAGGGATGCCGTTTGCCGCGATGGTTGCGATCCTGCTGTCGGGCGGGTTTTTTCGCTCGCTGCAATTTACCAGTATCAACACGATCGCTTATGCCGAGATCGAGCCGGCAAAAATGAGCCGCGCCACCGCGATGGTCGCCGCCGCGCAGCAGCTCTCATTATCCACCGGCGTCGCGGTCGGCGCGCTGGTCGTCGAACTCATGTTGCGGCTCAAGCATTCACCGAGCATCAGCATTAACGATTTTCCGCCGGCCTTCTTGATCGTTGGCCTGCTCTCGGCCAGCGCGGTTTTTATTTTCATGCGGCTTCCGCCCGACGCCGGCGCGGAGCTGTCAGGGAGGAAGGCAGAGCCTAGGTGAAGGTTGCGAACGGCGCCGGATCAGGCGCGAAACCCGCGCGCGAGGAGATAAAGCTCGGCCGAATCGGTTCGGCTCGCCGGCGGCTTGACGTGCTTGACGGTGACGAACTCGCGCTTGAGCTCGGCAAGGAGTTTAGCTTCGGTGCCGCCTTGGAGCACTTTGCAGAGAAACACCCCGCTGGGCGCGAGTACTTCGCGGGCGAACTCGACAGCCGCTTCGGCGAGCGCCATGATGCGCAGATGATCGGTCTGGCGATGCCCAGTCGCATTCGCTGCCATGTCCGATAGCACGACGTCGGCCTTTCCTGCCGCGCCGCTGCCGAGCATCGCCTTGAGACGCGCCGGCGCGGATGGATCGAGAAAATCGAGTTGTAAAAATTCGACGCCGGGGATCGGCTTCATATCAAGGATATCGAGTGCGATCACGCGCCCTTTAGCGCCGACGCGGTGGACCGCAATCTCGCTCCAGCCGCCGGGCGCCGCGCCGAGATCGACGACACGGGCACCCGGCCGCAGAACTTTGTGCCGATCGTCGATTTCGGCGAGCTTGTAAGCCGCCCGCGAGCGCAGGCCCTCGCGTCTGGCACGTGTCACATAGGGATCGCTGATTTGGCGCGTGAGCCAAGCGCGCGACGACGCCGTGCGGCGTTTCTGGTCCTTAAGCCGCGTCATTGCACAGGATGGTCCAGCTTTGCGCTCAGGCTTGGCCCCAGACGCCGTCCTCACGCATCATCTCGACCAGCATGCCTTCGCGCAGCCCGCGATCGGCAACACGCAGCCGCTGGCAGGGGAACTTGCGGCGAATGGCATCGAGGATGGCGCAGCCGGCGAGCACAAGATCGGCGCGCTCAGCACCGATGCAAGGATTGGCCGCGCGCTGTTCGAAACTCATGGCCATGAGTTCGGCGACCACGCGCGAAATCTCGTTGTCGGTCAGCCAGCAGCCGTCAACGCGCCGCCGGTCGTAACGCGGCAACCGCAAATAAACACCGGCGATCGTCGTAACCGTGCCCGACGTTCCAAGCGTATGGAAACTGTCGAGATTGCCGCAATGATCGGCCGCGAACCGATCGACAAACGTAGCGACCTCTTCCACCATGGCGTCATAGATTTCGCGCGACACCGTCTTGCCGCCGTAGCGCTCTGCCAGCGTCACGACGCCAACCGGCAGCGAAGCCCAGCCGACGATTTCCGGCGTCGGCGGACCGCTTCGGCCGGGGCGCGAGCGATTAAGCCGCACCAATTCCGATGATCCGCCACCGATATCAAACAGAATGATGCCATTCGCGCCGGGATCGAACAGTTCGGTGCAGCCCGTTGCCGCGAGTCTCGCCTCAGTGGCCGAATCGATGATTTCCAGCTCGAGCCCCGCTTCTTTGGCGACACGCGAGCGAAACTCCTCGCTGTTTTCCGCCGCGCGACAGGCCGCCGTGGCAATCAGTCTTGCCCGCGCGACACCGCGCGCGCGCATTTTCTCGCGGCAAACCAGAAGCGCATCGACGGCGCGCATGATTGCGGCCTCGCTGATCCGCCCGGAGGCGGCCACGCCTTCGCCGAGCCGGATAATACGCGAGAACGCGTCAACGACACGAAAGCCGTCGGGGGTCGGCCGCGCGACCAATAGCCGGCAATTGTTGGTACCGAGATCGAGCGCCGCATAAGTCGCCGCGGAGTGCTGCGGCGCCGGCGCGCGCCACTCTCCGCGCGTGTCGCGCCGAATCCCGTACGGTGTTCGTCGACCCCAACGGGGCCGGCGCTTGGCCCCATTGGCGTCGAGGCCGCCTCGCGGCGGGACCCCGTCGTCCATCCAATGCCTTCCTGGCCGCGCCGGAACCGTAACGAGTGGGCTCGACCGCGCGGTCTATTGTTCCAAAGCCTAAATCGGCAGAAATGTAACAGGAGCGCAGTAGCGGGCCAATACCGTGCTTGGCGCGCCTATGAGCTATGTTTCCCGGCCCGTTGCCGGGCTTGCCTAAGTTCTTTATCTCAAAACCGGTTTAAGCCCTGCGGGATCGAATAGCGATGAATCTGCTTGATGTTGCCAATCGCGCCGACGGCGCGGCGGATGATCGCTTAGCGATCGAGAAATTTGCCGTCGGACAATCGGTACCGCGCCGCGAGGATCCCATGCTGCTGCGCGGCTTGGGACGCTACACCGACGACGTCAGCCTCCCCGGTCAGGCCTATGCCGTGATGGTTCGCAGCCGCAATGCGCATGGCATTATTCGTGGCATCGATTGCAAAGCTGCATTGCAGATGCCGGGCGTGCTCGCGGTCTATACCGGCGCCGATCTGAAAGACTATGGCCCGCTCAAATGCATTGTCGCGCTCAACAATCGTGACGGTTCGCCGCTGAAAAAACCGCGCCGCGACGCGCTGGCGATCGATCGCGTGCGTTACGTCGGCGACCCCGTCGCCTGCGTGATTGCTGGGACGCTGGCGCAAGCGAAAGACGCAGCCGAGGCGGTCATGGTCGACATCGAACCGCTTCCTGCCGTCGTCTCGGCCGAGCAAGCCGCGTGCGCGGACGCGCCGCTGCTCTATGACGACGTGCCCGGTAACGTCGCGCTCGATTATCAGTATGGCGATCCGGAAGCTGTGAAAGCCGCGTTTGCGCGAGCTGCGCATGTGACGCGGCTTAATCTTTTGAACAGCCGTATGGTGGTCAACAGCATCGAACCGCGCGCCGCGCTGGCTTCACACGATGGCGGCCGCTTTACACTTTACGTTCCGTCGCAAGGCGTCTTCGGGATGCGGGCCCATCTTGCCGAGGCGCTCGGCGTCGAGGCCAAGAACGTCCACGTGTTGACCGGCCAGGTCGGCGGCTCGTTCGGAATGAAGGCTGCGGTGTTTCCGGAATATATTTGCCTCCTTCATGCCGCACGCTCACTCGGGCGGCCGGTGAAGTGGACCGACGAGCGCTCCAACAGCTTCGTCTCGGACGGTCATGGCCGCGCCAACGAGGTGGTGGCGGAATTGGCGCTCGACGCCGAGGGGAATTTCCTCGCGGTGCGGCTGATGAACTTCGCCAATATGGGCGCCTACCTCACGCCATTCGGCCCTTTGTTCGGCACGCTCAATTGCGTCAAGAACCTACAAGGCATGTATCGAACGCCGCTGATGGAAGTCTCAACCAAATGCGTACTCACCAACACCACGCAGGTTACGGCCTATCGCGGCGCCGGGCGGCCCGAGGGTAATTATTATATGGAGCGCCTAGTCGATGCCGCCGCCGTCGAAATGGGCATCGATCGTGTCGCGCTGCGGCGGCGTAACCAAATTCGTCCGCAGGAATTGCCGCTCTTGGGGGTGACGAATTATCTGGAAGTGACCGCGGGGCCGGTGAAGGAGCTGGCGGGAATCACTTTCAATGCCGACGGCACCGTCACGCTCGCCACCGGCACGCTCGATTTCGGCATGGGCCACGCCACGCCATTCGCCCAGGTTATGAGCGAACGGCTCGGCGTACCGTTCGAAAAGATAAATATGATTCAAGGAGATAGCGACCGCATTCCAGTCGGCGGCGGCTCCGGCGGTTCAAAGTCGCTGATGCACAGCGGCACCGCGATCATCGAAGGCGCGGCAAAGGTCATCGAAAACGGCAAGCAGCTCGCGGCTTACGTTCTCGAAGCGGCGCCTGCGGATATCGCGTTCGAGCGTGGTCGGTTCGTCATCGTCGGGACGGATCGCTCGATCGCGATCATGGAGCTCGCGCAAAAACTTCACAGCGGCCTCAAGCCGCCGACCGACGTTCCGCAATCGCTTGATGTGACCCACGTCAGCGATGGGCCCGGCGCTTCGACCTATCCGAATGGTTGCCACGTCGCCGAAGTCGAGGTCGATCCGCAGACCGGCTTTGTCGAGATCGTGAAATATTCCTGCGTCAACGATTTCGGCACATTGGTCAATCCGATGATCGTCGAAGGCCAGATGCACGGCGGTGTGGTGCAAGGCATCGGCCAGGCTTTGATGGAGCAAGCGGTCTACGACGACGAAGGTCAGTTATTGACCGGCTCGTTCATGGATTACGCCGTGCCGCGTGCTGCGGACGTTCCGTCTTTCGCGCTTGCCGATCACGGCGTGCCGACCAAAACAAATCCGCTCGGTGTCAAGGGCTGCGGCGAAGCGGGCTGCGCCGGCGGTCTGCCGTGTGCGATGAATGCGGTGCTCGACGCGCTGGCCGAGCACGGCGTGCGGCATGTCGACATGCCGTTGACGCCGTTCCGCATCTGGCAGGCGCTGCAGACGGCAAAATCGTCCCATCCGCAATGACGCAACTCACTTCGGCTCGCACGATATCGTCGGCTGAATCGCGGCTGATTACCGGCGTCTGCGCCGCGCACATGATGAGCCACTACTACATGCTGGTATTGGCGCCGTTGTTGGCATTCGTGCGCGCCGATTTCAACGTGAGTTACACCGAGCTGGCGCTGGCGCTCACGGTTTTCAATGTCGTGTCCGGCGTGCTGCAGACGCCGGTTGGATTTTTAGTCGACCGGGTCGGCGCCCGCGTTGTCCTGATCGCCGGGCTGGCGCTGAGCAGCGCCGCTTTTGCGATCGCCGGTCTGTTCGATTCGTATTGGGTCTTCATTGCCATGTATGGCGTCGCCGGGCTCGGCAATACCGCTTATCACCCGTCGGATTACTCGCTGCTGTCACATTATTCGCCGCCCGAACGGCTGAGCCAGGTTTTCGCCTTTCACACCTTTGCTGGCATGCTCGGCTCGGCCATCGCGCCGGTCACGCTGCTCACGATGCAGAATTACTTTGGCTGGCGCGGCGCTTATCTAGGTGCTGCGCTGCTTGGCTTTGTCGTTCTCGCCGCGCTGATCGCGCAGCCGGAGCCGATCGCCGCGCTACGGCCCGCGAGCAGAAGCGGCAAAGCATCTTCGCACGCTGCAGGGACCGGCTGGCGTCTTCTGCTCACGCCGGCGATCTTGCTCAATCTCGTATTCTTCACGTTGACCGCGATTATGGGCAACGGACTCAATACTTATCTCGTAGTCGCGCTCGGTGCGCTGCACGCGACGCCGCCCGCGATCGCCAATATCGCACTCACAAGCCTCCTGACGATGAATGCCATCGGCGTGCTGGCCGGCGGCGTACTGGCCGGCCGCATGCGGCAGCATGTGCTGATTGCCGCCTCCGGCCTGACAATCGGCGGGTTCATGACGGCATTGATCGGCTTGGTCGAGCTTCCTTCCGCCGTGCTGATCATTTTGACGGGCGTGAGCGGCTTCGCCGTCGGCACGACCTATCCGTCGCGCGACATGCTGGTTCGCGCGGTCACCCCGCCCGGAGCCTACGGCAGAGTGTTTGGCTTCGTCAGCACCGGCTTCAATATCGGCGCGAGCATAGCGCCGATCGTTTACGGCATGCTGATGGATCACGGGCAGCCGCGCGGAATTTTCCTGCTGTCGGCCGTGGTCAGCCTGATTTGCGTTTTCACCGTGACATTCGGATTTTCAGGGCGCGAGAAGGAATAAACGATCGCGGCAGCGCGCGATGCGCCAACTACGCTTGCCAGCTTATTGCCGTCGGAGGACAATGCCGCGCAGACAATGCCACAACGGCCGCGCGCGTTTTTTAGGATTTCACCATGAAGCTTTGCCGTTACGACGATGACAGGCTCGGTGTCGTGCGTGGCGAGCTCGTGCACGATGTCACGCCGGCGCAAACCGAAATCCGCAACGCCGCGCCCTATGCGATGGCCGGCGATGCCGTGATCGCGGCACTGCCGCAATGGCGCGAGCGCATCGAGCGGCTCGCCGACAAAGCGCCGGGCAAACCGGTGAGCCAGGTGAAGCTTCTGCCGCCGGTTGCGCGGCCGACCAAACTGTCCTGCGCGCCGACCAATTATCAGGCCCACATCCAGGAAATGACGGCCGCCGCCGCGCAGCCCGGATCGCAAGTCGTCACGACGCAATCGGCCAAGATCGGCGAAGCGGGCATGTTTCTCAAGGCCAATTCCTCGCTGGTCGGTCCTGCCGACGGCATCGCCATCCGCTTCCCCGACCGCCGCAACGATCACGAGGTCGAGATCGTGATGGTGATCGGCAAGACCGGCAGCGACATTCCGCGCTCGCGTGCACTCGACTGTGTCGCCGGTTACTGCCTCGGCCTCGACATGACGGTGCGCGGGCGCGAAGACCGCAGCTTCCGCAAATCGATCGACAGCTATGCCGTCGCCGGTCCATGGATGGTCACCGCCGACGAGATTGCCGATCCCGATGCGCTGCCGCTGTCGCTCGCAGTCAATGGCGAGACACGGCAGAACAGCAACACCAGCATGCTGATCTACGATTGCCGCCGCCTGATCGAATTCGCCTCGGCGTTCTACACGCTCTATCCGGGCGATCTGATCTATACCGGAACGCCCGAAGGCGTCGGCCCGGTCAAGCCCGGCGACACCATCATCTGCCGCTCAAGCCCGGTATTGGGCGAGCTTAAAGTCGCGGTGCGTGCGCATGACGCGGCCGGCATGCAGAATAGTGTTCGCGCCCGCGCCGAGGCCTAGTCGCAGAGCTTCCCGATGCTGCAAGTCAAACGCGCCGGCCATTCGACCCTCACGACGCCCGATATCGGGCGCATGGTCGATTATTTCACCCGCATCGTCGGACTTAATCTCGTCGCGCGCGAAAAGGACCGCGCCATCTTCGCCACCAAATCCGGCTTGGAAGCAAGCGCGCTGAAACGTGGCGATGCTGCCGACGCCCCTCGCCTATCGTTTCAGATCGCGCCCGGCAGCGATCTCGATGACATCGGCGCGCGGTTGAATAAAGCCGGGATCAGGAGCGAGCGGCGCCACGACATCACGCCTGGCATTCGCGAAGCGCTGGCCTTGAAGGATCCCAAGGGCACAACGCTGGAGATCTTCGCCGACTGCGTTTTTGCGCCGGAAGAGGACACCTTCACCGGCATCATGCCGCTCAAGCTCGGCCATATCGCTTATCAATGTCCCGACGTTGCCGGCATCGTGAAGTTCTATTGCGATGTGCTGGGCTTCCGCGTTTCGGATTGGCGCAGCGATTTCTTCGCCTTCCTGCGCTGCAGCCGCGATCATCACACCGTGAACTTTCTGCGCGAAGCCAGGACGGCCATCCATCACATCGCGTTCGAAGTGCGCGACTGGTCCGACATCAGGCGCGCCAGCGATCTCCTGGCGAAGAACAAGATCAAGCTTACCTGGGGACCGCTGCGCCACATCATCGGCCATAACATCGCGATCTATCACAAGAATCCGGATGGAATGGTGATCGAGTTTTTCTGCGAGATGGACCAGATGCACGACGAGGAGCTCGGCTTCTTCGAGCCGCGGCCGTGGCATCAGGACCGGCCGCAGCGGCCCAAGGTTTGGGGCGACGATACGCCCTCGAATTGGTGGGGTCCGATGTCGCACAGCCCGAACCGCAGTGAAGCCGCGGCCACGAAACCGGCCGGCGAGCGCGAGCGGTCGTAGGGGCTTCTCCCGAAACGGCTATTGGTTTTCGGAACGTGCTCAAAGCCTTAGATGCAGGGGGCGCTCTTGGAAAATCCGGCCGCATGCTCTAAATCGTAGGCGACTGAAACGACGCGAGCCGAGCAACTCGGCGTGGCCGAGCCCAGAGCGAAAGGCGCTTGGCTTTTAACGGCGGCTTCGCACAGTTGGGGAATAGTTCAACGGTAGAACAGCGGACTCTGACTCCGTTAATCTAGGTTCGAATCCTAGTTCCCCAGCCAGTTTGATCTCGTTTCGCGTTCTCTGGATTTTCGCCAAGCACAGCGGTTGGGTTATCGATGGCGCTCTCAGCAGGCGCAGCGTCTCTGCACAGGTAATGCTATCGAGAAATGCGTATCGAGAACCGAGCGCACGTCTCCTTGGCACAACTTCGGCACGAAATGAGCCCATCGCTACCATTGGGAACCTAACGCTCCTTTTTGCGTTTCGTTTATGGTCGTGCGCTCCGCTGTAAGGCGTAAGCTGCGTCGAGCGCCAGGATCATTTCCATGAAGCAGGTTTTCGATCAGCTTTTGAAATTCTTGCGAGACGGGATTACCGCAATCTTCCGGTTTGTCGAGCTTATATGGACTTGGTCAGTCGACCAGGTCAGCAAGCTCATGGCCTCGCCATGGCAGGACTGGCCACTGTGGAAGCAACTTCTGCTGGTCCTGATCCTTGTTGCAGTGATTTTGGCTCTTTACAGAGTGGTGAGCGAGCTGTTGTGGGCAGGTGCGGCGATATTGCGTGCGTTCGCACGTCTGCTTGGCGTGCTTGTCCAAACGCTGCCGCATGTAATGTTGGCCGGCATTATTGCGCTTGGTGGTGCTTGGCTCATTAATCACCTCGACAATTCGCTGCAGCTGCCGACTTGGCTTCAGGCCAGCGGACAAAATAGCCCGCCGCAAGATCACCAAACCAATCAGCCTTCCAGTCAGTAGAATTACCCGTCACAAAATCGAATGATTTGCGACGACAACGCGTAGCGTCCATCACTGCATTGATTTCCACTCTCAACGCTAAAAAAGCCCCCGCCCGGCGGATGCCGAACGGGGGCGGGAGCGTCGTTCATTCAAGCTGGCGCTTTTGCGCTGCCTTCGTGTTTCAGCAAGGGCAGGCGTTCGCGAAATATATCGCGTCGGCAGCCGTTCGGACTTGCGAGAAGTGCGACGCTTATTCGGCTGTGCCGGGGCTAACCAAATATGCGACGACGATGATGCCGACGACGACGGCTGGCGCGCTGATGCACCAGCTAAGAGCGGCACCGACGCCGCCCCAGGCGGCGCTGCCGCCGCCAACCGCCGATAGCTCGTCGTCGGTCAGTTCGCGAAGTTTGCTGATTTCTGTCGCGTGATCCATGGAATCCCCCCAAGGAAATTCTTCCAGGATCATATGCCGATGATTAGCGCTTACAACATCAGTTTGTTATGTTGATGATCATGATGGCGATGGATCGCTCGTGGTTTTTAAAGGAATGGTGCCGAAATAATTAAGTCGGAGCAGATTGATGCAGACCCGCCGCATAGCGCGGTTTCGTCCGCGTCGCCACTTGATACAAAGAAAAGCCCCCGCCCGGCGGATGCCGAATGGTGGCGAGAAGTGTCGTTCAACCAAGCTGGCGCTTTTGCGCCCATTCCCGCGCACGCGGAATCCGGGACGGCCCACCACGGCCGCGAAACCGATGGAAGCCAAGGTGGCGAGCTTGAAGCGCGAGACTTGGAGCGCGGCGACCGCCGGACGGATCTCCGCCACCGTCGCGGCGTGACGGTCGAGTTTTGCCGCAAGTTCGCGTAACGCCGCCGCGTTGTCGGCATACCGCCGAGGCTGGAAGCTGCGACCTTCAGGTTATGCGGGACGAATTCCGAGGCGGATGCCAACATACCCGCCGCTAATTCAAGCCGCTGCACCGCTTCGAGAATAAGGCGGAACCAAGAACGGCAGCCAGGTCTCAGTTCGCAAATGTTCTCTGTCCGCAAATGTTCGCGGCTACCGTCATCAAAATGTTCTTTGTTTCTCGCCACATTCCTTACACGTATAGGGCACCCGAACCTGTCCTTGATCTGCTGAGAGGCGATTTAGCGCGCCGCACTTTCCGCATTTGCTCTCTATGCGAGTCTTGCCCTGCTTAACGGTGAGAGTTTTACGCTCCAACGCCTCTTTCACCAAACGTTCGGTTTCGTCGCGCATTGCTTGTTTTGACATTTCACGCTTTCATGCTTTCTGCGCGATACGTCATACAGGCGATCCAGGACCTCGGCAACGAACTTATTAATTCACATCACGCACGAGCGCATCTGCCTCGCACCCTTATTGAAAATGCGAGAGCGTCCAGCCAATCGTCCACTTCACTCCCCCTTCCACAATCCAGCCCAGCACCACCACTGCGGCGAAGCCGATGGAAGCCCAGATGGCGAGCTTGGAGCGGGATACTTCAAGCGCCGCGACCATCGGTCGGATCGCCGCCACCGTAGCGGCATGGCGGTCGAGTTTTGCCACGAGTTCGTGCAACGTTGCCGCATTGTCGGCATGCAGCCGCGCCTGCAATTCGCGGTTTTCATCGAGCGGCGTGCGCCCTGCATGCGTCTATATATATAATGTAACGACCACCTACCCTGGCATGCCATTCACAGGAGCGCCGGGTAGTAATTTTCGCTCGAGTTTACGCCAACCCGGTCAGACGCATGCTCAGCGCGCGCAATCGCTCGCGCGCATGATCGTCATAGGCTTGCGCGTGTGCCCGCGAGGGCCTTAAGGTTCGGCCGGCTGGATGGCAGCACCTGACTAGTGACGAAAGGATTGCTGCTGATCCCCAACCAGAAAAAATGTTCGCGCCGGCCCGATGCTCTTGATATCCGTCGTTCCGCGCTCTTCAAAAATGAACGTGCTGTCCGTCAGGGCACGGTACGCCTCGCTGACGTGAATGCGGTTGGGTAGGCCGTGCGATTCCATGCGGGCGGCAACATTTACAGCATCACCCCACACATCATAAGAGAAGCGCATGTCGCCGATAACGCCGGCGGTTGCATGGCCACAATGCAGCCCCACGCGCAGTTGCAAACGCTTCCCACCGAGCAGTCGACAACGATCAGGGGTCTCCAGCATTGCCAGCGCAAGCTGGCCAATTGCCCTTGCTCCACCTGGTCCATCGCCGTCGATACCCGCCACGGCCATATAGCAATCACCAATAGTCTTGATCTTGTCAGTGCCGAATCGCTCGCACAGCGCATCGAAGGCGCACACGAGCTCGTCGAGGTAGGCGACAACTTGATCGGGGGGTAGATCGTGCGCCGCCGTTGTAAATCCGACTAGGTCAGCAAATAGGATACTAAGGCATTCGATACGATCAGCGATGCGTTGATCGGGCATGACCTTGAGCCTCGTCGCGATTGACGGCGGCATCATCGTGGTGACCAGCGCCTCGGAACGCGCATACTCGTTCTCCAGGTTGATCTCGGCACGGCGCAATGCCGCCATTGCATAGAAAATGATTACGCAGTTGACAGTGATTGTGTTGATCATCGCCTGATTGGTGAGCATGTCGCGTAGCCCATTGTCCTGCGGCATGATCAATCCGTCGTGAGGCGCGTAATTCAGCGTCAGGAGGAGAGCCATCGTGAACAGCACAAAATATATCGAAAACAGTTTCCAGTTCTGCATTCCGACAAAAAGCAGGAGAGCACCGACCAGCGTGAAATATATTTGCAGATGACTTGCGGTGCCGAGCAGCCAGACGATAACCACTGTTCCAAGCAAAACAAGAGTAGCTAGACCAATGGCCGCGGCATTCTCTCCATAACGGTGCAGGTTGGGTAGCAAGAGGGCCAACACCGCAAACACCGCGTTGAATATGTGAACTACAACCAGACCACCTGGGTCATGCACCGCATTGATTACCAGATGTGCGAGCGTGGTGCCGCCAGCGACAAATGCGCCGATGTTCGTGATCCGTTGCCGCCTGGCTATCTCCGGATTTACGGTGACTATGCCGATAGAGGCAAGACGCTCAAGCCAGCGCGGCATCGACAGGCTATGCTTCGATTCACCGCGAATAAGTTCGCTCAGTCGCGTCATTTGACGATCTACAAAGTCGGTCATAATCAGAGTGGGTCTGATTGAGCTGCCGACTTCGCCAATTGGGTGTTGGTTCAATCATATGCCACAGACCGCCGCTCCATATCCATTCCGGCGGTCTAGCTCTTCTTCTGGTGCCGCTTTCGT
>WNGR01003009.1_pt1 | contig 18447 bp, 15 predicted proteins | sample 5407581 | NCBI WGS metagenome assembly WNGR01 (sample SAMN13153383, study PRJNA577476) | soil metagenome | isolation source: 80 cm soil or saprolite under Garry oak tree replicate 2 | place: USA:California | collected 2016-06-15 | reverse complement strand
TTGAACCCGCCGGTGATGATCAGGTCCTTCCTGCGGTCGACGACGAAGTAGCGGCCCTCCTCGTCCCGGGTGGCGATGTCGCCGGTGTGCATCCAGCCGTCCGGCTCGATCGCGGCCCGGGTGGCCGGCTCGTTGCCGTAGTAGCCGAGCATGACCAGCGGCCCGCGGATCATCAGCTCGCCCGGCTCGCCGTCGGGCATGGTGACGCTCGCGTCGTCGAGGCTGGCGACCCTAGCCTCGGCGCCGGGGAGCGCGAAGCCGATCGAGCCGTGCACGTTGGGCATGTAGACCGGGTTGGCCGTGCCCGCGCCGCCCAGCTCGGTCATGCCCCACAGCTCGAGCAGGGGAGCGCCGGACCGGCGCTCCCATTCGGCCATCTTGGCCGCCGGCATGGTCTGCCCCCCCACGCCGCAGATCCGCAGCGAGGACAGGTCGGTCCCAGCGAGGGAAGGGTCGGCGAGCATCATCGCGTACATGGTCGGCACGCCGTCGAACACGGTCGCGCGGTGCCGCTGGATCGCCGCCAGGGCCTGGGCGGGATCGAAGCGCTCCATCAGCACCAGGGTGGCGCCGGCCATGAAGGTGCCGTTCATCACGATGTTGCCGTAGACGTGCGGCAGCGGCAGGGCGCTGAGCAGCACGTCGCGGTCGGTCCGCGTCTGGACCGCGAACAGGGCCGCACTGTTGAGGAAGACGGCCCGGTGCGACTGCATGGCACCCTTGGGGTGGCCGGTGGTGCCCGAGGTGTAGCCGATCGTGGACAGGTCGGCCGGGCCTGGCCGGGATACCTCCGGTGCCGCCGCGGGGTGCTCGAGCAGATCCCCGAACCCGGTGACGCCGCCGGCCGCGCCGTCGAAGCTGATCACCCGGCGCAGCGTGGGCACAGAGCGGGTCAGGCCCGCGATCACCTCGGCCTTGTCACCCGAGGCGAAGATGGCCGCGGCGCCGCAGTCGTTCAGGACGAAGGCCACTTCCTCCGCGGTGAGCATCACGTTGATGGGGTTGACGACCGCCCCGGCGCGCAGCGCCGCGTGGTAGGCGATCACCCACTCCCACCGGTTCGGCGAGTAGAGGGAGACCCGGTCTCCCGGGCGAACCCCGATGTCGTGCAGGCCGCCCGCCACCCGGTCGCACAGGTCGTCGAGCTCGGAGTAGGTTAGCGTCCGGGCGGGGGCGATGAGCGCCGTCTTGGCGCCGAACCGCCTGGCCGCCCTGGACACGATCGTGCCCAGGTCCGCCGTGATCGGGCCACGCTCCTCCGGTACCGAAGCCTGTGTCGTGCTGGCCAGTGCTGGGTCGATGGTCGCCTCGGCCATGATTCCCCCCTTCGGGCCGGTCCGCGTTACCGCCATCTAGCCGTCCGGCGGCCGGCTTGTCAAGGGAGACCCTTTCCTGACGGCGCGTCCGAATTGTGTCGCCCGGTTCTTGACAATGCTCGCGCGCGGGTCGAATGTTGGCTTCCGTAGCCAAAGTGACGAGTGTTTCCTTGTATCGGCCTAACCTTGGTGAGGGAATTCATGGAACTGTCGCCGGATTTCGTATTTCAGCCGCTCCCGGCCCTGGCCAACGAGATCACGCAGCCGTTTCCGCAGGTAGCGAGCCCGCTCGGGCCTCTCGCCCCGCTGGTCGGGAAGTGGACAGGCCGGGGCATGAACGTCATCTGGCGGCCCAACCACACGCCGGCCGACCAAGATCGTTTTCTTGAGCTCAACCTGACCTCGGACCAGATCGAATTCACCGAGATCAACGGGCCGATACCCAACCGCGGCCTGCTGCAGCCCGACATCAACATGTTCGGCCTGACCTACCTGAACCAGATCAGCGACGCGAACGTGGGCGCCGGGCTGCACATCGAGCCGGGCATCTGGGCGGCGGTGCCGGCCACCACCGACCCGAAGGTGGTTCCGACCGTTTGCCGCCTGGCCTCCATCCCGCACGGCACCGTGGTGCTGCTCCAGGGCACCGCGGTGACGACGAACGGCGGCCCGAACATCGCGGTCAAGGGCATCAAGCCCTTCGGGATCGGGGGCCCGCCGACCGCGACGATCGACTTCCCCGAGCAGACCCTGACCAACCCGACCAACTTCCGGACCTCCGGCGCGGGGCTGACCGGCATCACCCAGACCATGGTCAACAACCCCAACAGCGTCCTGACCGCGGCGATCGCGGGCCAGCACATCACCTCCACGACCACGCTGCACGTGACCACCATCGACCTTCCGACGCCGGGCGGCGGCACGGCCAACACAGCCTTCCTGAAGGGCGGCGCCGACGGGCCCAACGCCACCGCGGTCCAGGTCACGGCCACCTTCTGGCTGGAGACCCTGCAGGGACAGTCGGCGCCCACGCAGCTGCAGTACACCCAGACCGTTCTGCTTAACTTCAACGGCATCAGCTGGCCGCACGTCACGGTCGCGACGCTGCACAAGCAGTGACGCGGAACTAGCGCCTAGCGCCCCAGGTAAGCGCGCTTGAGGTTCTCGTCCTGCAGCAGGTCCGCGGCCCGCCCCTCGAGGACGATCTCCCCGGTGGACAGGACGTAGCCGCGGTCGGCGATGGACAGCGCCATGGTCGCGTTCTGCTCGACCATCAGGACCGCCACCCCGGAGGCGTGGATGGTCTTGATGATCTGGAAGTTCTGCAGGACGAGCGCGGGGGAGAGCCCCATCGACGGCTCGTCCATCAGCAGCAGCTTGGGGCGTGACATCAGCGCCCGGCCCATCGCGACCATCTGCTGCTCGCCGCCGGACAACGTGCCGGCCAGCTGGCTCCGGCGTTCGAGCAGCCGCGGGAACAGCTCGTGCACCCGGTCGAAGTCCTCGGTGAGTGACTCGCCCCGGCGCAGCACCGCGCCCAGTTCCAGGTTCTCCCGCACCGTGAGCTGCCCGAACAGGCGCCGGTTCTCCGGCACGATCGCGATCCCGGTCGCGATGCGCTGCGGCACGGGCCACTGGGTCACGTCCCGGTCACCCAGCAGGACCCGGCCCGAACGCGGCCGGACGATGCCGAGGATGGTCTTCAGCGTGGTCGACTTGCCGGACGCGTTCCCGCCGAGCAGGCAGACCAGCTCACCCTCGTTCACCTGCAGCGAGATCCCCTCCAGGATCCGCATCTGGCCGTAGTACGTGGTGACATGGTCCAGGGTGAGCAGTGCCCCGGGGGGGTTCGGGGGGGTCGTCCCCCCCGGAGGTGCAGGGCTCATTCCGCACCGGCCAGGTCCTCGGGGTGGCGGCCCATGTAGGCCTCGACCACCGCCGGGTGGTTCGCGACCGCGTCGAAGCTGCCCTCGGCGATCTTGATGCCGTGGTCGAGCGCCACCACCCGGTCCGAGCAGCCGGACACCACGTGCATATCGTGCTCGATCACCAGGATCGCCACCTGGCGCTCGGCGCACAACCGCCCGATCAGCTCGGTGATCTCATGCGTCTCCGCCGGGTTCATCCCGGCGGCCGGCTCGTCCAGCAGCAGCAACTTCGGCTTGGTGGCCAGCGCCCGGGCGATCTCGAGCCGCCGCCGGTTCGCGTAGGACAGCGAGTAGGCCGGCTGGTCCCAGCGGTACCCGGCCAGCCGCTGGCCGAAGAACGACAGCACATCCTCGGCCAGCGCCCGGGCCTCGCGCTCCTCGCGCCGGGCCCGCGGCAGCCGGAGCACCGATTCCCACGGCATCGCCTTGGTGCCGCCGTAGGTGGCGGCCATCACGTTCTCCAGCACCGACATATTCATGAACAGCCGCAGCGTCTGGAATGTGCGTGCGACCCCGAGCCGGGCGATGACCTGCGGAGGCCGGCCCGCGATCGACTCTGCTGGCCCGGGCTGGGCGGCGAACCTGACGTCTCCCGCGCTCGGCTCGTACACGCCGGTGATCACGTTGAAGACCGTGGTCTTGCCCGCGCCGTTCGGTCCGATGACGCTGACCACCTCACGCTCGCTGACCCGCAGGTTCAGCTGGGACAGGGCACGCAGCCCGCCGAACGACAAGGAGAGCTGATCGAGCTCGAGGACAGGGGCAGCGCCGCTAGGCGGCTCGGGTCCGGCGCTCATGTCGCGACCTCGACCCGTCGCTGCCCGAGCAGTCCCTGCGGGCGGGTGATCATCATCACGATGAGGATCGCGCCGATCATCAGCTGCCGGGTTATCGATGGCTCGTTCACCAGCCTGGTCTCCCATACGAACGCGGCCAGGTAGATCGTCGGCACCAGCAGGATGGTCCGCCACCTGCCCTTGACCTGCACCAGCGTGATCGCCAGGCAGATCAGCACCACGAACCCCCAGTTCCCGGGGGTCTGCGGGTTGGCCGGGACGATGATCCAGTCGCGTAGCCCGTCGCCGATCAAGCCGGTCGACTGCGGCCCGCCCGCCACCGCGCTGGGTGAGATGGCCGCGGCGATGGCGTGCGCCGCGAAGCCGAGCACGACGGTCGCGCCGAGGACCGCGGCCAGCCTGCGCCAGGGGCGCAGCTTGACCAGCAGGGTCAGCAGGCCCAGCCCGTAGAACAGGAGGCTGGCCTCGGCCGGGCTGCGCAGCAAACCATCGTAGATGACCATCACCACGAGCGCGCCGGTCGCCGCGCCCGCAATGCTGCCCGTGCCGCCGAGGATGAGCCCGGCGTAGATCAGGATCAGGATCGGGGTGTCGAAGTCGGTGGGGAACACGCTCGCTTGCTGGGCCGCGAAGATGGTGCCGGCCAGCGCCGCGACCATGGCGCCGCAGGCGAACGCGGACAGCTTCACCCGGTTGACCGGGATCGTCATCGCCGCCGCCGCCAGCGGGTCCTCGCGGACCGCGCGCCAGGCCCGCCCGGTGCGCGAGTACTCCAGCAGCCGCAGCACCGCCATCGTGACCACCACCACGATCACCAGCAGGTAGTAGTAGCTCTCGTTGGTCGTCAGCTGGATCCCGAAACCCTGGATCGGGTCGATGGTGGTGATCCCGTTCGGCCCGCCAAGCTTGGACGGCGCCACGTTGTTGGTGAACTCGACGAACGCTTCGCCCAGGAACAGCGTCACGATGGCCAGGTAGTCGCCGAGCAGCCGCCGGGACGGCAGCCCGACGGCCAGCCCGAGGAGCGCCGCACCGATCATCACGATCGGCAATGACAGCCAGTACGGCAGGTGGATGCCGTTGGCGCCGAGCTGGGGCGAGGAGAGCAGCGCGTACCCGTACGCGCCGAAGCCGAAGAACGCGACGTAGCCGAGGTCGAGCAGCCCGGCCCAGCCGACCACGATGTTCAGCCCCACCGCCAGCAGCGCGATCACGAGCGCGTCGATACCGACTTGCAGCTGGAAACCGCCCAGGCCGAGCAGCGGCAGCACCAGGCCGACCACCCCGGCCACCGCCAGCCTCGGCCACCAGCCGACCATCTCGGTCGCTTTCTGCGCGCGGCCCAGCCAGGACGGCAGGTACTCGCGCCGGTGCGCCTGCCTGGCCACCCACTCGTCGGCCCCGACCTCCGGCCCCTGCGGATCGATGCTCATGGACGCGTCACACTTTCTGCAACTGGGCCCGGCCGAGCAGCCCGCTGGGCCGCAGCAGCATCACGACGATCAGGATCCCGAACACGATCAGGTTGCTGTAGGTGGAGGAGATGTAGCCGGTGACGAACGATTCCGCGACGCCGATAAACAGGCCACCGAGCATCGCTCCCGGTATCGAGCCGATCCCGCCGACCACGGCTGCGGTGAACGCCTTGAGCCCGGCGATGAACCCGATCGTGGCCGTCACCTGGTTGAACAGCAGCCCGCCCATGATCCCGGCCACGCCCGCCAGGGCCGAGCCGAGGAAGAACGTCGCCGTGATGACGAGGTTCACGTTGATCCCGAGCATCTCGGCCGCCTCCCGGTCGGCCGCCACCGCCCGCATCTGCCGGCCGAGCCGGGTCCGGTTGACCAGCAGTTGCAGGCCGACCATCAGCAGGACGCCCAGCACCAGGACGAGGATCTGCACGCTGTCGATGGTGACCGAGCCGATCTGGATGCCGCTGGACAGCGAGATGAAGTCCGCGGTGTTGTAGACGCGGTACTGCGCGCCGAACAACAGGAGGGCCGAGCTCTCCAGGAAGAACGAGACGCCGATCGCGGTGATCAGCGGCGCGATCCGCGGCGCGTCGCGCAGCGGCCGGTAGGCGAACCGCTCGATCGCCACGCCCAGCCCGCCGACCAGGGCCGCCGCCAGCACGAACATGATCACCAGCAGCAGCGGCACCGCGATCGTCAGGTGCTGCGCGCCGCCGAACCACTGGATCACGAAGAAGCCGATGTACGCCCCGACCATATACAGGTCGCCGTGCGCGAAGTTGAGCAGCTTCAGGACCCCGTACACCATCGAGAACCCCAGCGCGATCAGCGAATAGAGCGCGCCCGTGGTGATGCCGTTCACCAGTTCCTGAAAGAAGAAGCTCATCCGGCGCGACCCTACCCTTCGAGCCCTTCAAGGCCCTCGTGCGCGCTCCGCCGCGAGCCGGCCTTCATGGGGTCGGCCCGCGGCGGAGCTACCGCTCTTGGTTCAGTCGATCACGAACTCGGGACCAGCTGGTACTTGCCCGCTGAATCGATCTTGAACAGGAAGAACTTGCCGCTAACCATGTCGCCATGCGCGTCGAAGCTGATCGGATGCCCGAGGATCGAGGTCGGCTCGTTCGTGTTCTTGATCGCGGCGAGCACGTTGACGCGGCTCGGCGTCTGCCCGGCCTTGCAGACCGACGCGATCGCCTCGTCGACCACGTGCGTGGCCGCATACACCGGCGGGCCGAACGTGCCGAAGGAGATGTTCTTCGCTTTGGCGGCCGAGACTACGGCCGCGTCATCGGGCATCGCGGTGATGTCCGGCCCGAATGCGGAAACGTACGAGCCGGTGATCGTGAACGTGCCCGGCGAGAACAGGCCGTCCGTGCCGAAGATCACGGCCTTCTTGTGCTGCTGGGCCAGGTTACGGCCGAACTGCTGGGCGTTCGACGCCACCTGCCAGGGCAGGACCACCACCGAGGTGGCGGGCGTGACCTTGGCGACCAGCGAGGAGAAGTCGGTGAGCTTCTGCGAGACCGACTCGTGGTCGACCTTGACCCCGGCCGCCTGGAAGACCGGCGTCATCTCGCTGACCAGCCCGGTCGAGTAGGACTCCTGGTCATCCACGATCATGATCGACTTCGGGTGCAGCGTCTTGACGATGTAGTTCGCGTCCTGCGGGCCCTGCACGTGGTCGTTGGACACGGCCCGGAAGAACGTCGGGTACTTTCCGGTCGTCAGGGTCGTATTGGTCGCCGACCCGGAGATGAACGCCATCCCAGCCCGGGACATGGGGCCGCCGACCGCCTCGACCTCCTGGCTTCCGGCCGGGCCGACCACGGCGACGATGCTCGAGTTCGAGATGAACTGCTGGGTCACGGTCGTCGCCTGCGCAGGCTGCAGTTGCGTGTCGCCCTGGACGAGCGTGATCTTGGTCTTGTTGGCCGCGTTGTCGGTCGCCAGCGCGAGCTGGGCGAAGTGCAGCTGCTCGGTGCCGAGGACGGCCACCGGCCCGGTGATCGGGCCCTCGAACCCGATCGACGCGGTGCACGACTTGGTGCTGGCGCCGGTCGCGCTGGCGGATCCGCCGCCCGCGGCACTACTGCTGCTACTGCTGCTGCAACCGGCCACGGCCAGCGAACCGACCGCCGCCATGGCTAGAACCAGGCGTCCCTTCATTGGATACGCCTCCATTCCCAGGTTATGTCATGAGGTAGATGTCGAGGTAGAGGTGGGAGTCCTGCCGCGCCACGCCGCGCGGACGGGCGGAACGCCCCCGGATCGGCCGTCTGCTGGATCTTGCGCCGGAGCGCCCCGTCCGCGCAGACTCAATATGCCCTCCCCAATGGCCGAATTCGTAACGCTGATCAAACCATCGCGGTTTGCGCCAAGGCAAGAGGACTAGTGTGTTACCGGCCTGGCAGTTGTGAAGTCGATATCAATGGGGCGGCGTTCCCAGGGGAGGTAGCGTCCGGTGGCCGACGTGCTCAGCGAAAACCTGGGTGCTAGCGAGAACCTCAACACCGAGCTGGACGTCCCGGCCATCAGGGCCCGGTTCTCCTCGCTTCGGCAGGGTTTCGCCTTCTTCGACGCCCCCGGCGGCACGCAGGTGCCCGACGAGGTCGGCGAGGCGATCGTGCGGGCGCTGCGGGACGCGAGCGCGAACCTGGGCGCGGGCTACGCCACCAGCATCCGGGTCGGGCAGATCCTCGAGGAGGCCGAGCACAAGGCGGCCCGGTTCCTGGGCTGCGAGCCGCAAGAGGTGATCTTCGGGCCGAACATGACCTCGCTGAACTTCGCGCTGTCCCGGACCGCCGCCCGGGCCTTCCAGCCAGGCGACGAGATCCTGGTCTCCTGCCTGGATCACGACGCCGGGGTCGCCCCCTGGCTGGAGATCGCGCACGACAGGGACCTGGTGGTCCGGCACGTCGGGCTGCACGACGACACCACGCTCGACTTCGCGGACCTGGAGAGCAAGCTCGGGCCGCGCACCAAGGTGGTCGCGTTCGCCTGGGCGTCGAACGCGGTCGGCACGGTGACCGACGCCCGGCGAGTGTGCCAGCTCGCGCACGACGCCGGCGCGCTGGCCTGGGTGGACGCGGTGCACTACGCCGCGCACGAGCCGATCGACGTCCGCGCCATCGGCGCCGACGTGCTCATCTGCTCGCCGTACAAGTTCTGCGGGCCGCACCTCGGCATGGCCGCCGGGCGGGCCGAGGTGATGAGCCAGTGGCGGCTGTACAAGGCACGCCCGGCCCCCACCAGTCCGCTGGGCCGCAGCTTCGAGACCGGTACGCAGACCTACGAGCTGCTAGCCGGGTTCAACGCGACCATCGACTACCTCGACTCGATCGGGGGCTTCGCCGCGATCACCCCCTACGAGCGCGAACTCGGCCAGCGGTTCATCGACGGGCTGTCCGACGCGGTCACCATCTACGGGCGGCCCGGGATGGACGGCCGCGTGCCGACGTTCCTGGTCAACGTGGACGGCGTGGCCGCCGAGGAGGTCGCCGCCCGGCTGGCCGACGCCCAGATGGGGGTCTGGGCGCACGACTCGTGGTACTCACTCGGCCTGTATCAGGGACTCGGCTACACGGACAAGTCGGTCCGGATCGGCTTCATCCACTACAACTCGCCAGCAGAAGTCGACCGGCTCACAGAGGCGCTGAACGGGCTGAGGTTATCCGCAACTCCGCCGGCCCGGCGCTGTGCTACCCGTCCGCGCCGCCGAGGATCTCCGCGAGCTTGTCCAGGTTGATGTTGCCGCCGGAGACTACGCAGACGATCTTCCCGGTGCCGGCCCGGCCGCTCAGCGCGGCGGCCGGCGCGAGCGCGCCCGCGCCTTCGGCGATGACCCGGACCCGCTCGGCGAGCGTCCGCACCGCGGCGGCCACCTCGGCGACCGGGACGGCCACCGCGTCGTCCACGAGCGGTGACACCAGCGGCCACATGCTGTCCAGCACGCGCCGGCTACCCGAGCCGTCCACGAACGAGGGCTGGTAGTCGACGTCGGCCGGGTGCCCGGCGGCGAACGCCGCGGCCAGCGCCGCCGCCGTACTTGGTTCGGCCGTGACGATCCTGGTGCCCGGCCGCAGGGCCTTGACCGCGCTGGCGATCCCCGTGGTCAGCCCGCCGCCGCCGTACGGGATCACGATCGCGTCCGGGTCGGGCAGGTCCTCGAGTATCTCCAGCCCGATCGTGCCGTTGCCGGCCATCACCCCGGGGTCCTGGACCGGGTGCACGAACAGCCCGTCCACCCCGTCGACGCGGCTGGTCACGATCGCGTTCCACCAGTCGTCGTACGGGATCTTCCTGACCTGGCCGCCCAGCCGCTCGATCGCGGCGAGCTTGGCCTCGGGTGCGTGGTCGGGCACCACGATGGTGGCCGGGACACCGAGCTCGCGCGCCGTCCACGCGACGCCCTGCGCCATGTTGCCCGCGCTGGCGGTGACCAGGCCCTTGGCCCATGCGTCGGCCGGCGCCAGCATGACCGCGTTGGTCGCGCCGCGGATCTTGAACGAGTTGATCGGCTGGAGGTTCTCCAGCTTGAGGTAGATCTCGGCCGGGGCGTCCGCGACGTGCAGCCGCACCAGCGGGGTGCGGACCACGGCGCCGGCGATCCGGGCCCGCGCCGCTTCGATCTCAGCCAGTCCGATCACGGCTCCACCCTTCCGGAAAGGCCCGCCACGGCCGCCTCGATCTCGGCTCGCGCCGTCGCGGTGACCGGGCGCCGGAGCGCCTCGGCCACCGGGGCCAGGTGCTCCGGCCGGCCGGGGCCGATCACGACCTGGGTGACCCGCTCGTCGGCCAGCAGCCAGCCGAGCGCGAGCCCGGCCAGCGAGGTGCCGCGGGACGCCGCGATCGCCTCCAGCCGCTCCAGCGCGTCGAAGGTGGCGCCGGTGACGAGGTCCTGGTACGGCTCGGGTCGCTGGGTCATCCGCGACCCGGCCGGGTACACCGCGCCGCGCCGGTACTTCCCGGTGAGCCAGCCGCCAGCCAGCGGGCCGAACGCCAGGTAGGCGACGCCCCGTTCGGCGCACAGCGGCAGCAGGTGCGGCTCGTCCTGCCGGGCCAGCAGCGAGTAGCTATTCTGCACGGCCCGCGGTGTGCCCGCCGCCAGGGCCGCGGCGAGCTGGGGCGCGTCGAAGTTGCTCACCCCGTACGCCCCGATCAGGCCGTCAGCCTGGGCGGTGCTGAACGCCCCGAACGTCTCCGCCAGCGGCACGTCCGGGTCGTACTCGTGCGCGAGGTAGAGCTCGACGTGGCCGACCCCCAGCCGGTCCAGGCTGGAGCGGAGCTGACGGGCGACCCGGTCCGGCTTCAGCCCGTGATCGGCCCCGGCCTCCATCGGGTTGAACGTCTTGGTGGTGAGCCGCGGCCGGACCCCGCGCGCGGCCATCCAGCGCCCGATCGCCCGCTCGCTGCGGCCGCCGCCGTAGGCGTCGGCGGTGTCGAACCAGTCGAGGCCGGCCTCCCAGGCCGCGTCCATCAGCGCGAACGCCTCGTCCTCGGTCATCCCCTGGCCGAAGAAGTCCGGCGCCGAGCCGACCCCGCCGAAGTTCCCGCAGCCCAGCGCGATATGCGCGACGGCCAGCCCCGGATCGTTCAGCCCCGGATCGTCCCCCTGCATCAGCCTCGCCGCCTCCTGTCAGGTCGGCATCACCCTAGCGGGGCCGCGTCCGCCGGCGCCAGCCGGTGATCTTTACAGTGGCTCAGCCTCGGGCGGGCGAGTTACCTTTGCCTCAGCGTGGTTGACGGCTCGCGCCGCGGGCCTCGGGGTGGGGGAGGTGCTCATGGACAAGGACCTGGCCGATCAGGTTGCTGGCATCGCGGCACGGGTGGTGGCCAGCGGCGCGATCTCCGCGAACGGGCACGGCAACGTCAGCGTGCGGGTGCCCGGCGCGGAGGAGATGTACTTCACCGCGGGTCCCTCACTGCGCGGCCACCCCGCCTCCGCCGTCGTCCGGGTCGGGCTGGACGGCACCCTGCTCGAAGGCGATCTGCCTCCGATCCAGGGCGCCGTCGTCGCCATGCACACCGCCATGTACGCCGATAGTCCCGAGGTCGGCTGTGTCCTGCACACGCACTCGCCCTACGCCACCGCCTACGCCGTGGCCCGCCGTCCCATCGGGTGCTGGATCGAGGCCATGGCCATGTTCGGCCTCCAGGACGGCGTGCCAGTAGCCGGCTACGGCCCGCGCGGGTCGGCCGAGGCGATCGCGAGCATCCGGGCCGCCGTCACACCGGGCGTTCCGGCCGTGTTGCTGGCCAACCACGGGGTGCTGGTCTTCCACCGCACCCCGGACCTCGCGATCCTGGTCGGCGGCGTCGTGGAGGATGCGGCGCAGGCCAGCATCAACGCCTCCGCCCTGGGCGGCCCCGTCGAGATACCGCCCGATCTGCGCGCCGCGGCCCTGCAGCGCGCGATGACGTTCGACAGCCAGGGAACGGTACGCGCGTAAGCATGGCGATCATCCACGACACCACGGCCTGCGGCATCCTCGCCACCGCCGAATACGTGCCCGGCGATCACTGATGATCTCGGGTATTCCGGCCCCCCGCCGTCCCGCCCGGCTGAGCTACCTGGGGTTGCCGGGTGCCATCGCGCTGCTCGTCCTGGCCGCCACCATCGCCGCCGTCACCGCGTCCCACCCGGCCGCCGCCGCTCGCAGCGGGTACGACTGGGTGAGCAGCTGGAGCGCCAGCCCGCAGGATCCGGTGCCGGGCACGCTCGGCATGGTCGGCTTTCACGATCAGACGGTCCGCGACATCATCTTCCCCAGCGTTGGCGGGAACACGATCCGGCTCGAGCTGACCAATGCGTTCGGCCGGACGCCGCTGGAGGTCGGCCGGGTGACGGTGGCGGTGGCGGGCCTGGGCGCGGGGGTGGTCGCGGGCAACATCCATCCCGTCAGCTTTGGCGGCAGCGTGTCGGTCCGGATCCCGGCCGGCGAGCAGGCCCTCAGCGATCCGGTGGGCATGCAAGTGTCGGCCCTGCAGGAACTGGCGGTGAGCATCTACCTGCCGGGCCGGACCGGTGTGGCCACCGTGCACGCGGGCGCCCAGCAGGTTAACTGGGTGTCTACGGCCGGGGACCACGCCGCCGAGGCGGGACCGAACGCGTTCATGATCCCGACCCAGTCCTGGTACTACCTCAGCGGTCTCGACGTGCGGTCGTCCGGAGCGGTCGGGACCCTGGTCGCGTTCGGCGACTCGATCACCGACGGGGTGCAGTCGACCGTCGGCGGCAACGACCGCTGGCCCAACGACCTGGCCCGCAGGCTGGACACGGTGGCGGGCCCGACGCTCTCGGTGGCCGACGAGGGGATCGGCGGTAACCGGGTGCTGACCGCGTCGCGGTGCTGCGGGGCCAGCGCGGAGACGCGGTTCGCCCGGGACGCACTGGAGCAGCCCGGGGTCCGGGACGTCATCGTGCTGGAGGGGATCAACGACATCGGCCTCAGCCTGGGGCCCCTGTATTCGGACGCCGGGCTCACCGCGGCCAGGGTCATCGCCGGGTACCGGTACCTGATCGCCCAGGCGCACGCTCGGGGCGTACGGATATTCGGCGCGACCCTGCTGCCGTACCAGGGCGCCGGCTACTACTCGCCGGCGGGCGAGGCCATCCGCGAGGCGGTGAACGCCTGGATCCGCACCAGCGGCGCCTTCGACGGCGTCATCGACTTCGACGCCGTGATGCGCGACCCCGCCGACCCGCTGCGGCTCAACCCCGCCTACGACTCCGGCGATCACCTGCACCCCAACGACGCCGGCTACCAGGCCATGGCCGACGCCATCAACCTGGACATGCTCCTCCCCCGCCCCGGTAAGGCCGTCACGCTCTGCTGGCCGAGCTTGGCGGCGGCGGTCGGCCCGTAGGACCGCAGCACCACCGGCGCGCCCAGTACGTCCTCGAAGACGCCCGGCCAGTCCCCGACCCAGTCCCCAACCCGGCCGCCGCCCACCGGGTCGCCGCCTGCCCGGCCGCCGCCCACCGGATCGGAGTACACCGGCCGGGACCGCAGCAGCCTGTCCGTGAGCCGTTCCTGCCAGCTAAGGTCGTGCTCGGGTCCAGGCTCGATGCGGGACGTCAGCCATCCGTCAGCCTGGTAGGCCCGGCAGAGCCGCAACTGGTGCCGCGCGGCCACGTCCAGGTGGGTGAGCGCGACGCCGTCCACGCCCCCGGCTACCTCGGCGGCGTACCGCAGCGCCACCGCGTCCGGGTGGCCGGTACGGAACGCGCCCTGCCAGGTCCCGGTCCCGTTGTGGGGCTCGGGGATCTCCAGGGTGGGGTCCTCGGTCACGAACGGGCCGGGGCCGTGCCTGGTCAGGTAGCTGCGGACGACGCCGAGCCGGACGGCGGTCTCGCCCGCCTCGGCCAGCAGTGTCTCGGCGTTGGCAAAGGTCGTGGTCGACCACGTGGTGTACGGGTGGAAGCCGCGCCACTCATCGAGCAGCACGCCCTGCGCCCCCTCGAACACGGCCGGCCCGGCGTTCAGCAGCCGTCGCAGGTAACCGCCGTCGACCAGCGGCACCCGGTCCGCGAAGGCGCGATACGCGTCGCACACAAGGTCCACCGCAGGCCCGCCGAACGGCCCGAGCTCGTCGTACAGCCGGTCGCGAAGACGACCAAGCGACCGGGCCAGCATCCGGGGCGCGGCGCAGTCCGCCACCCGCGGCGCGTCGCCGGGCCATGCGAGCGCGTACCTCGCGGTCTCGCCGATCCCCATCCCGCAGGAACCGTGCCGGTCCCGTCCCCTGGCCGTCTCCCTGGCCCGGTTGGCGGCCTGGTGATAGGGCGTGACGAGCAGGGCGTCGCGGTCCACGGTCAGCCGGTCCAGCGCGCCCGGGACGCCTGCCGAGGCCAGATGGCCGGCCTCGGCGGCCAGCCCGCCGTCCAGGTTGACCGCGTCCTCGCCCAGGCCCACCGTCAGCGCGATGGTCTCGCACACCGCGTCCAGGTCGTTGAGCTGGATGACATTCTGGCCGAGCAGGTCGCGCCAGAATCCGAGCACCTGCCGGTCGCCGGCGTAGCTGGCCCCGGCCGGGAGGACGTAGTAGGTGTCCCACTTCGCGGTCACCTCGTTGATCAGGGCGGGCAGCGGCAGGCTGGCCTGGAGGCCTCCGCCGATCATGTCGCGCACCTCGGCCGGCTTGACCTGCGGGTAGGCCATCTCGTCGCCGATGACGAACAGGTAGCCGCGCCGGCCCCGCTTGGCGTAGCAGTCGATCGCGGTGTGCCGGGCCATGAAGAACAGGGCCAGCTCGTAGGACTCGGTCTTCTGCCCGCCCCCGCCGCCCTCCAGCAGGATCCGCCCGAGGTCGTCGTCCATCCTGTTGTCCGACTCGAACTGGCCGACCTGCAGCGGCGCCCGGTCGCACGTGGCATCCCCGATGGCGCCGAACATGACCTGCGGGTCCGCGGCGTACCCCTTACGCAGCAGCAGCCCGAGCAGCTGCGGCAGCTTCGCCTGCAGCGCGCGCGGCACGCCGCCCATCGAGCCGGTCACGTCGAACAGCACGGCGACCGCCAGCGACCGGGGGTGCTCGGCGGAGTCACGGCTCTCCCGCACCGTCACCCCGAACGGGTCGAGCGCGGGATGCACCCGCGTCGCGCCGCCGTCGCTGTAGGCGAACGCGCTGGCGCCGGTCGCGGCGCGGAACCGCGCGGCGGCGTCGTAGACATCGGTGGACCATCGTCCGCTGCCCATGATGGATCTCCTTACTGTGTTTCCCTAGGCCGGCATGGCGAAGGGGCGGAACGTGCGCGGCCCGTACAGCCGCTCGAGCAGCTCGTCGAACTCGGCCAGCAGCCGCCACGCGTCCTGCGGCCGGCGGCCCGGGCTGGCCAGCAGGCAGCCGCGGGCGAAGGCGGTGATCTGGGCCGGAGCCCGTCCGCCGATGAGCTCGGCCATGCACCGGGTGGCGAGCCAGATGTCCAGGTCGGGGCCGGCCGGGTCGCCCGCCAGGACCTCGGGCGGGTACCAGCGCTGGTAACGCCGCACGATGGCCCGGACCCGGCCGGCCGGCCCGGAAACCGAGTAGCACCAGTCCACCAGCACGAGCCCGTGCACGGCCGGGTGGATCAGCACGTGCTCGGGCAGCACCGCGCCGTGGATCACCCCGGCCCGGTGGGCGGCGCCGATCGCGACCAGCAGGCGCCGCCACATCCACGCCGCGTCGCGCGGATCGACTCCCGCCGGGAACGCGGCCCGTACGTCGGCGAGGCTGCGGAAACCGCTGAGCGCGCCGATCAGGTTGACGTGCCGCCTGATACCCGAACGGGCGTCATCACGCTGCCCCGTCGCCACCAGCGGCGGGAAGTAGGCGAGCAAAGCCGGGTCCACCACATCCTGGAGCCGGGTCAGCGCCGTGGCTTCGCGGCGCATCAGGTCGTTATCCGCCGGGTCGCGGGCCATCTTCAGCAGCCCGCCCCTCACCTGGTACAGGTTGGCGATGTCGCCCCTGATCACACCGCTCGCGCCGCTCATCGGATGTCGCATTCGTGGCCGGGCCGGAGCAGCGCCGGGTGCAGCAGGCGCGCGTCCCCGCGGCGGTACAGCCGGGACCGCGGCCCGCCGCGGGGGCCGCCGGTCTCGGTGGTCTCGCCGGTGCTCTCCACGAACCCCGGGACCGACAGCACCTTGCGGTGGAAGTTCCCCGCGTGCAGCCGCTCGCCCCAGACCGTCTCGTAGACCGCCCGCAGCTCGGCGATGGTGAACTCGTCCGCCACGAACGCGGTGGCCAACGGCGTGTACTCGAGCTTGGACCGGGCCCGCTCCAGGCCGTCGGCGAGGATCCGCGCGTGGTCGAACGCGAGCCTGCGCGTCGTACCGGGCCGCTGGCCCGCGCCGCCCTCGGCCAGGCCGAGCGACTCCACCGGCACCCAGGCCGCCGCCCGCGCGTCGGTGCCCGCGCGCGGTTCGGGGAGTTCGGGCGCGAACATCAGGTAGGCGACCGAGATCACCCGCATCCGCGGATCGCGCCCCGGCGAGCCGTAGCTGGCCAGCTGCTCCAGGTGGATCCGGCCCGGGCGCTGCCCGGTCTCCTCGGCCAGTTCCCTGATCGCCGCTTCGTGCAGGTCTTCGGCCGGCTGGGACCGGACGAAGCCGCCGGGCAGCGCCCACTGCTCCTCGAACGGCGGCACGCCGCGCTGCACCAGCAGTACGTCGAGCGCGCCGTCGCGGATCGTCAGCGCCACCACGTCCACGGTGACCGCGACCGGCTCGAATGCCCGCGGGTCGTAACTGGCGAGGAACGCCTCCTCGCTCGACGGTTCGTCCATCAAGTCCTTCTCAGCATGAGATATTCTTAGTTTGAGGATAACGTAGTCTTCCCGGATGTCAACCGACCGCTCCTGGCTGCCGCCCGATCTCAGCGGCCAGCCGCCGGTCATACCGCAGCTCAGGTCGACGCGGTGGTGTATCAGGATTGCGCCGCCACTCTCCGTAGAGGAAAGTGGGGGAGCGATGAGCGGGGTGTCCATCGACGGGGCTGCCGTGGCGATCGTCACGGCTGGGAGCGCAGAGGCGGGACCGGCGACGCCTGTCCCGGACCGGGCCGCGGGCTGGTGGCGGGCGTGGCGGGACCGGTTCGGGCTGGCCGAGGTGTGCGGCACGCTCGCCGCCCTGGCCGGTTTCGCGTTCGGGTACGCCCAGGACGGGTCGCTGCTGGCCGCCGCCGCGCTGGCGACCATCTGCGAGGCCATCGGATTCTACGGCTGTATCGCCGTCAAGACCGGGGCGGCAGCCCGCCGGGCAACGGCCCACCTGGGCGGATGGCGCAGACTGGCCGCCGGGGCGTGGCACGCGGTGCGCGAGCAGCTCGCGTCGTGCGCGGTGGCCGAGACCGTGGACGGCTTCCTGGTCCGGCCCGGCTGCATGGCCGGGGCGGCCTGGTTGCTGCGGCCGCTGCCGGGCGGGGTGTGGCTCGGCTTCGCGGTGGGCAAGGCCGCCGCCGACGTGGCCTGGTACGGCCTGGAGGCTTCCGCGCGCCGCGGGGTGTCCCGGTCGGCCGGTGCCGCCAGGACCGGTGCCAGGCCGGCCACGCCGTACCTGGCGCTCGACCCGGCCCGCGGGGCCGAACGATTCAGGGAGCTGGCCGCCGCGCTGCCCGGAGTGGCGGTCTACGACGCAGTCAAGGCCAACCCCGACCCGAGGCTGCTCGCCTGCCTGCACGCCGCCGGGTGCCGGTTCGAGGCCGCGTCCTGGACCGAGGTGCGAGCCGCCGTAAAGGCGGGCGCCGACCCCGGAACCGTGCTGTATACGAACCCTGCTATTCGGGCCGCAGTGCCTTCAACGGCTACCCGGCACCGGGCGTCAGGATCGTCCGCGAGGACGTGACAACCCGGCCCGTTCGGGATCATGAAAAGGTCCCGGCCTGATGGTCACCACGGCTGGCTGTTGCTGGTGAAATGGGTCAGCGTGTCGATGTCCTCGGCCTTGTAGACGTGCCGCGGCGGCGTGGCGAAGGTGGCGTACGGCCGGATCCGGATCACCACCCGGTTCTCCTCGCGGGCCATCCGCTCGATCTCCGGCAGCTTGGCCGACGTCACGTCCTCGCGGACGATCCTGACGCCCGGTGCCGGGTAGCCGTTGAAGGCACTGCGGCCCGAATAGCAGGTGGTGTACGCGCCCGCGTTGCCGATTAGCACCTGGTCGCCTGCCCGTGGCTCGGGAAGCCAGACCAGGTCCATGATCGTGTCCTGGCTGTCGCAGCTGGGACCCGTCAGCGTGCACGGAACCAGCATCCGCTGGCCGGCCGCCGGGATGGTGACCGGGAAGCGCAGCTCGCGGCCGGATTCCAGCGCTTCGATCAGGCCGTGGAACGCGCCGGCGTCCAGGCTGACCCGGACCGTGCCGTGCCGCCACGCCGCGCCGATCACCGAGGCGACCATGGTCCCGGCGGGCGCGGCGATGGACCGGCCCGGCTCGCAGGCCAGCTGGAC